>Ga0233403_10000824_pt1 | contig 14853 bp, 17 predicted proteins | sample Na_oxic_1_MG_FD_179866 | JGI IMG/M metagenome (GOLD analysis project Ga0233403, IMG submission 179866) | Seawater microbial communities from Saanich Inlet, British Columbia, Canada - Na_oxic_1_MG | ecosystem: Environmental > Aquatic > Marine > Inlet | place: Canada: British Columbia | collected...
AATAAGCTGACAAAACAACTTACAAAAATGTGAACTTATGAACTTTTGAACAAAACTATAAAAATGAACAGCTACTGTTCATGCCAGTTTTGAGTTTTACTGGTATTAAAAACTATATTCCATTTGCAGGTTAATGTATTTTTGTAAACCTACTTACTATTACAACACTGATGTCTTTTTAACTTGCCAACAATTAACAATTAACAATTAACAATTATAAATTATAAATTAACTATTTGATTGAATATAGAAAAAATAGAATTTTCCATTCACATTGTGAAATAAAATGGCACAAGAACTCTACGAGAACGGAACACATCAATGTATTGGTTTTTACGATTTGATTTCAAATGGCGGTGTGCAAGCCAATCAATTTTTAGTCATAGATAGCAATCATTCCGCATTTATTGATCCCGGTGGAATGATTGTTTATAAAGATTTGCTGATGTGTTCCGCTGAATTTTTATCCAATACAAAGCTAGATTACGTCATTGGCTCACACCAAGATTTAGATGCACTTTCCTCAATGGAAAAATGGTTAGTTGAAACGGATTGTAAAATTGTTATGCCGGCGGTTTGGGAACGTTTTATAACACATTATGTGACACCTAGCCAGTTTAATCATCGAATCATCGGGATTCCTGATCAAGGCATGACTCTTCAACTTGGGCAGGCTAGACTTAAAATGATCCCGGCCCATTTCCTACACTCTGAAGGCAATTTCCAATGTTACGATCCCATCAGCAAAATTTTATTTTCTGGCGATATGGGTGCCTCTCTATTTTTACGATACTCTGAGAGAGTTGATCAGCCCGTTGAAGATTTTGATAATCATATAGCCAACATGGAAAGTTTTCATCGCCGTTGCATGGCATGTAACAAAGTTTGTCGATACTGGGTTAATATGGTGCGTGATTTGGATGTTGAATGGATCATACCTCAACATGGGCGTTCTTTTAAAGGAAAAGTGATGGTTGAACGCTTTTTTAAATGGATAGAAGAGTTACAGTGCGGAACTGATTTAGTAGCACAAAAAACATATAGCATTCCCTAATGAACGGGGCGCATTCCCAAAAAAAGGGTCATTTTGCTTTCATAAATTTTGCGGTCCACTTTTCGTTCCAAATTCATTTTGCGCCCTGTAATAACTGTTAACTTGCTCTGAAATGAGTGAGAATTGAATTGATTTAGCTTTGCGAACCTTCGGTTCCACGCAAAAGTTTTTGTGTACCCAAGCTCAGGGTATGCAAAAACTTGTTAAGTGGAATTGATTATTGATATGTGTCCAATTGACAATTTAAGTTCATACCAGAAAAATGAAATATTTTATAGCCTGTTTAATTATTTTATTGACATCCAGCGTCCAGAGTCAAGAGGGCCCTCTTGTCACAATGCAGACCAATTTTGGCACAATCCGACTGGAACTGAAGCCAGAACAGGCCCCAAAAACGGTCGATAATTTTCTTCGCTATGTTAAAGAAGGTTTTTATGATGGCACGGTTTTTCATCGTGTGATTAGGGGATTTGTGATTCAAGGCGGGGGCTATACTCAAGATTATGACAAGAAGCCTACTCATTCTTCGATTCCCAATGAAAGTGAGAATGGCTTGGAAAACCTGCGTTTCACTATTGCGATGACCCACAATAACTACGTTCCTAATTCTGCTACCTCACAATTTTTTATTAATGTCAACAATAACAGCTCTCTCAACTATCAAACTTCTCCAGACTCAGCTATAGGCTATACTGTATTTGGTAAAGTGATTGAAGGCATGGAAGTGGTTGATGAGATTCAAAAAACGAAAACCAGTGCGGCAGGCCCTTTTAGAAGATATGTTCCCAAAAAGCATGTCGTTATTGAAAGCGTTTGGATCCAAAATGCACCATTAAAGCCATTAGCCCAGAAGGCATTATCTGATGAAGAGCCGGTTGCAATCGAAAAAGAAACGGTAAAAGCCTCTGATAGGCTCACAGATTTAACGATTGAAATCAAAACGACAGAAGAAGAAAATAGACTAGCCGATAATTCAAATTCATCGTCTAAGGCCGTATCTGTCGATGAAACTCAAAAGGATACACCAGTTCTAGCAAAAACAGAAAACGATCAAGCTTCTCAAGATGATGCCAATTCGACGATTGAAACGATCACGGCAAAGACTCTGGCCAAGAGTTCATCGTCCACCAGCACAGAAGACAAGCCTTCAGGAATTTTCACCAACACAAAGACTTTCAAACCGCCTATAGATTATTATATTGAAACCATTCCGTTAGGGGAAAAGACTTTGACCGATAATTCACAGGCTAGGCTGGCTGATGTGACTGAAATGGAAGAAGATACGCCTTCGGCGGCTTTAGCCGAAAAAGAAAAGTCTCAAGCACTTCAACTGTCTAGGGCTTATCCATTGAAAACCTCTTTTTCAGCCCCAGATTCACCGTCAACACCTGACCAACCAGAACCACTATCTGATTAATCAACTCACTCACTTTCAAAGGAAATATATTGATGCAAGCAGTCAAAATGCAAACCAATCAGGGCACTATTACGATACAACTGTTTACAGACAAAGCGCCTAAAACCGTTGAAAACTTTTTGAATTATGTCAATTCAGGTTTTTATGACGGCACTGTATTTCATCGTGTCATTGATGGTTTTATGATTCAAGGTGGGGGCATGGAACCGGGTATGCGGGAAAAAGAGACCAATCCGCCAATTGAAAACGAAGCCACCAATGGTTTGAAGAATGCGGTAGGCACCCTTGCGATGGCACGGACTTCTGATCCCCACTCAGCCAGCTCACAATTTTTTATCAATGTTGCCAACAATACCTTCCTGAATCACACGGAGAAAACGCAACAAGGTTGGGGCTATTGCGTCTTTGGTGAAGTCACCGAAGGCATGGATGTTGTAAACCAGATCAAGAAAGTGGCAACGGGAAATCGTGCGGGTCATCAGGATGTCCCCAAAGAGGATGTGATTATTGAAAAGGCAGAAGTTGTGGAAAGTGCGTAGGGTGGGCAAGCGAGCCATTAAGGTAAGCATAAAAACGTTGTAGGGTGGGTAACGTCTTTTTGTTGCCCACCATCTTCGTTTGGGAAGCCCTACATGTATGGATTTATGCATAGCTTAAACTTTTTATTACCGGTATTTGGTAGGCAACAAAAACACGTTACCGGCCCCTACAATTCCCTAAACTTGACATGTAGGGTGGGCAACAGGTTGCCCACCCTACAACTGATAACTGATAACTGATAACTGATAACTGATAACTGATAACTGATTATGTCAGAAACGCTATTTATTGCTGACTTACATATTGCCCCAAATCGGCCTATTCCTCTCAGACTTTGTTTAGATTTTTTAGCACACCGCGCCCAAAAAGCTGATGCTTTATATATACTCGGTGATTTATTTGAAGTTTGGTTAGGCGATGACGATGACACGCCCACTTATCCAGAAGTCTTAAAGGCTTTGCATAATCTGACAAGCAATAATGTGCCCGTGTTTGTGATGCACGGTAATCGGGATTTTTTGTTAGGCGAAGACTTTGTTGCGGCTACCGGTTGTCAACTCATATCCGATCCTGTTGTAATTGATCTATATGGTACTGTGCGAACCCTATTAATGCATGGCGATACGCTCTGCACCTTAGATGTTGATTATCAAGCATTTCGTCAACAAGTGCGTCATCCCAAATGGCAAGCCCAATTTCTGGCACAACCTTTAGCACAGCGGCGTATCCTCGCTCAACAAGCGCGTGCTGAAAGCCAAGCTAAAATGCAAACAACGCTCGATGCCATTATGGATGTGGCACCCCAAGCGGTTAGTAAAGCCTTGGAAACGCATGGCGTTTATCACTTGATTCATGGACATACCCATCGTCCCGCGATACATCAAGTGACAATCAATGGGCAAACAGCAATCCGTCGAGTTGTTGGAGATTGGCGTGATAACAGTGCGAAAATAATCAGTTGTACCCCTGAAGGTTGCCAACTGATTGATTTGATGGGGAAATCATAAAGGGGAAAGTCGTGTTGTTATTTGGGTGGATATTGATATCGGTGGGCGTTGCTGTTGATTTCGAGCTTGAGGAGCATTTTTACTCCAATATTTTTTGGATCGATTTTAAAAGGAAAAACGCAAGAGACGCAAGAGACGCAAGAGACGCAAGAGACGCTTCGATTTGAGACAAAGCATCTTTAGCGTCTTTAGCGTCTTTAGCGTTTATTTCTCTTTCAATTGCGAAAGCGAAACCAGTTGCATTTTACATTTTACATTTCCCCTATCTGTGTTACGCTAACAAAGCGATATTCCTTTTCAGCTTTTTCATCGCGTTGCTTTCAATTTGACGAATCCGCTCAGCGGATACTTTGTAATGTGTCGCCAATTCTTGCAGCGTGACTTTCTTATCACTCAACCAACGTTTTTTCAAAATGTCTTGGCTACGGGCATCCAGTTTTCCCATGGCGAGGTGCAATTGTCCTTGTCCATGTTTTTCCCACTCTTTTTTTTCAGTCACCGTTTCAGGATCATAGCGGTAATCTTCCAAAAAAGCAGCCGGTGACATATCAGCGTCATCATCATCAGCGTCGTTTGCGCTATCAAATGCCATGTCGTGTGTGTTTAGGCGAATTTCCATTTCTAACACGTCTTTAGTCGTCACACCTAAATCTGTAGCCAGTTTTTCCACTTCGGCTTGAGTCAACCAACCTAAGTGTTTCTTCGCACTACGCAAATTAAAGAACAATTTACGTTGAGATTTTGTTGTCGCCACTTTGACAATACGCCAATTGCGTAAAATATATTCATGGATTTCTGCACGTATCCAATGCACCGCAAACGAGACTAAGCGCACACCAACAGTCGGATCAAAACGTTTCACGGCTTTCATGAGGCCTATATTACCTTCTTGAATCAAGTCCGATTGTGAAAGTCCATATCCCCGATATCTGTGGGCAATATGCATGACAAAGCGTAAATGCGACATCACAAGTGTGCGCGCTGATTCAATATCGTTATCACGATGTAAACGCTCGGCTAAATCACGTTCTTCTTGAACGGTAAGCATTGGAATCGCTTTAATAGCGTGGGCATAACCTTCAATGTTTGCCCCAGGAACAGCAAGCTGCATATTTAAACTTAGTGCTTGTGACATCTCAATTCTCCCCTGTATGAAGTGATATTCGTGTGCGAGTGTTATTCCTCTTATAATGACATGATTTTTTATTATTATTAATTAAATATAGACAACATTGGGCACGGATTCAATTCAATAAGTAATCGGCTTTCGCGTGAAAAGAGTTGATTGATAATTGATCATTGATATAAGTAGGTACGCATAAATCTTTTAAAATTTTATGTAGGGTGGGTAGCGTGTTTTTGCTGCCCACCAGCCTTCTACTTTTTTTAAGTGATTATTTGTTATAACCTTATGATTTAAAATAGATTAATCCGTTTTTATTGGCCATAAACCTAGCGGAAAAGATTTACCGCGATGCTTCGCAAATTGCAAATTGCGTGTCCCTATTTTATGAATTTTGCAAAAAAAACGTGTTTTCCAAAAGTTAAAATGTGAAGTTGATCAATTTAACGTTTTTCAACAAAACACCCTGTTGTTTTACCTCTAAAGTCATCACATTACAGCACACCAATAATTGATGAACTTCTGTACTTTTCTACAATGATTGAATTTATGAATACATAAATACCTTGATATAAAATGGTTTGTTTATAATTGTTGACTATAATGCTCGGCTATTAGCGATGTCAAGCGGTTTGCTATTATTCGGTTAATTCATTAGGATAAAAAAATGAAATCTAAACGTTTCAATGCATTACAAGACTGGTTGCAACCCCACTTGGGTATCGAGGCTCCTCAGTTAGTTGCTATCACAAATGATGCCAGTTTTCGTCGTTATTTTCGTGTGACTTTGGCGGATAGGGCTTATATCGTTATGGATGCGCCGCCTGAAAAAGAAAATTGTAGGCCGTTTGTTGATATTGCTCAGCGTTTACAGGCCAGTGGTTTGAATGCCCCCCGGATTGTGGCAAGTGATCTTGAGCAAGGCTTTTTATTATTGACGGATTTGGGTTCGCAATTATATTTATCAGCACTGAATGAGGAGACACAGGTTGAAAACCTATATAGTGATGCCTTAGCGGCTTTAGAGATCATGCAAACTTGCACTTATAGTGAGGGATTACCACTTTATGATCACGCTTTATTGCATAGAGAAATGGATTTATTTACAAACTGGTTAGTCGAAAAACATTTAAACTTATCGCTATCATCAGCAGATCAAGACAGTTTAGAGCAGTGTTTTGAATTATTAAGTCGCGAGGCTTTATCACAACCTCAAGTCTTTGTTCACCGCGACTATCATTCGCGTAATTTAATGGTTATACCCCAATATAATCCAGGGATTTTAGATTTTCAGGATGCCGTAAAAGGCCCAGTGACTTATGATCTGGTTTCCTTATTGCGAGATTGTTATATTGCATGGCCTCATGAACGGGTGAACGGATGGGCTAAACATTATTATAAACAAGCACAACAGGCCGAGATTTTGGAGGGTGTTGTTGATGAGACTGAGTTTTTACGTTGGTTTGATTGGATGGGCATACAACGACATTTAAAAGCCAGCGGCATTTTTGCCCGGTTATATCACCGTGATGGCAAAGCCGGCTACCTTAAAGATATTCCGAGAACTTTAAATTATATCGTCGAAGTGGGGCGACATTATCCAGAGATGGCGTTTTTACAAGCCTTAGTGAGCAAACGGGTGCTACCCGCATGCCAACAATGATTTTTGATTTATGTTAGAATCAAACAGAATCAAAAAATAAATGTAGGGGAATGGTGGGCAACAAAAACACGTTACCCACCCTACAGAAAAACGGGGATAATTGATTTTGGATATGCCTAATAACTCAATAAATAAAAAATGCGAGCAATGATTCTTGCAGCGGGGCGGGGAGAGCGTATGCGCCCTCTGACGGATACGATTCCTAAACCGTTATTAAAAGTGGCCGGGCAAAGCCTGATTGAATATCATATTCAACATTTAGTGGCCGCAGGTTTTACCAATATTGTGATTAATCATGCCCACTTAGGGGAACAAATTGAACGCACCTTAGGCAACGGCCAGCGTTACGGGGCACAAATACACTATTCTCCTGAAGGCACACAAGCATTGGAAACAGGTGGCGGGATTTTTAACGCCTTACCCTTATTAGGCAACGCCCCTTTTTTAGTCGTCAATGGTGACATTTGGTGTGATTATCCTTTTGAGCAATTGCCCCATACCTTGGAAGGATTAGCCCATTTAATTCTGGTCAACAACCCACTGCATAACCCTCATGGCGATTTTTGCTTGAAACAGCAACACGTTTCTCAAGACAGCGATTCGCGTTTAACATTCAGCGGGATAGGTGTTTATCACCCTGCGTTATTTAACCATTGCACCAAAGGCCGCTTTTCTCTTGTTCCCTTATTAATCAAGGCGATGCAAGCTAGGCAAGTCAGCGGTGAGCATTATAAAGGTTTATGGATAGATGTGGGTACACCTGAAAGATTGCAGCAGTTAGAACAGCTCATCTTGTCCGACATCTAATCTTTATCCTTCTCATTTAGGAGATTCAATATATTGGATAGAATACAAATTGGACGCAACTTTGTTAAACAATCAAAATGGAAAATACTACTGGGTGTTCCATTGATTTACCTTCCGATCCTACTCAGTATACCGTTTTTGATTATTTGCGTCATGGTTATACGGCTTCATTTAAAGTTAGTCGGGGGAATGGAAATTAAATCCTATTGGGAATTCGTGCCCTCATGGATAACCCATCGCTATAACTCTGAAAATCAAATTATCAGAACGAATAAATTCGCGTGGTTACATCTCAGTGGATACAAAATCTTCTGGATATTTAATTGTAAACTCTATTGTCCACTCAGTGTCGCCTTGTTTGACTACACCACTTACTTGGTTAAAATTGTGGAAAATTGGTGGTGTCCGTTTGATCATGAGAAAAAATCTGACTATGTGATAGGTGCGATAGATCAATCATATTGGCATATCATCCCCGTTGAAAAGGCAAAGCTTCATCCTGAAGATCGCGATAATCCAATCTGGAATGATGAGATAGAAGCTGAAAAGAAATAGCTTGAGGCAACTCAAAAAGTAAAATAACAATTGGGCAATCCCTTGTGGTTGCCCAATTATTTAAGTACTGAAGCATAAATTTTCAGGTATAGCGTTTCCCAATCTCATGACGTACAGTTATATCAGGACAATCGAATCGCAAAATTTGGAACGAAAAGATAACGCAAAATAAATTTTGCACTCCAATAAGACGCAAAATAAATTTGGAACGAAAAGCAGGCAGCAAAATAAATTTGGAACGAAAAGTAGGCCGCAAAATAAATTTGGAACGAAAAGCAGGCAGAAAAATAAATTTTTAACTCAAATCATTTGTACTTCATTCAATCAAAAAACGCTATATTTAAACAAGCAGGGTTGCTGTGCTAAAATACCTGTTTATTTGTGCTTCAGTACTTATCAATAACACCCTTACCGTCAAAAATCAAAAAGGCCTCCCACCTCTGTTCCCTCGTAGCGTGGGATCGCTGTCGCCATTTGGTGAAATCAAGATCATCCCAACATCCCCAATCCCTGATATTTTTTTTTAATTCACCTTATCAGAAAAAACGCATTTACGATAAAAATTGTTTGATTGCTTGTGTGTCACTCTTGAGATCAAGCATGTCAGCCTGTTGCTGACTCAATCCTTGTTTGAGTGCTTGGGTGTCGCTTTTGCAATTAGGTTAAGTCAAACCTAACCAATGAGAGAACATTTTTGGTTATATACTGCACACGGGCATAACACAACTTCTATGTAGGGTGGGTAACGTGTGTTTGTTGCCCACCATTCTCATTCAAAAAGTTTTTCAGGCAAAAGTTTCGCTTCGCTAAACTTTTGCCTGAAAGTTTGTTACCACGTTTAATATATGTTAAAACTGATAAAGTGTAAGGTTTATACGTCATAAGGCAATCCTAATTGGTAATTGAATAATATTGCTTATCTCATTTAATGTAAAAATGGCATACCAGCGAATAGCGTTTTCGTTTAAAATGCTGATCATTCAGATAAACGTGATAATATGAAAAACTGGCTAGACAAAATCCGCTTTAATGAACAAGGCTTAGTTCCCGCCATTGCCCAAGAAATGGGCACCGGTAAAGTACTGATGCTCGCTTGGATGAATCAAGAGTCCCTAAAATTGACAGTCGAACAAAAACGGGCTGTCTATTGGTCCCGATCTCGTGGTAAACTATGGGCTAAAGGGGAAGAATCAGGGCATGTTCAACAAGTCAAAGACATCCGCCTTGACTGTGATAACGATGTTATATTACTCACCGTTGAACAAGTGGGCGGCGTAGCCTGTCATACTGGCCGACATCATTGTTTTTTTCAACAATTGCAAGATGAACAATGGGTCACTGTTGATCCTGTTTTAAAAGATCCAGCGACGCTTTATAATAAATAACGTCGTTTTTCATATCATTGGCTTGTAGGGGCAATCCCTTGTGGTTGCCCAGTCAGGAAGAAAATTAAATTGTAGGGGCAATCCCTTGTGGTTGCCCAGTCAGGAAGAAAATTAAAGTGAGCAATGTATTACAAGAACTCGCGCAGACACTAGAACAACGTAAGACGGCCGATCCCAAGCAATCTTACGTTGCCAGTTTGTATGCGAAAGGCCTCGATACCATTTTAAAAAAAATCGGTGAAGAGACGACAGAAACCGTGATTGCCGCCAAAAACGGTGAACCTAATCAACTCATTTATGAAACAGCCGACTTATGGTTTCATACCTTAGTACTGTTAGCACATCAAGGTTTAGGGCCACAGGCCGTATTAAATGAACTGGAACAGCGTTTTGGCCTGTCAGGCATTGCGGAAAAAGCGCAACGTCATCAATCCACTACGGAGGAAACATGAGCAGCGATCCAGATTGTCTCTTTTGTAAAATTATCGCAGGGGAAATCCCCTCGGATCAAGTGTATAGTGATGAACAAGTGGTTGTTTTTAAAGACCTTCATCCCAAAGCAGCCATCCACTTATTAATCGTTCCCCGTGAACATATTAAAAGCCTCAATGAGCTTGAAGAACAACATGACGGTTTAATGGCCTACATGATGCGTTTATTGCCAAAGATTGCCAAAGATCAAGGGCTTGATAACGGATTTAGAAGCGTGATTAACACCGGCCCTGGAGGCGGGCAAGAAGTTTTTCATTTACACATTCACTTACTAGGCGGCACCGGTTTAGGCAGTGCCTTTTTATAATTGATTCAAAAGGTAAACAAAATGGGCATCAGTATTTGGCAACTCTTAATCATTTTATTGATTGTAATCGTTTTATTTGGCACGAAAAAACTGCGGAATATCGGCGGCGACTTAGGTGGCGCGATTAAAAATTTCCGCAATTCCATGCGCGATGGAGAAGAAGAATCGGCTGCGAAAGCAGAAACAACCGCCGCCAAACCAGAAACACCCGCTACACCCGAATCTGCCGCGAAACCAGAAACGGCAGGCACAGCACAACCTGCTGTACAAATGACTCAAGAAGACAAAGGCAAGATTATTGAAGGCCAAGTGACTGACAAGCAAACGAGTAAAGTTTAGTTTAACTCGCGAATCGCGAAACTTCATCAACGACGTTTCGCAATTCGCCCTTTGCGATAAAAGAACGATTATTATGTTTGATATAGGTTTTTGGGAAATTTGCATTATTGGTGTCATCGCTTTAATCGTATTTGGGCCAGAAAAACTGCCAGGAGCCGCTCGCACAGCAGGGTTATGGATAGGCCGTATTCGTCGTATGGTGACAACAGTTAGGCAAGAAGTTGATCGAGAATTACAACTCCAAGAAATGCGAGAAGCTATCCAACAAAGCGATCAAAATGTTCATCAATTTCTTGAAGAAACCAAAACGGGTTTGAACGAATTAAATAAACCTATCAATTTAGATTCTAACCTCGATTCTAAGCCCAACGAAGAGAAGGCTGAAGAGTCAAATTCAAAACGCGATTGACAGAGAAAAGAAGAAAAAGAAAGAAACGCTAAAGACGTTAAAGACGCTAAAGACGTTATATCTCAAAATATTGCCTCCTTGCGTCTCTTGCGTCTCTTGCGTCTCTTGCGTCTTAAAAATAATGTTTTAAAATTTTAATTTGATAACTGAAAATGACAAAACCCACATCTCAAAGCGGCAAAGAAATGCCGTTTGTTCAACATTTATTAGAACTACGCGATAGGCTATTAAAAATGATTTTAGCCGTTTTGATCATTCTAGTTGTGCTAATGCCTTTTGCCAGTGATATTTTTACGCTATTTTCTGAACCCCTACAAACCTTGCTACGCGAACACACTGGAAATCAGATGATCGTGACGGATCCCGTCGCACCCTTTTTTATCCCCTTTAAATTAACGCTAGTCTTATCCATTTTTGTCGCCATGCCCTATATTCTCTATCATTTATGGGCTTTTATCGCGCCAGGCTTATATCAGCATGAAAAATCAATGGTTTTTCCGCTACTGGTTTCCAGTAGTCTACTGTTTTATTTAGGTATCCTATTTGGTCACTATGTTGTTTTACCGCTAGTCTTTGGATTTATGATCTACATTACCCCCCCTGGTGTAGACATGATGACAGACATAACGCTGTATTTAGATTTTGTTCTCAAAATGTTTTTCGCCTTTGGGCTGGCTTTTCAAGTACCCATTGTCACCATGGTGCTGATCTGGCTAGACATTATGACACCAGAATCAATGGCCAAAAAACGCCCCTATATCATAGTCGCAGCCTTTATCATCGGCATGTTGATGACACCACCCGATGCCATTTCTCAAACCTTATTAGCGATACCAATCTGGTTACTATTTGAAATAGGCCTCTTTTTTGGTCGAATGATGCGGCGAAATCGCGCTACAGACGATTCCCAAAATCATTATCCTGCATCATTACCAGGTGATATCGATACTGATATGGCTCGCGACGCAGCCAGCGAAGAACCTAAACAACTTGAAAAGAAATAATGGTTAAGGGTTAGTGAATAGCCAACAGCATCAGCCGTTGTCTGAAAGCTTAAGTCAGGTGGTGGTGACTAACCAAATATCTCTCTAGCATTTTATCGATATCTGGGATGAACGGGGATTTTTACTTGCAGCAAAAGCGCAAATCGTAATTGTTGACAGTATAGTCACCACCACCTGACTTGAGCTTTTAGACAACAAATAATACGATTACCCAATGCAAAATAAATTTTGCACTCCAATTGCGCGGTTTTTGTTCCAAATTTATTTTGCTTCGCAGCGAATTTTTGTTCCAAATTTATTTTGCTTCGCAGCGAATGGAGTGCAAAATTTATTTTGCGATTGCGCGATTTTCGTTCAAATTTATTTTGCGACGACCCACATAAAACTGCTCACTAAATGTTCCCCATCCTCATTCGCCATTTAGGCCTCGTGCCTTTTGAGCCCACTTATCAAGCCATGCAGCGTTTCACAGATAATCGTGACGCTGACACCCTTGATGAACTCTGGCTACTTCAACACCCGCCCGTCTACACATTAGGCCAAGCGGGTAAACCGGAACACTTGCTCAATACCGGCCAGATTCCGGTTTATCACATTGATCGAGGTGGACAAGTCACTTATCATGGCCCTGGGCAACTCATTGTTTATATCTTAATCAATATCAAGCGGCGTAATTGGGGCGTTAAACAATTTGTCCAAATTCTTGAACAAAGCGTGATCGACTATCTCGCCAGTCAACAGATTACCGCTCATCGTCGTGAAAAAGCCCCCGGCGTGTATGTAGAAGGGCGCAAAATAGCTGCCTTGGGACTTAAAATACGGCGCAATTGTAGCTATCATGGACTCAGTTTAAATGTTGATATGGACTTAACCCCTTTTCAAGGCATCAATCCCTGTGGTTATGCCAACCTAGAAGTCACACAATTGCGTGAATTAGGCATAACCGATAATTTAACTCAAGTCACTCAGCAATTTTTACCCCATTTTTTAAATGCACTTGAATGTGAAGAAATTTTTTCTTAATCAGTGTAAATCATGACAATCAGCGCAATCAGCGTTCTATCAAGTTTTTGGCAATAAATTTTGGCAAATCACTGATAACTGATAACTGATAACTGATAACTGACCAAAAACATGCGTTATAAATATCAAGCCATCGATCCTCAAAAACAAGAAGTCAGCGGTATTTTAACCGCTGAAGCAGAGAGAGAAGCGTTTCGCCAATTACAACGACGCGGCCTCACAAACATCTCTCTCGCGCCTGTCAAAAGCACAAGCACCAAGAATAGTGGCAAAGTGGGCAAAGCGAAACAACGTGACATTATTATTGTTTTGCATGAACTGGCCACCTTACTTGAATCTGGTGTCGCACTCATAGAAGCCGTCGAATCCCTCGCGAATTCCTCACATCACCCCTTTATTACCCAAACATTTGCCGATATTGCAACGGAATTACGCCAAGGGATGGCCTTCTCCGTCACTTTACAAGCTTGTCCTCTCAAATTACCTTGGTATGTGACACAATTGGTAGAAGCAGGAGAACTCACTGGTAAACTGGCTACCGCCTTACGCGATGGTGTCAGCCAAATGGAATATGAAGCAGAAATGGCCAACGAAATGCGTAATGCCATGATTTATCCCATCATATTAATCCTTTCCGGCATTTCCGCAGTCTTACTGATTTTTACATTAGTCGTTCCCCGCTTTGCTGGTATGCTGAAAAATCGCACTGATGACATTCCGCTACTCGCCCAATTGGTTATCAACACCGGCATGTTTTTAAATAACAATTTTGAATGGATCATCGGCGCGATCATCGTACTGATCACCATTGCAACCTATATGTTGAGTAAAGCCTCATTACGCGCACAATTAAAAGATGCGACAGCCAAACTGCCCCTATTAGGTGTTTGGATAATCGAAGCTGAAACCGCTCGCTGGGCGGGCATGATGGGCACTTTACTGGAAAATCGCGTTTCCCTGCTACGTGCCCTTGAACTCGCCGCGCAAGGCATCAAACTTCCCAGCCTCAATCTCAGACTCACTCAAGTCACCAAAGCCGTCAAAGGCGGCACCAACCTATCGCAAGCCTTACAAGAAAACGATGCCCTCACAGCAACTGGGCATAACCTGATACGGGCCGGCGAACGGGCTGGCCAATTACCCCGTATGTTACGTTCCCTAGCCAAACTTCTAGAAGACAGCGGCCGAATGCGAATGAAACGCTTTTTATTATTGATCGAACCTATCGCGATTTTAGTCATAGGCAGTGTCATAGGTGTCATCATCACCGGCGTCATTCTAGCCATTACCAGCGTTAATGAGATTAATTTTTAAGCGGTTTGTCTCGTTTTTCAGAAAAATCATTTCAAAAGGGTTTTGGCTATCCGCCATGATTAAAGTAAGTTTAAAAATTCATCTACGGTTAAACCAGAATTTCTGATTAGTGCTCGAAATTTAAGCCAACAGCTAAAGCAGTTGTCTAAAAGCTCAAGTCACCTAAAGGTGACTAACCCAATATATCCATATAAATTTTAAATGTATTTACAAAAAGCGCTTGTGTGGCGGTTGGCAGTATAGCATTAACACCCGGTTTAACCATGATTAAAGGGTGCGATTAAAAGTGCGGGGGTATACTTATTATTAAGCCAAGTCAGGTGGTGGTGACTAAACCTATCTCTAGCGAGATTTTTAAGCCAAAAGCACAAATTGACTTATACTGTCCACTGTTATAATTTTCGTGTTTTGTTA
>Ga0233403_10000826_pt1 | contig 14830 bp, 5 predicted proteins | sample Na_oxic_1_MG_FD_179866 | JGI IMG/M metagenome (GOLD analysis project Ga0233403, IMG submission 179866) | Seawater microbial communities from Saanich Inlet, British Columbia, Canada - Na_oxic_1_MG | ecosystem: Environmental > Aquatic > Marine > Inlet | place: Canada: British Columbia | collected...
CGTGCGGCGGCTGAAAAAATTTGCCAAGAAGCTGGCATTACTAACCCGCTGCTCATGGAAGATTGTATTCTTGATGTGGGCTTAACTGGTGAGGAAGGATTTGCCCAAATCCCACCTGATTTGGCGGATCCTAAGGCAACCGTTGAAGTTGCAGAACCACCGCCTCCAACGCTAGAGACCCCCGGTTTTGGGCAATTAACTGGCACCGTCTACGATGCTATTACCAAGCAAGCCATAAATGGGGCACAGGTGAAACTGACACTCAATGGTACACCGCTACTAGGAGCGACCGTTGAGCCAACAGAAAATGGCGTTTACGAAACTGGCGTTATACCGGTTGGGAATAGATATAAGCTGGAAATTGAGGCCGATGGCTATATTCCTGAACAAGTATTTGACTCATCGGTATCTGAAGGCGAAATCAGAGAACTAGATGCGGTCCATTTAGTGCCAGTTGCCTCTGAAGGAATGGGCCAGATTACCGGTACGGTGAAAAATGCGGTGGATAATACCAACATTCCAAGTTTGGGGGTCTATGCCTACCGCTATATTAATAACCGATCGGATATGGTCAAAAGAGTTTATACCGACCAAAATGGCGTATTCACTCTGGAAGATTTGAGTGCTGGTAACTATACGCTCCGGTTTTCTGGAAGAATGCGAGGACTAGATGGAGAACAAGAGTATGTGTCTCACCAAACCACAGCACTCAGTATTGGTGGACAAACGACGGATGCGGAGGTTTTAATTACGCCTCGTTTATATTCCTCGTTCTATATCGTCTTGAATTGGAACGAGGTACCTTACGATTTGGATGCACATCTAACGGGTCCAAATCGTGAAGATGGCCGTTTCCACATATATTTTGCTAATCAAGGCCCTAACTTGTGGCAGGAACCTTATGCACAGCTAACTCATGATGATAGAGACGGTTTAGGTCCTGAAATCGTTATCATTCGCCGGCTACAACAGGGAGATGTGTACCGTTTTTCTGTACATGATTACAAAAACGGTGGCTCCGCTTCTAGTGCTGCATTGGCGAGCTCAGGCGCGACAGTTAATGTTTACAGTCGTGATGGACAATCAGTGAGTTTCAACGTACCTGACCAAGAGGGAACGTTGTGGACCGTATTTGAGATTGATGAATCTGGTGAAGTCAACCCAGTCAATACGATGGGATATGAAGTCAACCAAGGTGGCATACGTTCCAGAGCGCGATCAGCTCGGACAAATTCTGTTGCGACTGATTATTGGCCAATTGTGTTTCAAGCTACTAAGTAAGCCATAGCACGAGCTAGGTAGGGTGGGCAACAGACGTTGCCCACTGCCAACTTTAAGCTTTAAGCGCGTTCTATGATGCAGTCTTTATCCTTAAGCCATTCTTTGAAATATAGCATTTCCCTATTGAGTGAATTACAAAACAATAACATAACTCCCCAACCCCGAATCGGTTGAATGTTAAGATTGTAGTTGTACCTAAGAAAAGCCTACCATTTCAATGAGGTGGTTGCGAGTTTTAAGTCGTGCCAAATTATCTTAGATTAATTAAGGTGTAAGCAATAGAGTTGTTGCGAAATCAGCTAATTTTTAAATACGGCTGCTTAAAGTTAAGTCATTGATTTGTTCATAAAAATTGGTAATTAACGGTATTATTTTGCAACAAATATGGCCGTGCGGAGTATATAGCATTTTCCGATTTGGTTAAATACAACGATGGATGGTGGGCAATCGGGCGATAAGGATCGATTCATTAACGAAAATATCGGCGCCCGCTTACCCACCCTACAAGACTGACAAATATATTTTGAATGGACGACAACCCGTCCATTTTTTTTGAATGGACGACAACTCGTCCATTTTTTTTGAATGGACGACAAATCGTCCATTTTTTTTTGAATGGACGGCAACCCGTCCACTTTTTTTAATGGACAACCGGGGATGTAGTTATTCAATCGGGAAACGCTATAGTTATTGAAAAGTTTTTTTGAAACTAGATGGAAAAAATCCCTTTCGCCAATATAATCCTTGTAGTTATCGAAAATTAAAAGTTTTTTGAAAATATTAATATCCTCTTTTAAGATCATCACTTGATGAGTGAAAATCTTTGAAATTATTTGAAACACCCCTGAACTGTGTTAAACTCAATTTTTTTTGGTTGAATATTCAAAAACCCTGTTGGAAAAATTAGAGATATTTGGATTCATATCGCAGCGCGACAAAAAATCCGTTGTCTTTTTAGGAGAGAAAACCATGACTATACGTCATTTAGTCGTATTGAGCTTGATTGGCTTAAACAGTTTGCCGGTATTAGCCGACACCGAGGAAATCTATCGGTTTGAACGGATGTGGCCGGTATTGCAGCAGCCTTGGTATTTCGAGGATATTTGGGATTTGGCGATTAGTCAGCAAGGCCATGTTTATCTGGCTGATAGGGCTAATAATCGAGTGCAGAAATTGACCTTGGAGGGTCATTTGATTACCGAATTCGGTGCGTTTGACGGTAGCTTTAGACCGATAGAAATCGCTGTCGATAGCGAAGAAAATATTTATGTCGCATACACGGGGGTTTTGTTCCTGGACCATATTGCTTATGTGGTCCGAAAATTTAACGCCCACGGCGAACTGATTTCTGATAAATGGAAAGAATATGCACAATGTTCTGATAACATTGGTCATATTGCGGTTGATCAACAAGATAATGTGTATCTGACTTGTGCCTCAAAAAAGGGACAAGCGTTTGTCCACAAATTGACTTCAGACGGGCAATGGCTGGAAAAATGGCCGATTCATTCGGATGGCGATCTGGCGATTGATCAGAATCATGTTTACATTTTGGACAGAAGCAACAACCGTGTCCACAAATATACGCTGAGCGGCGAATCGGTAATGGATTGGACTACCGTTGAGACGGACTCCGGCGATTTAGTTTACAAGACTCAAGATATCGCGATTGACCGTCACGGTCATATCTACGTGACCGACAGTTTTAACCGCATTCAAAAATTCAGTTCAGAGGGCGACCGGATTACCGAGTGGCGTGATGAGATCAATCTAGGTGGGACATTTCAGATAATCGAACAATCCTCCCCCAAAGCGTGGCAAGTTTTAAAGCTGATTTTCTCCACCAGCAACATAGAGGATTTGTTTTCAACTCCTATACCCAAAAACATGGTTGAAGAATTTTGTTTCAGCTATAGGGCTGATAACAGTTGTAGTAATGTCTGGCAAATTTTTGAAGCCCTGTTTGAATATGAATCTTCTTTTCCGACCACTATTGCTGTCGGTCCACAAGACCCTGTTTTTGTGGCCTATGGCATGATGTCTCCTAGCGTTAAAAAGTATACTCCAGAAGGTCAGTTAATGAATCAATGGGCAAGTGGTAGTAATTTGAATGTTAACATGCTGGCTCAATATTTAATGCCTTTAATTGATAGCCAGTGGGCAAGTAGTATCAACAAGGCTAACAAACCATTTGAATTTCATCAGCCTTTTGACATTGCACAAGATAACAGTGGCAATCTTTACGTCACCGATGAAAAAGCACATCGCATTTTAAAATTCACCACACAAGGAGAATTGATCACACAATGGGGGGAATCGGGCGAAGGTGAAGGACAATTTCTGGCTCCGAAGGGCATCGCTATCGACTCGAAAGACAACATTTACATTGTTGATTCCAGTAATTGTCGCATCCAGAAATTGACTGCCGACGGTCAATTTCTTAAACAGTGGGGAGGACAATGTGTTGGTGGCAACGATTCCTTGTCCCCGTCAAACATAGCCGTCGATAACAACGATGATGTTTATGTCATTGATGTTGCCACTGTGCAAATCAAAAAATTCACGTCAGAAGGCGATTTGATTATCGCGTTTGGCGACAAGCATTTGAGTCATCCTTGGGCTATTACGGTAGATAACAACAATAATGTTTATGTGACAGATATTTCTGAACAAAAAATTAACAAATTTACGACGGATGGTGAGTTTGTCGAACAATGGGACAGTCACGTCAGTCAATTCTTCACCGGTATAGATACTGATAAGGCTGGCGATGTCTATGTATCTGACTTTCGCAATCATCGCATTCTGAAACTGACCCAAAATGGGCAATTGATGAATCAATGGGGCAGTTTTGGCACTAACCCCGACCAATTTAATCTGCCTGGCAACTTAACTGTCAGCCCTAATGGTGATCGCGTTTATGTGGTTGAATCGCAAATTAACCGCATTCAAGTCTTCAACCGCAGCCTCTATGATGTGGGTAAAGCCATCATAGTCGCCGGTGGACGTGATGAATATGACTCGTTGTGGGATGCAACGCAAGTGGTTGCAAACTTGGCTTATCGGGCTTTGACTTATCAAGGTTTTACCAAAAACACCATTTATTACCTGAATGCCAACACTGGGCTTGACCTTGATAATAATGGTGAACCTGACGATGTCGATGCTGAACCGACCAAGGAAAATTTGAAATATGCCATCACCGAATGGGCGAAAGACACTGACAATCTGACGATCTACCTGACCGATCATGGGGGCGATAAGATATTTCAGATCAACGGTGGGCAAACCCTGGAGGCTGCCGAATTGAATGAATGGCTCAATAGCCTCCAAGCCGACAAAACCGGTCGTATTAAGATCATTTACGATGCGTGCCAATCCGGCAGCTTTTTGCCACATTTTGTGCCACCAGAGGATAAAAACCGTCTGGTCATTACCAGCGCTGAAGCAGCGCAAAATGCCTACTTTGATGCGGAAGGTTCGTTATCCTTCTCCGGCCACTTCTGGTCCCATATTTTTTATGGGCTTGATTTGGAAAATACTTTTAAACAAACCACGGCCGCCGTGGATTATCTGCAATCTGTACAAACCCAACAGAAACAAACACCTCAATTGGAGGCCAATGGCAATGGTATTCCAAATGAAGCGGCTGATTATCTGAACGCTCGGAACGTTTTTATTGGTAATGGTACCTTTATTCCAGGAGAAGCACCGGTTATCGAATCGGTATCAAAATCTCAAACGCTCAGCGCGACTCACACGGCCACCATCACTGCCCAAGTCAACGATGATAACGGCATTGCAAGAGTCTGGGCGGTGGTCAGATCGCCGGCTGATTTGGAACGGACGGTTACTGGTGAAACGGTGACGAAGCTGCCGTCATTTGAGTTGCAATTGGTAGAAGACAATCGTTATCAGGGCCATTATGAGGAGTTTTCTCGGACGGGTGCTTATGAATTAGCGATTTATGCCACTGATCAGGACGGAAATACGTCGGTGCCCAAAATAACGACCGTGTTTGTCGAAAACACCAATAAGCGTCGCGCTATCATTGTAGCCGGTGACTTACCATCGGTTTTGCAAAATACCGGACAAGCTTATGAGGCTCTTCGCCATCAAGGCTATCAAGACGACGATATTTATTACTTAAGTAACACATCAAGGCAGGGTGTCGATGTATTAGCCACATTGGACAATCTGAAATTTGCCGTTCAAACTTGGGCCAACGAAAATACACTGGAACTGGTGATTTATTTGGAAGGCTGGGGCAATGCCACCACTTTTCAGATCAGTCAAACCGACCCATTGTCTTTTAAGCAGCTCGATACCTGGCTAGACAGCCTACAACAATCTCTCACTGGGGCAGTAACCGTTATTTACGATGGGCCAGTATCAGGACACCTGATACCCGCCTTAACACCACAACCGAACCAGACACGTATTGTTATCACCAGCACTGGTAAACCGGAGAACGCTTGTAGTAATCCTGACTCATTAGAACGGAACTTTTCGCCATTATTTTGGGAAGCCGTGCTAAATGGGACTAAGCATATCCGTTCCGCCTTTACTGATGCTAAGAAAAACATTAGAAGTCTTATTAATGAACACCATCCCTATTGGACGGACGAACAAACCAAAGAAAGGCTTCCCCAACTGGATGATAATGGCAATGGTATTAGCAACGAACATCAAGATGGATACATCGCGAAACAACACCAAATTGGCATAGGCATCCTGACAGCCGCCGACACCCCGCTGATTGGCACGGTTTCCTATAATACCTCGCCAAATACGGTCACATTGCGAGCCGAAGAGATTGCAACGATGGGAACACTGGAAAAAGTTTGGGCAGTAATCACACCACCCTGCCACAGTCCTGAGTCGGCTGCGTTAATCACATTAGAGCCAACTGCTGAGGGACACTATGTCGGCCACTATGAATTGAACAGTGAAGGCCGCTATCAGCTGGCTCTCTACGCCCAAGACACCAGAGGCCGCCGCTCACGGCCAAATCAACAGTTGGTGATTCATCACAGTTGGCCTTTAAAGCCTTCCCAACCGGTGTATCGCAATGACGAGCAGATACAGGTGACATTTCCAGTGCCGCAGCCAGAAGGCTATCAACAATACCTGGCTGTCAGTTTGCCAGACGGTAGCCTGTTTGTGATCAACGGATTGAACCACTTGGTGCCGTTTGATAGCAATGCGTTGCCGGCTTGGGCTGGCAACTCGGACAAAGTGGCTGACCATTTGAAGGTCGATAACTCCTTCCCAAGAGGCGAATATCGACTTTATCGAGTCATGCTCCCGACTGGAACAGCCCTTGAAATACCGCCGGAACCGCACACGTTGCGGGAATCGGTTTTTGAGGTGAAATAAACTGGAGGGTCGGTAAGGTGGGCAAGCGGGCGATAAAGATCGATCCATTAACAAAAATATGGGCACCCGCTTACCCACCCTACGATAGAGTTGTATGCTTTATATTTTATAAAGGAGAGAATATTATGATCGACACTGAGAAAAATTCGGTCGTGACGTGGTTGGCATTAGGGCCAATTATCGCGCTGCTTGTGATGACTCATCAATGGGCATTCGCTTTTTCGGACAGTTATGAGCCAGATGATGAGATGGAACAAGCAACACTGGTTATTGTGGGCGATAAAATATCTGCACAACATACCTTACACAGTGTCGAAGATGAAGACTGGTTTAAGTTTTATGCCAGGGCGAAAGAACATGTTCGATATAACATCATAGCCAGTCCGGTGGGTACCGATATTCGGGTGAAGATGGAACTCTATGACTCACAAGGTCAGTTACTTAAAACCGTGAATGATGGGTATGAAGGTGAAAACGAATCAATATCGCAGTGGCGTGCGCTGTCCGATGGTTTTTACTACCTCAAAATCAGCGATTCCGCTGAACCCACAGATCATTGTCGGCTCAATATCCAATATCAATTACAAATATCGGCCGGAATTGCGCCTATTCCTGCAACGGTAAAAGGCTTTGTCAAAGATGCCAATTCAAAAAATCCTCTTAACGGAGCGATTATTTATACCAACTGTAATGAATATAACACGACGATCAGTTTTGAAGAGGGAGACTATCTCTTTATCCATTATTGTCCGGCCGGCTTGTACGAGATATCGGCAGAATTCGTTGGTTATCAAACATTAACCTGTCACATTCCGGTTCCTGAAATTGCGACTCAGCTCAGAGATATTGCCCTGTTACCGAACAATAAAAATCCACCGGCTTTGTCTCCAGCTCAAATACTCTTCCGTAATGGCGATACTTTGCAGCCTTCTAAAGCGGTATACCGTAATGGCGATTCATTAAAAGTCGAATTTCAACTGATGGCTCTACCTTCCTACATTTGTGCCCGTTACTACGTCGGCATTGCCTATCCTGATGGACGTTTTTTTATTGTCACGCAACTCAATCAATTTGAACCCTTCGATTGGCAATTTCTACCACTCTGGAAAGGCATAGGAAATACGGTGATTGACAAACCCATAGACAACAACTGGCCTCGCGGCGACTATTTGTTATACTTGCTACGAATGCCAGCGAGCATTGAAGACCCGGTTAATCATCTCGATAACGGGGAATTGAATGTGACGACGTTTCGGGTAGAGTAGTCAGATGTCGGCATCCACTTGAGTTTGGACGACCAAGCTAAAGCTTGGACTCCTGACTCAAATATTTCGATCTAACAACGCACGATATTTAGCCATTTCTTTGGGTATCATTTCAACCCCGTTCATCAACACAGTCTGCCGGTGTTTGGGTCCAAAGCTTTATACTTTGGACTCCAACAACAAACCTTTTTTCCACCCATTTTTTTTATAACACCATGAAAATCCAACTATTATTAATTATTCTTATTAACCTATTTCAGATTTCCACCAATGTGAGTGCCGATATGACATTAGATGGCACATTAGGCCGTAGCGGCCCATTGCAAGGCCCTGATTTTGTGATAGGGGCAGAACTTGGACAACAACATGGCCCCAATTTGTTTCACAGTTTCGATCAATTTGAGCTTCATCAAAACGAAAGTGCCTCCTTTTCAGGGCCAAATTCGGTTAATAATATTATCAGCCGGGTCACCGGCGGAACACCTTCACAAATAAATGGCCTACTACGTTCTGAAATTCCGAATGCTGATTTTTATTTTATCAATCCGGCCGGCGTTATGTTTGGTGAACAAGCACAGTTAGATGTCCAAGGCTCTTTTTATCTGAGTACCGCCGACTATTTACGCCTTGACGATGGCGGACAATTTAGTGCCGCTCAGCCAGAACAGAGTCGGTTAACCGTTGCGCCGCCGGCCGCGTTTGGTTTTCTTGAACCAAACTACGCGCCGATAAGCCTGCAAGACAGTGAACTGCGTGTGCCTGATAACCAAACCTTTTCTGTCATCGCCGGCGATATATCCTTAACCAAAAGCAGCCTGTATGCGCCGAATGGCCAAATTCAGGTTGCCAGTGTTGCCAGTCAAGGAGAAGTCGGAGTTCAGCGAAACAATGTGAATCTTGATACTTTTCAACGACTTGGCACCATTAATCTGACTGACTCGGTGCTGGGTAATAAGGTGAAAGGCTTTAAGTCTAGCGAAACCAATCGGAATGGTTCGCAAGGGATTTATATTTTAGGCGGCCAATTTTTTTCAGATAACAGCATTCTCAATGCCAAAACGTTGCAAAGTCATGATACTGATGGCATTATGATTAATAGTCGTGAGACGGTTACCTTAACAAACCAAACGATACTGTCCACTGATAGCTTTAGCACCGCTGATGCCGGCAACATCACTATTCGCACCAATCACTTAACGATGCAAGATTGGGCAACGCTGAGCAGTCATACGCGAAAAGGTGGCACCGGTGGTGTCATCACTATTGAAGCGAAGCAGTTGATAATGAACGATAACGCCAGTATTGGCAGCGAAACCAGTGGTCAAGGTGGTCCTGGGGGCTATATTGATATTTCAGCGGAAGTTTTTAAAATGCAAGCTGATAGCATTATCAATGTCACCACTCGTGAGACTGATTCCCCGGCCGGACAGGTTATGATAACCATAACGGATAAATTCCAAATGGCCGATGATGCAACCATTAATAGCGGGGCTTATTCTGATGGGACTGGAAAAGGTGGCAAAGTGACAATTGAGGCCAAAACCATTTCACTGACGGATACGGCTAGAATCATCACGACTTCTTTCACTCGTGGACAAAGTGGCTCGTTGCATATCGTTGCTGATAATTTATCCCTGTCAAAACAAAGTGCCGTTGCGGCCACCACTTTTAGCCAAGGGCAGGGTACTAATGTCAATGTCCAAGTCCGTAATAGCTTTTCTTTAACCGATGAAGCGGTCATTGTCAGTGGCACCGAAGGACGTGGTGCCGGTGGCGATATCCTGCTGTTAATCCAAGCGGATCGGGTAGCGATTAGCAACGTTGCTAATATTTCCAGTGACAGTGCGATGGAAAATGCGTTTATTCAGGAAACCAGAAGGCTGTTAGACGTTGCCGAACAACAGGGGGCTGAAATCAATGACACCATTTTTGTTGGCGGCGGCAAGCCGGGACAAGTCTACATTAAAACAGATAGGCTATTGTTTGATAATAATGTTAAACTGTTGGCGGAAAAATGGCAATTTGAACAATGCGAAAAGCCAACTCAAGAAAAAAGCCACCTAACCGTTGAAGGACCAGAAGTGCCGGATGAAACGGTTATTTATGACCTTTTTTTTGATAAGTACGATTTAATGTCCCCTCGACGCTAAGTTTTGGGGAATGCGTGAGAAAGTTTTTTCAAACCTAAAAAATGTTCCATTTGTTGTCAGGTGCAAGTTGAAGCATCTGGGGTAGAGTGGAACGAAACCCACCGGCAAAAATAGTGGGTTTCGTTATCGCTATGGGTGGCTGCTGTTGACGGTTTTTAACGGGTGTATAACGATGACTGCTCCGGCGTGGTAACAGAAAGCCGGTGCCCGTCACCAAAACCAGCCGTCTATTTATCTGTCTGAACGCTGAGCAAATTGAAAACACTTTTGGGCCGGTTTAAACCATTGACCCAATCCATCTTGCAAGGCAGTTGCCGCTTCTTGGGGTGTTTTCTGGCCCATGATCACGGCGGCCGTGTTTTTCTGCATCAATGCCTTGCCATTTGGTGAACTGTCCATCAACTTTGGAAAGGCCCAACGCACGTCTGTTTCACGCCCCTCATTCAACGCAATAAAGGCATTCGCGTGTTTATTACGGATAGCCGGTGCTTTTTTATGCATAGGAAAAAAGCCGGGTAACTCATTGCTCAATAATTCACCGGTTTCTGGTTTAGCGAGCCATTCCAACAATAACTTCGCTTCTTCCTTATGCTTTGAGGCTGCATTCAGTCCAATTCCAAAATCTGGGTGATAGGTGACATATTCCGGCTGTCCCTTCGGTGCTGGCATCGCAAAAATACTCCATTCAAAGTCAGATTGTCCTTGTTCCAAAGCGGAAATGCCCAATGAGTAGCCCATAAACATGGCCGCTTTACCTTGCCGAAACAACTGCTTGCTTTGCCCGATGCTGATTGTTTCTGGTTTGCCCGGTAACAAGGGCGCGAGATCAGCGACCGCTTGAAACGCAGCGACAACATGTTCATCGTCAAAGCAACGTTCACCTGACTCGTACTTTTGTCGTCCCTCACGCCCACCAATAAAGTTGGGGGCCAAGCTCATAAAGATCAGCTCTGAGGTTGCCCACCCGGTTTCTATCCCATTGGCAAACGGGATATACCCAGCCTCTTTGATGGTATGCGCTGTCGTCAGTAACTCTTCCCAAGTGGTGGGTACGGCCAAGTTCAGTTTTTTGAAGATATCAATATTGTAATATATTCCATGAGAGACGGCTTGGAATGGTACCCCATACGACTCGCCATTCTCAGATAGCCAAGGTTGACGCTCTGGTAGCTCAAAGTTTTCCGTCAAACCGGGCAAATTCCCCAGTGGTTCCAAATAACCGGCTTCAAACAACGGTTGTGAGCGCGAAAAGGGTCTCAAATAGAACACATCGGGCGCGATACCCTTTTCTAGTTGAGATTCTAGCATCGGGGTGTACCATTCTACCGCGACTGGCTGGAATTTGACGGTAATATTGGGATGCTGGGCAGTGAATACCGCCAAAACTCGGCTCATTCTGTCTAATCTTCCGGTTCGCAAAGCCTCAAAGCTCAACGTGACTTTCTCGTCAGTGGTTTTTGGGTCAATCTTATGTTGAGAGGCCGTTTGAGAGACCTCAGAAGTTGGATGGGATTGAACCGGGGATAAGCGTATTTCTCCATAGAGATAAGCCATTGATATGACAGCTATTAAAAACACGATGGGATAACCCACTCGCCCGGTCAAGACAATACGTTTCAACACAATATCATTGTCCTTAACTGTATCGCGTTGAGCAATCACCACCAACAACAGTTGGAAGATAATTAACCCATAAATGACATAGAAGGCATGATCCAGTGCCACCGCGTAACTAATCTCGTCAGGTAAACCACTTGCTAGACTTAAATGGAAAAACACCACCGCCATCAAGGTGCCGCTGATAGCCATCACGGCATTTTCATCAAAACGTAAAAACATCAGCAAATATGAGATACCGACCAAAAACAACAGAGGTAGCAAGTTTTTGGTGATAAAACCCAGTGTATCCCTTTTGATCTTAATGATGGCATTGAAGCGTGAATACTTCAGATGGGAATCGGTTCTAAACAAATTGGGATTACCCAACGTGGATTCGTTGTCCATAACGTCCTGAAAAAAATTCGCCCGCTTGATTTTCCAATCGCTAATAGAGCTAAAGACATTATTGCGTTCCAATTTAGCCATAATACCTTGTTTGGTGGTTTCACCAATACCCACAAAATCAACCACATAAATGAGGTTATTGCGGGTTAATTTGGTATGGCGAAATTGAACCGCCAATATTTGTTTATCAAAGGGGTAATCTTTGAAATGAAATTGACCCTTAAAATTCGCTTTCACGCGGTAAGCCTTATAGGCTATATCTTGCCCAAGGTCATTAATGGTATTATCCAATGCCGCTGTTTCCTCAACAATGGCTTTGTCCAATTTCATTTTTTTGAAGGAATCGACCGAATTGATAAATTCAATGTCGCTGGCATCAACACCTTTTTGAGAGCGAAACCACAGGTAAAAATCCATCTGGTAGGTGGAATTTTTGACCTCAAGATCATTGACAGAATTGAAATCTATGCCGGTATAGACAATATGGGTTTTGTGCATATATTGTCCGGCAATAGTCACAATGCGTCCAGCCGCCAATTCTTCCTCAAGACGAGTAACTTGTTGGATATTTTCCACCGGCTGTAATTGTGTCAAGGCTGAGATAAACTGTTGATGTTTAAACACGCCAATGGCTAACGGTTTAACAGCATTGCCATGCTGATCAAAGTAAAAAGGCCCGTTGATGCCTTTAAAAGCCTTTTTCATGCTGGTCCGTTTGGCCAGATAATCCCGAAGTTTTTGGCGTTCTTCAGCCAGATTTTCTGGTTGGCCTTGAATATTGGTCTGTTCAATGGCTTCAAGAGCCACCTGAGTCGCCTCAAAAGCGGTTGCCGCTGCCCAAGTGGGTTCTTTGCCATATCTTCTCATAAACAGACCTCTGCCTTGTTGTAGATGTTCATTCGCTACATCAAAGATCAGGGGCGCGGCTGCATAAATACCATCCGAAAAATAACCTGGCTGTGCTTGTTCTTCGGGATATTCATTAAAAAGTGTCGCGAAGTTTTTTTGACCCAGCGCATCACCACCAAGGATGGGATATGACAAACCTTTGCGTCTTATGGAAACGATAAGCTTTTTCGCTTCATTCGCCGGCAATGCGAGAAAAATCAACCCGGGGTTTTCCAGTAAGAAGGCATTGGCAATTGCATTAATCTGCTGATTCGCGTTGTCCGCTTTGGTATTCACAATCCATTTATTTTGGATAGTTCCTCTCAAACCTTGAAAGGGGTTTTCAAAACCCTTCATCAACGAGCGAGAATAATCATTTTTGTCATCATAGACGATGGTGACTCGGTCGTGTTTCATGACCCGTTTGGCATAATTGGCCAAAAACGTACCCTCGGTGCTATTGTTGGGGACGACACTAAAATACCAGTCATTTCCTTCCGTGACACGATCAGCCGTACATGAAGGGCTAATGGCGGGAATGCCCGCTTGTTGATAAACTTCCCCCCCGGCAAGACAGGTGTGACTAAAATAATGTCCAAGCACCACGAGGGCTTTATTTTCCGCCGCAATTTCTGAGGCTCTTTTTTGGGCCACTTCAGGATCGCCTTCATCATCAAATTCAAGCAATTCGACCGGTTTACCATTGATGCCACCGGCCAGGTTGATGCGAGAAATATAGAGGCGGACGGCATTAACCATGGCTTGTCCCTTGGCTTGAGATTCGCCGCTCGTCGTACTGACAACGGCGATATAAAGCGGCCGTTCCAAGGTTGCTTTGAAGGCGATAACAACGGCTAATGCCAATATCGCCAAAGCGAATACAACGATCCAAACGTTGCGTGTTGTGTTTAGTTTCATAAAAGTCAGTTTTTTCCTCCATTCGGTGATTGATAAATTTCGTTGGGTGTGTTATATAGTTTCCCTACTTAATGGCAGTGACGCTACAAGTCAATGTCATATTATAACGAATAACTGATTGATTTTCTAAAAGTAGTACAACGGATACTCGAAACAAACGGATAAAACATTTTTTTTAAAATCATCATTTTATCAAAAATTTTTATTCCTAAAATCCGTTTCTTTCGAGTATCCGTTGTACTTGGAGGCGACACGATATGGCAGTAACCCTACAAGTGTAATCATGTTCGCCTTTCGTTAATAAACTTCAAAGCCAATACAGTGGATATGTATCCAATTGGTTTGATCGTCTGGGTCGCTGCCGGCTTTGAGCAATACGCCACCGGCCTGGTATTGACCCTTGGCGATGTCGGTGGGGAGTGGTATATCCATGATGGAATAGATTTTTGGGGCCGGTGATTTTAATATCACCTGGTTCATCAATTCAAACAAAATCCTTTTCGCCAATATAATCCTTGTAGTTAATATGGGCAACTATAAAGGATTGCCCCACACCAAATCGGGAAATGCTATAATGGCAGTGACCCTACAGACGGATTGTTCTTGAAAATTAAGTTTTTGGTAACAATATTGATGATTCAAGTTTCTGTTCAAATTTATTTGATAAATCCATTTTTAACATAAAAAAAATCATTATGTCTATTTACGTTCCTAATTACCAACACGATATCTTTGTCAGTTATGCCCATGTCGATAATGTTCCATTTGCTGGGGCAGAAAAAGGCTGGGTAACCACATTCATCAGTAACCTAAAAAACGAGTTAGGCCGTCAGTTGGGACGCGCTGACGCTTATTCGCTCTGGATGGATTACGAGTTACGGGGAAATGAGGCGGTGACTCCTGATATTGATCAACAGCTCAATAATACAGCAACCTTGGTGCTGA
>Ga0233403_10000827_pt1 | contig 14826 bp, 7 predicted proteins | sample Na_oxic_1_MG_FD_179866 | JGI IMG/M metagenome (GOLD analysis project Ga0233403, IMG submission 179866) | Seawater microbial communities from Saanich Inlet, British Columbia, Canada - Na_oxic_1_MG | ecosystem: Environmental > Aquatic > Marine > Inlet | place: Canada: British Columbia | collected...
CTTATTTTCAAATTATCAAAAAACATTAATTATTAATGTTGATGCATATATCATGGAAGCGGAACGCTTAGCCGGTAATGAGCTTTGTTAGGAACGTGTACGAAATAACTCTTGCTGTAAATTTTTCGGTGATATTCAACAAAGCTATTTAGTCATATAAATTTATAGGTAACCGGTACGAAATCTTTGTTTGAGGGTAGGGGAACTTTTTGCCCGTTTTCATTTTGGAGTGTTCCCCTTCGCTAGAATTAAGATTTATAAAGACATGGTAACGGGGCGGATTAGCAACAAAATGGCTGCTGAGGAAGTGAAAAAAAAGCGGTGGGGTGTGGCTCACGGTTAAAATAGCAAATTGGTTACGATGGTTTAGCCGTAAAACCTAAATTAGGTAGCACACCAAACAACGGTGATAACAATATTTCTTCAACCGGTTTATTTGAATAAATATCTGTTTCATCTGTAATTTCAGCATGATCACCTTTTGAATTGCACACAAAAATTTTGGCATTCTCAACTGATGAAACAATAAACGGCGAATGAGTAGTGACAATGAGTTGCAAATTTGGGAATATTTCCTGAATTGATTGGATAAATGTTTTTTGCCATTTGGGATGCAGGTGATTTTCTGCCTCATCAATCAGCAGAATACCTTGCGTTTTACATAACTCTTCGAGAGGAGATTTGTTTAGGATATGTATTGAATACATTTTTCCTAATAATGAAACCATACGCTGTATTAAATAGAGATTTCCACTACTTAACTTTTCAAGTGAAATTTCTTGTCCGGTTTGGGATACGATTGGTTCTAATGTCGTTCTTGCAACATATTTAAACTCACCATCAAGCTTAATTTGATTATCTTTTTTAGAATTTCAAAAACGCGAATACCTAATTCTCTTTCTGCATTATTATCACTATTTTTTAAATAGTCAAAAAAGCATATTAATTGAGCGACTTCAACATTTTTTTGTATACAAATACAAACTGACTAATATGCCATCGAATGCATTGACTTTATCTAAAAGATGAAAAACTGAATCTTTATAATGTGTAGGATTCTATTTTTTCAAGTTCACGGAATCTTTATTTTAAAATGACGACACTTATATTTGAAACTTCAGTTAAATGTTTTTTACTTTCGTTATCGACTGGATATCGAAATGTTTGCCCGGTCGCATCCACACTTGAGATATCAAGAATATATTCATCTAATTTTTCGATAAAGGGATTATATCTCTTATCTATAAAAAGAAGGTCTTGGTTATAAAACAATGAGTTAGGTCGGGTGCATTTCCATTTTTAGGATAGAAGTTGATTAACACCGAAGGTGTGAAACGTAAATAGCCATAGGTGAAACCTATGGAACTATGGCAATTATTCTAAACCACCGTGAAAATGGGAATGCAGCCGTTAGGTCAATGCCATTAAGTTAAGGAATATTTATTGGAATCCAAACCAAAAGAATTTGGATTATGCAGTTTAGAATCAAACACTTCCAAATCTAAAGGTTTGGACTCCAACGCTTAACTTAATGGCATTGACCCGTTAGGTCGAGTTTTAAAACACGTTCTAAACACTACCTAAATTCTTTTGCTGGTTCAGTAGTTATCTTTTAATTTGTGGGCCACTTGGCAACAAATCATCCGGCGAGTTGGGTGTACCTTCACTATTTGTTATGGTAAAGCTGCTCGGGTTTTCAGCCATTCGTGAGTTACATGGGGATTGCAATTGGGCAGAGATATCTATAAATTCTTTTGGCAAAACTAAGAGTTGGCCACTGACATCCGTATCCGGCGAATTGACAACAACAATTCCATCAACCCCAAATTCTGAAGAGGCATTGATTATTTCTTCTATCGGTTCCCCGGTAAAATTATAAATACCAGTGGTAGTAACGTTGATATTACCCCCTTTGCCCTTTTTAGCTTTGGCAAAAATTTGGCTGTTGTCCAACACAACAAATTGTGGACTAGCATTAACATTGCCACCGCTGCCAAATTCCTCACTAACGCTGGTAGTAATTTCGCCATTGTTGAGATAGACATAACTTGGGGTAGTAATGACTAAGTTACCTCCGTCAGCATGTTCGGCAGATGTTTCCACCCGGCTTCCACCAGTTATCACGATCTTACCTTCTGTGGTTAAGCTTATTTGGCCAGCATCTCCTTTGGCATCACTGTGAACGGTAATAAGGCTCTTTCCACTCAAGTTAATTTTTTTAGCTTGGATAGCTATGTCTCCACCTTGACCAGATCCCCAAGTTGTAGCATTGATCTCAGCTTCATCTGCAAGGCATAAATTACCTACCTTTAACACAATTATGCCGGCATCACCAGCATTGTCAGCTTCACTATTTGAGGAACTAGCAATACCACTAGCATAACCTTCCTCGCTGTGATCTAGACCAGAAAAAGCGGCCTCTTTTGCTACCTTGATAGCAAGTTTGCCACCTTGACCGGGGCCTGTAGTTGTTGTGTTTATTTGCGCTCCATCAGCTAGTTGTAAGCGTTTTGCTTGCAATTCGATGCTACCAGCATCGCCGGCATCATTCATTAGACCATTAGCATTTGAACCTATAAAACTACCATAACCGGCACTGTCTACACCTTTAAGCCGGATTAAATCGTTTACTTGAATTTTGATATTGCCACCTTGACCAATTCCGGCCGTGGATGTTTTTAGCTGTGCGCCATCTTGTAAATATAATTGGTAGGCTTTTATGGTAACTGTACCTCCATGACCAGCATTTTCCATTTCGCTAAGAGTATTTGCATGAATTGAACTGTTTTGCATGGTGATGGCATCAGTTGCATGAATGTTGATATTGCCGCCTTGGCCTTGCTGGAAAGTACTTGCAGTTATATAAGCTCCGTCTTTGAGGTTTAAGGTGCCGGTTTCTAATTCAATATTTCCCCCATTACCATCTTGAAGCGCAATAACACTAATACCACTATTATCAATAGTTCCATCACTTCTTATACTTTCGCCAGAAAATTCTGTTACACCGGTAACTTTAATTTTGATATTGCCACCTTGTCCGCTAGAGTAAGCTTCATTGATAAACTGGCCACCGTTAGTTACTCTTAAACTATTAGCTTGAACATTTATTTCAGCAACATTGCTGGTATTATAGGCTTGTACTTTCGTATTTTCCAAAAAAAATTGGCCCGCACGAATGTAAATCCCACTATTTTCTCCGCTAGTTGCGAATACTGTTGAGTCTTGTAACGTGATATTTCCCGGTTGAGCCGATAATGTTAAGTCATCTTCTAATAATGTGACATCCCCTTGACTTGCTACACTGGCAATGTTGATACGTCCCGGGTCTGTTACTAAAGTCGCGTTGTTGATTTGTATAGCTCCCCCAATGACGGATAATGTGTGGTTATTGGTGATTAACTCACTGTTTTCAATAGATAAAGGCTGTGGAGAATCGGTAAGGAAACCAAATGCTGATATTGGTGCAACCGTCAACAAACTCTCTTGAGGAAAGCGGGCATTAAATTCACCACCATTTTGAAATCGTAGGGTGTCTGCTGTACTCGCATGAAAAGAACCATGTATATCAAGGCTGGCATTTGGCCCAAACATAATGCCAAAAGGGTTAAGGAAATACATGTCAGCATTGGAAATAGTGGAACGGATTACTCCATCAATGTTTGAAGGATTGCCACCGGTAACGCGACTAATGATGTTGTTAACGCTATCAGGGCCTGAAAAGGTAGCAATTTCGTTTCGGTTGAGATTAAAATCATGAAAACTATGAAATAAATTGCCACCATACCGTTGGCCCAATTTGGCTCTGATTTGATAATCGGAACCATCAAGAGCAATACGTGGACCTAACGTACCATCTAGGGTGACTTCCGCATAAAGGCTAGGACAAACCAGTGAGGCTATCATAGCTAAGAAAATAAGTGATTTCATGAGGAATTTATCTATCTTTGTTAGTTAATGAAAAAAGGTGAGCAATCAATTGGAATTGACAGATGGTGGGATTTTTTTTGGCTGGACGGGGTTTGCAACCCCGTCCTAAACGTTTTAGTTTTGGGATTTTGGGATATTATAAAAAGCCCAAGTTATACCAGTGTTGAGAATAGGATTCCAAAAAACTTAGTTTATCCCCACATCCAGTATAATTTGAGCATTATTATTTTAACTTAGCAAAATCACAAACAATTTTCCCATTCTTTTTCTCACACACGTCCGCTTCAATAGGCACTATATCCGGTTTAGCAATAATGATCTCACGGTTCTTCTCCGCTTGTTTAGTTGTAGAACCTGATGAAGTATCGGCTTGTTTTCGTTCAGAACTGTCTTCACGGTAGTCTGTTGCAATCGTGTATGTTAATCCATTGTCACAACATACAATTTTCGGCTCACCGGCTTCCCTTTCTACCATATCAATTTCAACTTCAAAGTTTGGTTTAATCAGATAATGAGCATTGCCGTATTGCACATAAAATGTACCATTCGCGTTAAAAACAACCTCTTTTACATTCACCGGATCGAATTTTTTAGCCTCTTTAATAAAGGTGTTAGGTTGGAACAAAGTTGGATATACAGTCTGAGCAGTTTTATCTGTGTACACAACTTCGCCGGTTTCTAAAGCACCTTTTCTTGTACGTCTTTTGTAAAAACCGGGCCTCAATCCAGACCGAGCCGGTTCTCTAGAAGATTTAGAAATAGCCACTGTCCGTCCTTTTCTACGCTTTCTTTGCCTAGTCTGAACAGCATTGTTAAATTCATCTTGGGGTATTTCCATCAATGTATCACCATGTTTACCCAAAGTAACTGCACCATCATCAAGTGCTTCCGATAAAGCTAATGGTTCTGGTGCCGGACTGACTTGAATTTGTAAACCATCTGCTGTGGTAAGAAAGTAGAACCCACCTTCAGCTATTGACAGGGCCGGTGTTCCCGCTGCAACTTGGGTAATATTATCTTGATTCGGGATAACGATATACTCAGTACCTCCAACTTCGGCTGTAACAACACTACCATAGGTATCTTGGGTTATATTAAACCCCAAAGATTCCTCAAGCTTTTCTATAACTGGTTTTCCCATACCACCAACACCAAAACCAGCATTTAGATTAGCAGCATCTGCTGGTACTGTTATTTTGTTAGATAAGTCTGTAGGTGCTTTTTTCAAGATATTAAGCGTCAATTTATCACCTTCCAAGGCAGTCATCTCACCAGTGTTAAGATCAACTGTCCAACCATTTGGTAATATTTCTTGGACATCAGCCGGGGTGACTTTATTCTTATCCAGGTTGGTAGATATTCTGGAAAAATCCTTGCTAGACAATTGCTTAAACTCATCTTTTCGAGAATCCAAATCATTAGGAGTGAGTTCACGGATCTGTTCTACAGAGTAGTCTTGTAATGATTGGGCATCGTTATCCTCAATTATAAGTGTTGTACTTACCATTTCTTCAGTAGATGGATCTGTAAATTGGAGCTCAACACTTTCATCATTTTCAACGATAGTATCGTTAAGAATAGGCTCCTCAAAACTCTTTGAACTACAATCTCTAGGAGCCCATGTTAAACTAACATCTTCTCTTATCACAATAGTAGCTTCATCATTGATTAAGCTACTCCCTTCACATACTACTCGGTCAATCGTAATAGTTGCGGAACGGCTATCTTCAAAGGCATAGTATGTTTCTTGCGAAAAAGCGAAGTCGTTGGCTTGAATGGGAACGGAAAATAATATCAAAACACCGACGACCAATAGGGCACTTATCCCAAGCCCCGGTGTTTTGCGTTGTCTCACTCGGTGGTAGTTTTTTAAACTACCAATGTGAGATTGATTTGAAATGTCTTTGTTCATATTGCATTAACACCTTTTATTCTGATATGGTTTGTTAGTCCGAGTTGTTAGATAAAAGCAAAAGATATACTGCACACGGTCATAAATTTAACTTTTCTAAAAATACTATTTCTTCAAGTAATACCTTCGCCAAAAGCTTGACTATTAAACTCAGTTATTAAAAAAACGCTTAAAAATCAACGATGTTTAAAATAAGTCTAGCTGGGTTCAAAAATATGGTAACTGGTTGAAATTTAAACAATACCACATAATAACCATCTTATTTAGTAGGATAATTGGCGAAGGTATTATTCAAGAAATAGTATTTTTGATACTGGCAAAAAGTTCAGTTTATGACCGCGCTAAGTATAAATATGGTAATTTTTATGACTAACGCTCAATGGTCAATCACCATTCACAAATATGTTTTAGCTGCTTTCGTTTGTAACCGAACAAACTCGCACCGTTTTGAGGTGGGATGATGTTAAATTATTCAGGCTACTAATGTCAAGCAAATTATTTAATCAATTTTTTGGAATTTAAATCAAAGGCACTGGGATCGTTAAATGGGAACGCTTAAAATCAATAATTTACTGTGGCAAGTAAAATCATTTAGAAATAACTTATTAAATAGTGAAGCATAAATCAATGAGTTACGTTGGTGTTCAAAAAATACCTAGATTGCGTTAAAATTCAACTTGGGATATTTGAACCTGTCACCAAACGGATTAGCCCATATTTTCTGGCTGTAAATTTTTCCGTGATGGTATAGACTTTCAACAAAACATTTGGAGCCACTAGATGAGATTTTGGAAACCCCGCTGAAAACTCTGGAAAAAATGTAATTCAATGTTCAAGTTTTGGAACCTTTACTTTAAACTACAAGGATTGTATATAATAAAGGATTGAATTTGCAATGCAATTTCGTTCTAATCCCTTTTTATATACAATCGAAGTAGTTATACTAATTTTGGAAAAAAACTTAATTATGGAGTATAACCTAATTTTTAATTTCTTATGGTTCAATAATTTACAATAGTGTTTCGTTTAGTTCCAAGTTTTCCGGAGTTTTCAAAAACCCCGGAGGTTTTTAGTGAAATAGACACCATTCCCACCATCCTAAAAAAATTATCGGGGTTTCGGGAAATCCGCTTCGCTCCATTCCCGAAACAAATATCAAATTGGCGAAGATATTGATAATTGAAACATATTTATCACTCATTTGTAAAATCTAATATTGATAGAGTTTTTTAATGACCTCTAAAATTGCTCGCGCCCTCTTTGAAGAAGGTATTCATCCGCATTGGCTATTGGTAGAAGCCAAGTTAATCAAACCGTTGCTGCGTGAATACCGGGTTTGGTTGAAAAGAACGCCATCTGATGAAACCGAAGTTTCTTCTCATCTTTTCTCACGCCCTCACGCTAAACGACATAAGGCAACTTATAGTATGGTTAATTTTTTATGCTATCGGTTGAATTTAGAATTGTCTAACATGGCTATTAGGCGTGAACAATACGCGGAATTTAATAAACGCTACAGCAAAGTGTTTACCACGAGAGAGCAAAGAAAACATATCCTTGATTTTGCCAAGTTGCTCGGTGCCAGTCGATGGCAATTATGGGGAGACAACAAAGCTTTTTCACGCTGGTTTGGAGCGGATGCTATTGTAGATCGTTATCAGCGTATGCAGGGCATGAGTGAACGCCGCTTATCTTTTTTGCTTAAACGACTGGGATTTTTAGCCAATCTTCTCTTGAGCGAAGGAGACAAAGCCATTGAATGGTGGCAACAACTCGAATTGGAAAATCACCTTGTTTTTTTATTGCACTATACCGGAGATAGCCGGGTTCGCTTGGAAGCATTTCGCTGTTTGGCAACAACGTTAAAAAATTTACCGGAAAACATTCAAGAAAAAAGTATGACACCGGATACGTTGCAATATATTTATCGTCTCAGTGTTGATTATCGGCAAGATGTTTGGCTTCAATGCGAAGCTATTAAACTATTGGAAACATTGTCAGTTTCAACCCTAAAAGTGGTTTTACACAAACGCTTTGCTGAGCCGGGTGGTGCTGATGATTTTTTTGTGCGTCGCCAAGCTGTGGAATTAGCCGGTAAAAATTTACAACGTTTGCCAGAACTTCTTGAACTCATTCCCATCGTTGTTCAAGATGCAAGCCCTTTTGTACGTCAAGAGTTGGCGAAGGCATTGGCAACCGCGCCGGTTGACACGGTGCAAACTTACTTACCTCAATTGATACACAATGATGAAGTTGAAGCAGTTAGGGCAGCAGCATTGTTAGAAATCTTAACGTTATTGTCTCGCCCCGAATTAAATAACTTGTTATTGCAATTATTGATTGATAGTTTCGCCACGGAAACAGAAGATTTTGTCTTGCGTGTTGGGCTTAAGGTTGCAACCGATGCTTGTCAATTGCTTGCTGAAACTGAGGATTGGATAGTTGATGCCAAGGAGCCAATACCCCGACAGTGGCAAGGGACGTTACTTGAAGAAATAGAAAAAATTCATTGTTCTCCTGACAAATCGACACCAGTGCGTCGGTGGGCTGCACAAGCCGCTGAACGATTATGGTGTCAGATGGAACCCCAAGCTCGCGCTCTACAAACCCATTTACAAAAGAAACTGTATACATTAGAGCCAGAAAATCGCCGGCGTTTGGCCAAAAAACCTTTGCGTGTTGACGATGCTACATTAGCGCGAGTGTTGTCGGTGATGTGTCAAGAGGATTTTGGTTATGATATTACCCAAAATGTATTTAGCAAAACCATTATTCGCGGGCATTTATTTGGATTTCGATTATGGCGACTGATACATGAATTTCGTTATCCCGATCCTTCCAAACGGCAAGCATTTCGACATACAGTAGGCCGCCATTTTCCCGGACAGCTACGTATTCCGTCTGGAATATTAAGTGAATTGGCAGAAACCAAGATACCGGGAGAGCCTTTGTTTATTGGCAGTGAAGGCGGTTGGCGCTCCTATTTGCCTTTGGTTGATGAACTTATTGATTGTTTAGAAGGCGAAAAAGTCCAGATTTATACTAGTGAAGGCGTAACAACTTTAAGAGCACCTAAATATTTATGGCAACAACTTTGGGCGCGTTGGAAATTAGTCTGGCGTTTTGCCGACTATGCTCATTTACGCAATTGGAACGAACAAGGGCAATCGCCGGCTTTAACATATGTGGAAGCCTTACAAAAATTAGGCTTTAAAATTGATTACAAAACCCATAGTTATCCAAACATGCCTGAGTTTAAAGCCGATCCGGCGGTGCAACGATTTTTCCCCGCCATTGTGCCTATTCCTATCTTTGACCAAGTAAGGGGAATTTTTGAAACCGATCTAAAAGAACTTTGGATACGCATTCAAGAATACTTTTTTTCAGTTTATCAAAACACGTTGCAAGATTTATGGATTTTTGCGGCGGCAGCTTTGGGTTATTTTTTCTTTAATCATTTACATGCAAATCTATTGCTCAATCGCACGCGGGCCAATATCCCCTTAATTGTCGGTGGTTGGGGAACACGCGGCAAATCCGGGACAGAACGGATCAAAGCCGCTATGTTTAATGCGTTGGGTTATAGTATTTTTTCTAAAACCACTGGTTGCGAAGCCATGTTTTTACATGCTAGTCCTTTTCTGCCAACGACGGAAATGTTTTTATTCCGCCCCTACGATAAAGCGACAATTTGGGAGCAATATAATGTATTGCGCCAAGCGGACAAAATGGGGATGGACATTTTTTTATGGGAATGTATGGGACTCACGCCCGCGTATGTGGAAATTTTGCAAAGACAATGGACTCGCGATAATATTTCTACAATAACAAATACTTATCCAGACCATGAAGATTTACAAGGGCCAGCCGGTATTAATATTCCCCAAGTGATGACGAATTTCATTCCGCGCAATGCCACCTTAATCAGCACTGAAGAACAAATGTTGCCCATATTGCAAGTGGCAGCCGATAAATTCAACACGCGCTTACGCCCGGTAAATTGGTTACATGCTGGATTATTAACCCCCGATGTTTTAGAACGTTTTCCTTATGAAGAACATCCTTATAATATTGCTTTAGTGTTAGCGGTGGGTGATGAGTTGGATATTCCCGCAGATTTTGCCGTCAAAGAAATGGCGGATTATGTTGTTTTAGATTTGGGGGTATTAAAAACTTACCCGGTAGCCCCGATTAAAACCCGCAAACTTGAATTTGTCATGGGCATGTCTGCCAATGAGCGGTTTGGTGCTTTGGGCAATTGGTCGCGGATGGGATTTCGGGAGCAAGATTTTGCCAAAGAGCCGGGAGTTTGGCTCAGCACGATTGTTAACAATCGAGCGGATCGCATTGCGCGTTCCCGCGTTTTTGCGAGTTTATTAGTTGAGGATGTCAGTGCTGATCAACATGTTCTCATTGGCACCAACTTAAATGGTATGTTAGGTTACATTCGGGAAACTTGGGATAGTTACGCGCCCAAACAAACCTTATGGCCAGAAACCGATGATCAGCCTCCCCTTACCCATTTGCAAGCTGCCGCCCGCACTTATAGGATTCCTTTTACCGAAGAGTTGATGCAAACACGCTTGCGTATCATGTTAGAAGCGCAAGGTGATTTACCAAACCTTGAGGAGTTGTTGAGTTTGTGGCAACAACCGCAACAATTGGGTGAACGTTTGCCAGACACAGTAAATGCTGACAATGGGAAAGATATTTTAGAACGATTGGCAGTTGATATAAAAAATTATGAATCTTATCAATCGCTTACCGCTAAACTCGCTAATGCGACAGACTCTCAACGTAACGAATTAAACAATGTTTACCGTCAACTACTTTGGCAATGGTTTGAAAGTAAATTAGTTGTCATTCACAATCCTTACACATCCGGCAATCAGATTATTAACCGTATTTGTACCGTAACCCCACCCGGTTACCTCAACCGAATTATGGGAATGCAAAACATCAAGGGGACTGGGCTTGATTTTGTTTATCGTTGGCAAGCGTGGGAAACCTGTTATAATGCGTGTGAAAAATTGAAACATAACAATTTACGCACTGCTGAAACCGGATTAAATGCACTGGTTGCGTTTAAAGAATTTGGCCCTTTAAGCGAAGAGTATGTCCATCAAACTATTACTCAAACCCAAAAAACCCCAACCGGCCAACTGGCTCACTTCCAAACCAACTTTACCTTAATACTGTCCAACCTCCAAAGAATGATAAATGAAATTAATGCCGAAGGGGGAGATAAAGACAGTCAAACCGGTGGCTATTTTCAAGCCATAATTGAACAGCTTGAAAAATTCCTAGACGGAGGCGATGCCGTAAAGCGACGCAACATAGCCGATCAAGTTTATAAAGACATGGTGACGGGACGTATTAGCAACCAAACCGCAGCGGTTGAAGTGAAAAAACTCAACAAACGTCAGAAGGGAGGTTGGCTCACGGTTAAAACCACAAATTGGTTGCGATGGTTTAGGCGTAAAGCCTAAATTAGATAATATGATAAATGCTCGGTATCGCACATGGCCATTGCCATTTTTTAAATTTCATCTGAGAAATGCAAAAGGTCTTATCAACAATTTATCCAGATCGGCCCAAAATCGCTGGCTGGCACTCGAATCTTCATACGATTTATCTTGTTGGCCTCGGTTGTGTACAAAAACAGAATATCTCGGCAACCTTTATATGTTGGATATATTAGATAGATTTGTGCCTTTTGCAAAAACGGGTGGTCCAGCTTTAGATGTTGGTTCGGCTAGATGGTGGTATCTACCGGCCCTCAAAGCTTTTCGCCCTTCACACTGGACTGGCGTAGACCTTCCCGCCGTTCAACGAGGCAAACGCTTTGACAATTGGTTGGCACACGCTAAATTTATGACCAAAGCCTATTCAGAAGCGGATTATCGCGCCGAATGTATCACTGAACAGAAAAATAAATTTAGCTTCATCACTTGGTTTCTACCTTATCTCGCAATCGAACCTTTACTATCAGCCGGTTTGCCAGAATATCATTTTGACCCGGCGGGCTTGTTTCGGTATGTTTGGGGATTGCTTGAATCAGATGGTATCCTATTAATTGTCAATCAGGGGTTGTCTGAAGCTAGGCTTCAAGAACAACTTTTTGAATTTGAACAACTTTATGCAAAAAAGCTTGGACTCTTGGACAGTCCATTTAAACCATTTCACTATCCACGTTATGGTTGGGTATTGTTTAAATCTGAAACTAAGGCCTCACTATCCTTTACACAGTTAAGTAGGTACACATAAATCCTTTGACAGTTGTTTCGGGAATGGAGCGGAGCGGATTTCCCGAAACCAAAGCCAAGTGTAAGTTTCGGGAAATCCACTTCGTTCCATTCCCGAAACAACTGTTCACTACTTTTGGCTTTCGTTTCGGGAAATCCACTTCGTTCCATTCCCGAAACAATTGTTCACTATTTTTGTGGGAATATGAAGTGCCCATTTTTTGACATCATTATCGGGGTTTCGGGAAATCCGCTTCGCTCCATTCCCGAAACAAATATCAAATTGACGAAGGTATTGTATCCTTTACACCGTTATAACTCAATGTCTAATTCTTACGAAACCGGATACGCGCTTGTTAATAAAGATTTTATTATCATAAAGGGCAATAGTGCTTTGTCTCATTGGGTAATAGATGTACCTACTGATATTGTTGGGCAATTGCTCACCGATATTTTTCCGATGCTAATTGGCAATGAAGATAGATTGCAAGCGTTAATCCAAAAAACTCATGAGGAACTAATTGTTATTCCTCAAATTCTTCATTTTATGGCTGATGAACAAGAACGCTACTTTGAATTGCAAATTGACTCATGTGGCTATGGAGAGGCAGCTTTGCTTGTTACCACTACAGATGTCTCTGAGTCAGCTTATTTAGAACAAACGTTGCGCCAAGAAAGAAATGAATTGCGTCTGCAACTTATTAAACGTGAACGCGCTGAGAACGCGCTGCAACAAACTTTGTTAGCACTCCAACAAGCGAAAGAAGTTGCTGAATCTGCCAATAGCGCAAAAAGCACTTTTCTTGCCAATATGAGTCATGAAATACGTACCCCCATGAATGCGGTTATTGGTTTTTCAGAGCTATTATCCTCACTGATCACGGATAAAAAACAAAAAAGTTATCTGAATTCGATTCAAACTGCCGGCAAAAGTCTGCTCACTTTGATTAATGATATACTTGACTTGTCTAAAATTGAGGCGGGGCGCTTAGAAATTCAGTATGAGCCAATCAATCTTTATCAAATTTTTGAAGAACTCAAACAAATTTTCGCTCTTAAGCTCAGTGAAAAAAATCTGGAATTTATTACCGAAATTGATAAAGAATTGCCAGCAGTACTATTATTGGATGAAGCGCGGTTGCGGCAAGTGTTGCTTAATTTAATGGGTAATGCTATCAAATTTACTGATACCGGCTACATCAAATTAGGTGTACAAAAAATTTATTACCCAGGTAATTTAAGCAAGCTTGATTTAATTATCTCTGTAGCAGACACCGGTATTGGTATTCCAGAGGATCAACAAGAAATGATTTTTGAATCCTTCCGACAACAAAAAGGACAAAGTACCCGAAAATATGGTGGCACTGGATTAGGATTGACCATCACCAAACGATTAGTAGAAATGATGAATGGTCTTATGTCTATCTCAAGCCAAGTCAACAAAGGGAGTACTTTTAAAATCATCTTACGGGATATTTCTATTTATACCATTGAACCTACTAAAACCGTTGATAATGGTTTTAATTTGAATAATGTTTCCTTTGAAAAGGCACAAATCCTTGTCGTCGATGATGTTAAATCAAATCGTATTTTTGTCAGGGAAGTATTATCCAAGGTCAATTTGGAAGTAGTTGAGGCTGAAAATGGACAAGAAGCTTTACTTTGTGTAGAAAAGCATCACCCAGATCTTATTTTAATGGATCTTAGAATGCCAGTGATGGATGGCTATGCAACCACACAACGGTTAAAAAGTAATCCAAGTACGCAACATATACCTATTATTGCTTTTACCGCTTCTATCGAAGAAAAATCCAAGTTGACAAAAAACGGATTTGATGGTTATTTATTTAAACCCGTAAAAATGCAAACACTTTTAGGTGAATTAGTACACCATTTAAAGCATACCGAGACAACCACAGTACACCACACGGTTACGCCAGTTGAAAAAAACTCGGCAAATCTCATTGCCGAACAAATTGCTAACCACCCACAATTGCTGGATAATATAAAAAAGAAGGTAATGCCCATAAGGGAAGATATAAACAATGGTATAATGGAGGCGGAGATTGTTGATGATTTTGCACAGGCTTTATTAGATTGGAGCTCAAAATATAGTGTTCCAAGCTTAATCTATTATGCTGAGAAGTTGCGTGAATATGCTCAACATTTTGATTTAGATAATTTTAAGCAAGTTTTAACCGAATTTATTTTAGCAATTGGAGTTCAAGATTTATCTACATAGCATAAGAGTTTCGGAAAATCGTACTTCATTCCCGAAACAACCATCTAATTGGCGAAGGTATTGGAATTGAGTATGCATTATTAATTTATTTGGAGCCAAACCTTTGAGGTTTTAAAAATCTTTGTTTTCGTAATTAAGTACTGAAGCAGAAGTTTTTTAACATTATAAACTGAATAATAATGTAGGGTGGGCAAGGTCTTTTTCTTGCCCACTTTAATTTTTAATGTTTAATGAGCAACAAAAGCTTCGATAATTTATGCTTCAGTTGGTTGTCGGGTTACGTTATTTCGCTACGCGAAATAAGCTAACCCGACCTACAATACTTTAATTTTTAATGAGCAACAAAAGCTTCGATAATTTATGCTTCAGTTGATTGTCGGGTTACGTTATTTCGCTACGCGAAATAAGCTAACCCGACCTACAATACTTTAATTTTTAATGAGCAACAAAAGCTTCGATAATTTATGCTTCAGTTGATTGTCGGGTTACGTTATTTCGCT
>Ga0233403_10000828_pt1 | contig 14815 bp, 13 predicted proteins | sample Na_oxic_1_MG_FD_179866 | JGI IMG/M metagenome (GOLD analysis project Ga0233403, IMG submission 179866) | Seawater microbial communities from Saanich Inlet, British Columbia, Canada - Na_oxic_1_MG | ecosystem: Environmental > Aquatic > Marine > Inlet | place: Canada: British Columbia | collected...
CGCAAAAAATAATCTACCAGGGCAACCATAAAGGATTGGGGGCAACCATAAAGGATTGCCCCGACATCAATGACCGTAGGGGCAATCCCTTGTGGTTGCCCTCAATCCCTTGTGGTTACCCCAATCCGTTGCTCCAACCCCAATCCGTTGCTCCAGCCCCGGATGGGTATTTTATTTTTGGCGAGTTACCTAAGCACCGCCATAACGCAAACGCTTTTGTAAATAAAAAGAGTTCCCCTCTTTTTAAAAAAGCGGGTGAGCAGAGATTTTTCAAATATCAAAAAACGCAACTTCTGACGGTGGACAGTATAGATGGTATTATGTTTGTTGGAACGTCTGATTATACTTTGCACCGGTAAAAATTAAACGAGAGATAGAGGAACTTGCAAAACTCCGATGTGCAAAAAATCAAAGACTTACCGGGTATCAACTGATCGTAAGTTATTGTTTTATTGTTTATGCTTCAATGAAATCTCCAATTTTTTTAGAGTCAATTTAATGCTCAATGTTCAAGTAAATGAGGCTCTTGCAAAACCCCAGGTTTCACCTGGGGCTATTCACATTCAACCCCTATCGGGGTTGTCCCAGGTTTCACCTGGGGTGAAAGCAAGAGGCGAGTGGGGTTATTCTTTTAACAATATCAACCCCGTAGGGGTTGAACGTGAATAGCCCCAGGTGAAACCTGGGGAAACTTTCAAAAAGAGTTTTGCAAGAGCCTCAAATGTAAGAAAAACTTGAACATCGAAAGTTAATTTTTTAAACATAAATCCGGCAAGTAATTTTATATTTACTATAATAATCAATTAGTTATAGATAAAAATGAGTCACTTTTTTCGCAATTTTAGTTCCCCAGGTGTCAGCCACACTGCCATTGAGTTAAGGGCAACCATAAAGGATTGCCCCTACGTAATTCATTGATTTTGTAGGGGGTAATCCCTTGTGGTTACCCCAATTAAAATCCTTAATTCAATGGCATTGAGGTGTCAGCCAGGGGTTTTGCAAGAGGCTCATGAAATAAAAATTCGAGTCACATCTAAAAAATCGGATTTCTTGATGTAAACCTACTGATATTTTTCATGAGAAAATTATTATCATTTATAAATATAAATCAATCAGTTACATTTTTCCCAAAACAGTTTATTATTTCATCATTTTTAGTCATTAAAGTTTATTATTTCATCATTTTTAGTCATTAAAGTTATTTCACTTGTAAAGCGGATATTTTTACAAGTCAAGTAAGATTAATGATATCTGATTTTGGAAAGAGAATTTTTAATTGATACAGATTGTCATTTAACGGCATTTTTGCTTATTTTTTAAAAGCTCTTTTATTCCATGAGTTATATATGGCATTAATATTGCTTTTTTTAATTATTTCTTATTTAAAATAAAAATATTACATTATTTAAGCGAAAGTACCGATTTAAAGCCAAAAATTGCTTCTTAACAAATCAATCATTCATAATTAGTAATTGATTGTCATCACTCCTAAGTTGAAAGTGTGGTACTAATAGATGGTATTATAGACTTGTTGCAAAATAAGATCGTAAATTATCAATTTTTATTGAAAAATTAATGACTTAACTTAGAACGGTTGTATTTAAAAAATAATTTAATTTCAAATACTTATATTATTTTTAAAAAATATTATGTTTGTTGGTACAATTGGTTATACTTCGCACGGGTAAAAACTTTTAAAAAATCCGATCTCGATAAGACATCGGATATCTTAGCAGCCTGAAAAGTTCAAATTCTAGCCGTTTGCCGTATAAATAAGTTTTTGTTAATTGAGTTTCTATAGTATTCTATATTTTATAAGGGAATAAATTTTAACCGGATAGAAAGCCGATTTTTTGAAACTTGACTCCTATTTATAAAACTTTGATAACACTGTCTTTTTCAGACATTTTTTAGACAATGTTTGTTGTTGTTGATTGATTTTACCTGATCCACCCTTCATTCGCATGAAAACTGGCAAAGCTAAATAGATAGGTACCGACTCATAAATTTTCTGGTTTTTAAAATCTCCGGTTAAAAAAAACCTTGTCTTCGAGGTGATGAAATTAGAGTGCTGGTTGTGACTCGATACTTGGAAAGCTTTGCACATAATTCATAAACCAATATGATGAAACTGGTATGATGCTCCCATTAGAAAAAATCATTGTTCTCAATAAAGTTCCTTTGTTTTCAATGCTTAAATCTGAGGATATCCATATGATATCGACGATTGCGACTGAGGAAGTTTATGAGGATGGGCACACTTTATTTTATGAGGGTGATATTGGTGATAGGTTATTTATTGTTGTATCTGGTGAGGTAATGATTTTAAAAAAAAATAAAGATGGCGAAGAAATACATCTAGCGACTCTGAAAGAAAATGATTTTTTAGGCGAATTGTCTTTGTTTGATGCCGAAACACGTACTGCGACTGCACGTTGCTATAGTCGATGCACTTTTTTGGTAATTGAACGCAATGATATGGAACAATTAGCTCACGAATATCCGGCGATTGCTTTTGGTTTTATTAAAGTATTGATTAGCCGAATGCGTGGTATGGTTCTTGATAAAAGTCAACAATGATAGTTCTTGGTCATTCTTACAAACCAAAGGAGGTTTGTTCATAGTCAGTCAAACAATTATTAATTTTTCCAGAGTTATCAGTATAATAGAGACCTTATGTGAAATATATCCAGTATTTATGAACGAATCAACTTATTTCACATAATACTCTAAAAACAACTACTTAGTTAGTTTCATGTTCCGTTTATTTCATATTCGGGCGGTGCGACTCAATAATGTACCAGCGAGACTCCCAGTTTTTGGCAAACTAGGGTTGTGTTTGCGATTGAGGTCGTATTTTTTTAGCCGCCTAAAATCTAATATGTGGAACGATTAACAATTAACGTACACTTACCATCAATTATGATAGCGCGTTTTCTTGGCAAATTGTTATCCATCAATCCCAACGAACGCGATGGGGTACTTTACTTTTTTTTGGTGATGCTGGTGTTTTCCTTTGGTGCCAGCTTTGCGCGTAGCATTGGCATGACTTTATTGATCGGAGAGTTAGGCGGAGACAAATTACCAATTACGTTCATTTTTATAGACACACTCGTAATGATGGGTTCCTTAGTCTATGCACACTATACTAAGAGTCATAGCGGGTTGGCTATTTTGGGATTTATGTTACTGTCTACGGCTATATTTTCGCTCATTGCACAATTTTTGTTTATTTTTACGACACATTGGTGGACAGAGCAAACATGGGTGTATGGATTTTTCTTCGTCGGCTTTTTCTTTTTTAACATTTTGATTTCCATACATTTCGGCAGTGTAGTCGCTTCTTATTTCAATGCGGTTCAAGTCAAGCGCGTGACACCAGTTGTTAATGCCGGTATTCCTATTGGCGGAGCGTTGGGAGGGGGTACTTTATTTGTTTTGTTAAGTGTTTTTCAATTTCAGCCACAATACTTGATTGTGACGTTGGGTGGGACATGTATCGGTGCTTGGTGGTTATTGCGTATTATTAATGCGCGTCTAAGCCCGGTGCGTGGCGGAGAAGCTGGGTCGAGAAGCCATAAGAATCCTTTAAACGAGTTAACCGCCGCATTTAAGTATATCATCGGTTCTAAGTTGATGATTTATATGTCTGTCGGATTGGTATTGTTTGTGATTGCCAATAAGTTATTGGAATATCATTATCAAACCGTTATTTATTTTAAAGTTTATCCCGATGAGACTGAGCGAGCTATGTTTTTCGCTTCCTACGAGATATTTGCCAATCTGGCTTGGTTAGTTGTCCAACTTTTTTTTACCTCACGCATTGCGATGACTTGGGGTGTCGGAGCCAGTAATGTGCTTTATCCGGTGCTATCCGCCGTGGTGGCATTGGCATTATTTACCTATTTTTACTTGGCAACCGGGGCTATGGTTGAGGGCTATACCATGATGTTGTGTTTGGGTATATTTACTCAATTCATAAATCAGGAAATGCGCGGTGCTTTGCGTACACCGATCAATAATTTGCTGTTTAATGCGATTCCGCCCAATCAGTGGGGTACCAATAAAGCCTTCCTTAATGGTATTGTTTTTCCACTGTCAACAGTTCTTGCGGGGACTTTCTTGATTACGATAACTGGCAATGGCTTTGATTCAAAAATAGCGTATATATTGCCATTGATTGCACTTATCGTATCCATTTTAGGGATATTGATCGCTTTACCGCAATGGACCGCCTATGACCAGGGTATGATTAATTTACTTAGGCCCGGACTCTTTGGTGATTCGTCCGCCCCTGGTCCCCAAGGACCAACTAAACTTAAGCAGATGATTCAGCAAAAGCTGAATAGCACTGATCCTTACCATGTGACTGCCGCTTTGGAAATGATTCGAGTTTTGAGATTGAATGATTTTGTGAATCAAGTCGGCAATTTATTGTTAAAAACTCAAGTCTTTAAAGTCAAAGAGTGTTGTATCAATACTTTATCCGCCTTGTCTCAGTCGAGTATTAACTATTTAGTAGAGGCCTTACGAACCGAGACTGATGCTCAAGTTTTGCCATTAATTCTCAAAAATTTGGCCGGATTCAAATCGGTCAACTACAATAATACGATAGAAAAGCACTTAACACATCCGGCACCCAAGGTATTTGTTGAGGCCTGTCTGTGTTTGTATAACCATCCCAGCTATATGCGTAAACCGGTGATTGAGAGTAAAATTGTTGCTCGTCTGGCCAATGCACAATCACCTGATATGGCACTGTATTTATCGGCGTTGGGTGAACTGCGACAGTCTTCTCATGTTGAGACCGTTTTGCCTTTTCTTGAGAGCGAAAAGCCGGATGTGCGGTTGGCAGCGTTTACCGCTTTTATTCGTATGCTTGAACGTGAACTGGAGCCTCACAAACCTCGCCTTATCGAGGCTCTCGATTCACCTGATAAGAATATGAAGATTGTCGCGTTGCGAGCATTGAAGGAATGTCAACCGTTGGATGATTGGTCACCGGTTATTCGATTGCTGGGAGAAAAAGACCGGGCTTTGGTAACAGAGAGTAAGGAGCTGTTGCGACTCAGTTTGGGCGTGTGTAAACCGGCACTGTTTGAAAAAGTGTTTTCTGAAAATATTTCAGTACAGCAACGTTTTGAGATTCTGTCATTGATTTATTCTAAACTCAATGATGAACAACAACAACGCTTACAAGAAGGGGCGGATAAAGCATTAAGAAAATTTGTTCAAGTCAATGGTTTGTTAAAATTGCATGAGTCAAAAAAACGCACCAGTAAAGCACATGATTTGATAGCAAAAGTATTGCAAGAAATCGCCCTGGAGCATTTGCAACATGTTCTGACCATTATCACTTTTGTTTCTGAGCAAAACATAGAGTTTTTTCAACGGGTGAGTCGGGGCTTACAGTCACCAAGTCGCGCTAATCAAGGCAATGCTTTGGAGGTGCTGTCTAATGCGAGGGAAAAATTCCTAGTATCAAGGGTACTCAAATATTATGATGAACGTTTGAATGATTTTAAAGCCATCAATCGCATTCATATAACATTGTTTGAAAAACCCTTGGATATAGATGAAAATCATCAGGAGGTTAAATGGCTCACCTTGAACAATGATATGCTCAAGGCTTGTTTTGTTTACATGATGTATGAGAGAACCGGAGCATTGAAGCTGACAAATACCAATGATAATGTGCGTGAACTGCTGACTGAAAGCTAAAGGTTTTTTTTAAATGGGGGCACAACCACAAGGGATTGCCCCTACTAACCATTATATGTCTGTCGGGGCAATCTTTTATGGCTGCCCCTTTTAATGAGGGAGGTTCATATAAAATTTCGCTATCGCGAAACCTACCCTACCAGGACACCTCCAATCACTTTTCTCATTTTCCTACCTCTTCAGGTCTTGTCACGCGCCGAGTTTGACGACGATATTTGTCTATGATTTTTTTAACCTGGTAAGCATCGGGAATACCATCAACTCGAATCTCAGCATCGGAGCTGGCAGCACTCGCGATTTCCACATGACCGGTTCCCAAAATCCGTTGCAGAAAACGCTGGTTTATTTGTACACTGCGAATATCTGACAAAAAAACTTCACGTATATTTTTGTCCAGAATGCCGGATCTCAAAGTAACCCTTTCATTCGTAGCCGTCAGTCTAATATTGACCGATTTCAGCCACCAAAAAAATAAAATAATCCAGCCAACAACTGGAATAATGACACACAAGATAAACAAAAAAGGCCTATTACGAATCATAGAGGGCGCCGAATCGTACTGCACGTCTTCTTCCGGTTCATTCGCCGATGTTTTTTCAGTCATATCAATTAATTCTCCTAGATAAACAAATCGTGTTATTTAAAAATTCAATAGCCTTAAGAATTTTTGGGTAATTATACCTTTATCTTTCGGTTTTAAGCAAAAATATTTGTTGCTGACTTTCCGCCCAAAGCAGAAGCTTTGGCAATTTACGCCTCAAAACAATTGTATCATCCTTTCTACCAAAGCTTGCATCTGAATATCAACTGGCTTTGTTTGTCCCATTAAATAGGCATACAAGTCCGTATTAGGTAATTCGAGCAAAGCTTTAAAAGCCTGCTGTTCCGTTATCGGTGCTTGCTCATACCGTTGTTCAAGATAGCGCGTTAGCATCACATCCAATTCTTTCATGCCGCACCGACAACGCCATTTTAGTTTGGCTATTTCACTCATTTAGCATTCAACCAATCCAAATAGTCTTTCACGCCCTCTGCCACGGTTTTAAAAGGCTTATCATAACCCACTTCACGCAAGGTGGTTATATCGGCTTGTGTAAAACTCTGATAGCGACCCTTTAAATGTTCAGGAAAGGGAATATATTTTAGTTTACCGTGCCTATGCCAAGCGAGGACGGCACGAGCAACCTCATTAAAACTCTGACAGCGGCCGGTACCTACATTGAAAATACCGGATTTTTTCGGATTATCCATAAACCATAAATTGACATCAGCTACATCACCAACATAGACAAAATCACGGCGTTGTTCTCCATCAGCATAGCCATCACAACCCTCAAATAGTTTCACTTCATTATCGGCTATCAGTTGCTGATTAAAATGATAAGCCACACTTGCCATATTACCTTTATGCTGTTCACGAGGGCCATATACATTAAAGTAACGGAATCCGACAACTTGTGAGGTCGTCGTTTCAAGAATTTGGCGCACATATTGGTCAAACAAAAATTTGGAATAACCGTACATATTCAGCGGTGCCTCAAAGCGACGTGCTTCTTTAAAGACGGCACCCTCGCCGTAAACTGAGGCACTGGACGCATAAAAAAAAGGCACATTATGGGCCAAGCAATAATGGAATAGGGTTTTGGAATAGTCATAATTGTTTGTCATCATATAATGTCCATTCCATTCTGTGGTGCTGGAACAAGCCCCTTGATGAAAAACGGCTTCCAGATGAGCGGTAAAATATTCCCGCGTCATAATTCGTTTTAAAAAAGCCTCTTTTTCCTGGTAATCATAAATGTCACAATCTACCAAATTTTTAAATTTTTCGCCTTTGGTGAGATTATCTACGACTAAAATTTTGGTATAGCCTCGCTCATTGAGAGCTTTAACAATATTGCTGCCGATAAATCCGGCACCGCCGGTAACAATAATCATAGCAAGTTATTTATTGATTGGTCATTTGAAATTGAGTTGAAATGTGTCATTGAGTCATTGGTCAACTTAACTTTTCTATACTGAACTTGTTAATGAAGAGGTGGGCAACAAAAACCCGTTACCGGCCCCCTACCTAAAAGTTTAATTTCCACCCTACCAAAGCTCACCCTAAAAAGTTTAGTTTACTTCAACCCGTCCATCCGTCGGATTATTCCTTGGCTTGTTTCAAGGCAGCGATAATATCAGTAGTCGAGCAGCCCTCCAAGTAGTCCAATGTCAGTACCTGCCCTCCGTGTGCCAAGACACAGTCACTCCCAGCAATTTGATGTACTTGATAGTCGCTACCCTTGACTAAGATATCCGGTAATATCTGACAAATTAACTTCTCAGGAGTCTCTTCGGAAAAGGGTACTACCCAATCGACACAAGAAAGCGCGTTTAATACCGCCATCCTTTTTTCTAACGGGTTGATTGGACGATGATTTCCTTTTAATCGGCGTACTGAGTCATCATCATTGATGGCGACAATTAACCGATCACCTAGTTGTCGCGCCTGTGTTAAGTACTGGACATGTCCGGCATGTAGAATATCAAAACAACCGTTAGTCATGACCACCGTTTCTCCGTTAGCTTTCGCGGCTTTGACGGCTACTTGTAAAGTATTTGCATCATGCACTCCGTTGCCTTGTTGCTTGTGCAAGGCATGTTCAAGTTCAGTAACACTGACTGTCGCGGCCCCCAATTTAGTGACCGTTAATCCAGCGGCAAGATTAGCCAATGCCGTGGCACTCACCCAATCTTGTCCGGCTGCCAGGGACGCTGCTAAAACACCGATTACCGTATCACCGGCTCCAGTCACATCGTAAACTTCACGCGCATGGGCTGGCAAGTGCAGGGGCGAATGTCCTTGCCGTAGTAACGTCATACCCTCTTCGCTACGAGTAATCAGCAACGCCTCCAAGTCCAAATGTTCGCGCAAGGCTTGGCCTTTTTCAAAGATATCAGTTGGCGTGGCACAAGGACCTACAACTGCTTCAAACTCAGCAAAATTCGGCGTGATGGCCGTAGCCCCTTGGTATCTGCTAAAATGACGACCTTTCGGATCGACCAAAACGGTTTTATTGAGGGAACGGGCGCTACGAATTAAATCGGCGGCATCTGCTAACGTTCCTTTACCATAATCGGATAAAATAATTATATCCGCCTCGGCAATATGAGATTGCATTTGTGAAAGTACCGATTGTGTATCCAGGCTACTAAAACCATCTTCAAAGTCTAACCGCATGAGCTGCTGATGACGACTGAGGACACGTAATTTAGTGACGGTGTGTACATCGGCCAACTGAATAAACGCGCAATGTATGCCTTTTTCGGTCAATAGAGCTGAAACACTTTCAGCCGCTTCATCAGTGCCGGTAACACTAATCAAGGTCACTTGGGCACCCAATGCCCGAACATTAAAGGCGACGTTGCCAGCACCGCCTGGACGTTCTTCATGCCCAGAGATGTGAACAATAGGCACTGGGGCTTCTGGAGAAATACGCGATGTGGTACCATGCCAATAACGATCTAGCATGACATCACCTATAATTAAAACCTGTGCAGACTGAAACGCTGGAATGTCGGGAATCATAACAATGGGTAATGGGTGTATGTATACTAATGAAGAATGAAAAATTCACTTTTTCTTGGGACTAAAAACCCAGTTTGTTGAAAATTTCAATTTTTCCCCGCGCTGGGTAGTTTTGAAACTTCGTTTTAAACTTTTTGTTTGGCCAGGTCAGAGTCCAATTTTTGGAACTTGAATCGGATTTATTTCGATTAAAATTTTCACTGAATTCATAATACGTAGGACTTACGCATTGACAAATTAAAACGAAACGGCTCTCACTGGAAATATCTTATGTTTGGAAATATTTTGCGAATGATTAAACTTCAGAAAATGGCCCAAAACCCTCAATGCAGTAATCATAGATACTTTGTATTATAAACGAGAGCATCAAACGTTAAATCTGTCAATGCGTAAGTCCTAATACGTTCAATATATTTTTTGGCCGGATTAGAATTTTTTTTCAACCCTCCCCTGGCAGCCGCTTTGACTTGTTAACACTCATTATATTATAATAAATTCTACATCATGTAGAGGAGTACTTATGAAATATTTTCTGATTGGCTTATTGTCATTATTCAGCAGCGGCTTATATGCAGCGGCTGACTCTTTTCCGCCCCCTTTTACTGCTGTATACAAGGTTTATGTCAAAGGACTACCGGTTGGTGAGGGAACGCGCACTTTAAGCACTTTACCAGGCAACCAATTCCTATTTGAAAGTATAGCCAAAACCACTGGCTTTCTCTCATTTTTCAAAAAAATTCGTATTGAAGAACGTAGCGTGTTTATGTTGGTAGATGGAAAAGTCCGCCCGGAGGAATACATCTATCAACAGAAGGGTACCAAACCTCGATTAAACATGGTTTTTTTTGATTGGCTCAAAAAAACCGCCGAAAACCTGTACAAAGGTGAAACCAAGATCATACAACTTGAAGAAGACACACTTGACAGATTGGTTTATCAAGCCGTGCTGATGCAGGACTTGAAAAAACAACAAGGCAAGCCGCTTCAAGACGTTGAGTATAAAATTGCCAACAAAGGTCAAATCCAAGTTTATAGACCACATTTTGTTGGTGAAGAGTATGTTGAAACCGGTATAGGGAAGTTGAAGACAGTCAAGTATGAACGCCGCTCATCCAACAGCAACCGACGCACGACTTTCTGGTGTGCGCCGAGTTTGCATTATTTACCAGTGCAAGTTGAACATGTCGAAAAGGACGGGGATGTATTTCGTCTGGAATTAAAATCAGTCAAAGGACTTTAGGGAATTTCTCAAAAATATCAAAAATCCCTCGAACCTTTTTAATCAGGAAAAAATCCCCACTTTGGCAAAGGTGGGGATTTGATACTGAGAGTGCTGATAGTACAATTTATTTCCAAACGGATTTTTTAAGTTTGTGATCAGTTCAGTTTAGAAAAACCTCGGTAAGAAAATTTGTTAAATTGAGCCTCTTGCAAAAATCTTAATCATCAACAATAAAACAATAACTGACAACTAATTGGGTAAGTTATTGATTTTTCATTTGCGCGTCAGAGTTTTGCAAGTTCCTCAATTGTTAATTTTTTGATTAATGATAACAAATCCGTTTATTTCACCAATCCGTTGTCCTATCAGTAAAATTGTTTTCTGTCAAATCTCAACAAATTCCTTGACCCATCATTGAAGTTGTTCGTGTAACAAGGTCAGAATTCGTTCGGCCGTTTTATTGTCCGCTGGCATTTGCCCGTTGCTATTTAATACAATAATGCGCGTTATTGTTGGCTCTTCTCTCAAACTGAGGCGATATTCCTGATTGTCCAAAGTCGTTTCGCCACCAAATAGGTTAGAAAAAAATCCTTTTTCTGAATCAACATCAGGATCGATATAGCGGATAAAATACACGCCGCTTGAACGATCACGATCTTGCACCGTGAATCCAAGACGATCCAACGCCAAACCGGTGCGCCGCCAAGTCTGGGCAAAATCTTCATGAACCTCTAAACTCACTTGACCGTCTTTGAGTGTCGTCAATTTGGCACGCGAAACGGATTCCTTTTCCGTTTCTGCAAACATTGTGTCAGCACGTTCTTTTTTGATACCAAAGAACACTATTAGGCGATTGAGTATTTCAGCTTCAAGCTCCGAATCAGAAGGACGGCGTTGCCAGACAAAATCGTCGCCTTTGGCAACCTGTTCTGCACCTCTGTGAGTCAGATAAAGTTCGGTCGTGTTTGTCGCACTGCCCGGCTCTAAACGCACCCGAAATTGATCACGGGTGGCTGCCGAATGCATCATATCAAATACTTTACCGAACCATTTGCGGATGCCTTGATGAGGAATATCGGCACGATTTTCTAGCCATTCGGTTTCCATAATACCAATGCTAGGGTTTTCAATCTTTAACGGCAAACCTTCTTCTAACCAGAATTGTTTCACTTTGGGCCAAACGGTATTAGGATCAGCTTGTAACACTAACCAACGAATATTGCCATCTCGTTTGATTTGCAGTTTTTTTGAGATAGGTAAAACATATTCCCCACCCGATGGCTGAGCTGATGGCCCATTTGTCTGCTCACGATTGTACTCTGAAAAAGTTGTCGTTTCGTCGGCTACCGCATCAGGCACAACCATTTGCTCATCCATTTTGGATGAACCTATCAAATCTGGTGGAATTTCTAAGGACGGAGCGGTGGTGCTTTTTTTATAATCCGCACGCTTGTCAGCACTCCCACATCCCACCATTCCACTGAGAAGTAAACACCAAAAGGCCGTTTTTAAAAGGTGTGACATATCTGTTACCTTGGAATGCGATTGGTTAAATTGAACCTAAAAATAGCAATTGAAATGGTCAATAAACAAACGTTAGCCAATTTCGTTAGCTAATTTCCAATTGTTCAATTTTCAATCATAAAAAACAATCTAAAATTTTAATCATTAGACTTGTCCCTTAATAAGCTAAGTCTTCGATTTTTATTTATTTCAAAGTATCTGGTATTTTCAATGGGTCATGTTTATTTAGGGACCCGTCTATTAAAATATTGACTGGAAACTTACAAAATAGGTTGATCCCCAACTTCAATCCACTGCCGATTGTGAGGAAACACATCATCTGATTTGATAGAATCCTCTTTTGAAGGAGAGGAGATTGGTGGAGAAGATTGAGGAGGAACCAACGGAATATTAAATAAATAACCCCCCACACTGTCCTTTTTATAAACGGGCGGAACGTCTAGCTCTTTAGCCATTCTACTGGTTGACAAAGATGGGCTAGGAGAGATTTCTTTGTTTGCTAACTCTGCTGGAATTTCCAAAGGGGGTAATGACCGGCTTTTATTGTAAACGGTTTGGTCATCCGCCCAACTAGACTCAAGCTGTCTGACAACCACTCCACAGCCCGGCAAGAGGCTTAACAAAAATAATAAGGTGAATATTTTTACTTGATTGACTTGATCCAACCTACACATATAAAGCTCCTATATTTCACATCAAAACTCAATTGGATTTTTTAGGTATTTTTTGACAAACCAAACAAACGCTATATAGTTTTTTCCTATTATATACCACAGATTTAAGATGACGAAAAGAGCACTCTCTGTTCATCCAATCGAGAAACGCTATAGCGTTTCAACAAGTTTTTACCAATCAAGTTAACAGTTCCGGTTACGCAGACGAATAATAAATCAATCAATGACTCTTGAGCCAACAAATACTGTCACTTATTGAGAGTAGTTAACCGTGAATACTAACATTTAACCAGGTTTTTTGATAAACCGCTATAGCGTTTTCATTGACCGGTAGTAAGTACCCGTTGATAAATTTTATGAGATTTTATTTTTCAGAAAGTCTCGTCAATAAATGAGTTCCTCAAATAAAAATACCAGAAAACATAAACTTGAGTACTTACGGTGAGAACGGATTAAAACACTTGTGCTTGCTGCATGGCTTGTTTGACGATTTCGTGATATTGATCTGATAACGGAGTCAGCGGCAAACGGATGCCAGGCGGAATCAAACCCATTGTATGCACGGCCCATTTTACTGGAATCGGGTTGGCTTCAACAAATAATTTTTCATGCAAGCCCATTAATCGTTGATTAATGCTCTGCGCGCCCGCCCGGTCACCGGCAATAGCGAGTTGAGCCATTTCATGCATGGCTTTTGGTGCGACATTGGCTGTCACAGAAATCGTGCCCTTACCGCCAAGTAGCATTAATTCCATCGCGGTAGCATCATCGCCACTGTAAATAGCAAATTTTTCGTTGGCAAAAGCCAACAATTCAGTGATCCGTTTGACATCACCGACCGCCTCTTTAATGCCAATAATATTGTCTATTTCCGCCAAACGCTTGACGGTTGCCGGCAACATGTCGCAGGCCGTGCGACCCGGCACATTGTAAAGAAGTTGAGGAATAGGGACAGTTTCTGCTATCTTTTTGTAGTGCTGATATAAGCCTTCTTGTGTAGGTTTATTGTAGTATGGGGTCACTAATAAACCGGCATCGGCCCCCACTTTTTGGGCGCAGCGTGTGTATTCAATCGCTTCGGCGGTGGAATTCGAGCCAGTTCCGGCAATCACCGGCACACGACCGGCGGCTTGCTCAACGACGATGCGGATAACATCACAATGTTCATCATGATCCAATGTGGCTGACTCACCAGTTGTGCCAACTGCAACAATCCCATCCGTTTGATTGTCGATATGATAATCCACTAAACGGCGCAAACTGATCTCATCAATGCTATCATCCGCATTCATAGGTGTGACCAGTGCTACCATACTGCCTTGAAACATCTGAGTGCTCCATTTATTTAGGCTCTGTACCGGACAAAAAATGGCCAATGTGATTTTATTGACAACACTATGAATAAACTCTATTATAAATCAATAGGTTATAAACTTTTGTCTGGTACTGAGTTATTTAAGTTAAAGAATTGTGAAATTTTACAATATTTGGGCGGAAAATGGGAATGGCTAAAAGGTAAAGGAGAAAGGGACAATGAGAAAGTATTTATTTATTTTGTGAACATCGTTTTGATAACTTACTGAGTATTATAAATCAATAATTTACTTATAGGCAGATGCTTGAGTTAATTCGCATTTATAATACTTCCATTCATTTGTAAGGATTACCCAGTTATCCGGGTTGTTCTTCCTTTTCTGACCGAATTGCTCGTACACTTCGTATAAAATCACGACGCTCATCGAGTGCTTGCGCGGTCATTTCATGGCCTTGTTTACGGGCACTTTGGATGATTGAACTGAAGAAGAGATCAGCTTGATCACTGAGCAAATCTGGATGTTGTTGAATAACCTTTTGAGCATCTTCCATGGTAGTAGTTTGAATAAAAGCATCTAATGCCACCTGAATAGCTTGCTGATCAGACGGTTCAGTTTCCATAAATTTGTCCTTGTGATTAGAGCGGTGATTTAATAAGGAATGATAATTTAATAATACCTAAAAATGGCACACGCTGACTGTTCATTTTATTAATCAATGATTTAAGCAATTTTTCGTTCACCATTTAGGTGAAGAAAACTCTAACCAAAGAATTGAAAATAATGCTTT
>Ga0233403_10000829_pt1 | contig 14798 bp, 12 predicted proteins | sample Na_oxic_1_MG_FD_179866 | JGI IMG/M metagenome (GOLD analysis project Ga0233403, IMG submission 179866) | Seawater microbial communities from Saanich Inlet, British Columbia, Canada - Na_oxic_1_MG | ecosystem: Environmental > Aquatic > Marine > Inlet | place: Canada: British Columbia | collected...
CTGGGGTGAAAGCAAGAGGCGAGTGGGGTTATTCTTTTAACAATATCAACCCCGTAGGGGTTGAACGTGAATAGCCCCAGGTGAAACCTGGGGTTTTGCAAGAGCCTCGGTAGTCAGTTTATTTCACCAATTTTTTTCGATAACTTGGTTAATGTCTATTATACTCTGCACAATAAAATTTTCGGTATCGAGTATCTGCCAGAATATAACTCACAAGAAATCAAATCGACGACAAATCCAGTTAAAAAAACTCTTAACATCCAAAATATGGCCAACAACTTGACCGAGTTTTTGAAAAAACGGGTAGGATAATCTGAATTGACACACCATGTTAAAAGTCTCTATAATAAAATGATATTTTGAAAACCGGTATTTTGTTCCCCCAATAAACTTTCTTTGGGGGTTCGGGGTTTTAAAACCGAAAATTTCTGATTAAATGCTTACACTTGCTAAGTTGTTTGAAATTAAAATGGGCACCAATAAAAAATTACCAACACAAATTGATCCAAAAAATTTAGGCATTGCCGGTACCCGCTTGAAAGGACCGGTAGAACTCGCGCCGATGTCACGCTTACATGAGCTGTTGCACGATATTCAGAGGGAAATACATATTGACTGGTTGTTTGGACTGGATGACAATCTGCGTCCAACGATACGGGGACGAATCCGGGCACAACTGATTCAGATTTGCCAACGTTGCTTGGAACCAATGCCGACGGAGATTGACATCCAAATAGCGTTAGTCATTCTGACACACGAACCCAGCCCAAATGATCAATTACCGGCTGGCTTTGAAGCAATCACTTCAAAAAGCACACCAGTTTCATTGACCGCATTGGTGGAAGACGAACTGATTTTTGCTTTGCCTCTGATACCAAAACATACAACCTGTCCATCTGACGACCATCAACTGCCAGATAGCAGCAGCCCTGAAAAAGATTTATTGGTGGAAAATAATCCTTTTCAGATATTAAATCAGTTAAAAATCAAAAAATAGATAATTTTACACCATATCAAGTTCAAATTTAAACACCGACTCTCCCAATTATAAAACAATATCAATAAAATCAATGAGTTATTAGAAATTTATTTTCTAATTAGACGATAAGAACTCAAAAAAACTTGGTTTATCGGCTTAAATGAAATACCATATATCTCCAACATTAACCCATTATCCTTATGACCCAAAAATGGCAATGAATTTAGCTTTTATGATATTCCAGATAAATAAGTAAGTCAGATAAATAAGTAAGTACACATAAATCGGTTAACATTTTATGTAAGGTAAGCAATGTCTTCTTATTGCTCACCTTACCCAGATAAATGTTAATAAACTTTTGTTGACCGACTTATCTTGGCAGGAGTCTTAATTTGGGTCATCCAAGATAAATATTGGGCTTAGGACTAAAATATTTTTCTGGAAAGCTATATTCCTCAAGATTTTTTGAAAAGGATTTTTTTAACCTAAAAATGGCACAAAACATGTTGACCAATTCACTTTCGATATTCAAGTTTTTTGAATAAAAACTTAAACATTGGAGGCTCTTGCAAAACCCCAGGTTTCACCTCTTGCTCTTAACGTTCAACCCCTACGGGGTTGATATTGTTAAAAGAATAACCCCACTCGCCTCTTGCTTTCACTCAGGTGAAACCTGGGACAACCCCGATAGGGGTTGAATTTTAAGAGCAAGAGGTGAAACCTGGGGAAACTTTCAAAAAGAGTTTTGCAAGAGGCTCATTGAGCATTAAATTTACTCTTAAAAAATTGGCGATTTCATTGAAACTTTAATCATCATTCGATGAATAACATTCTAATGAATTTATATTAAATAGTTGTCAGAAAACAACGATTTAGGCAGATTGCTTAAATAGTTGTTTTTATTTGATTGACAGACAAGTTAAATTTTTAGTTAAAATTCAATTGGTTATAACATTTTACGCTTTAATTAAAAGCCATTGGTGAAATTTTTGGGAAAAAATTTCGCACCGGTAAAACTTTAAAAAAATTGTTCTCGACAAAACTTCTGATTTTTTAGCACTGAAAAAAGTTCAAATCGTAACAGCGTTCAGTAAATAAAAAGTGGCTCCCATTTTTGTTCAGGTTAAAAAAACAATCACTTATTGATTAGCTTTTAATTAACAATTAATCATTAGCCATTAACCATCAACCCTTAACATGATGATCCCGTTTTGGTTTTTATGTAAAAAACAATCACTTATTGATTAGCACCAATAACCATTAAATATAAAAGCTGGGTTAATTGCCATTTTTAGGTATAATAGAGTTACCCGAAATGAAGGAAAGCTCCCCTAACTCCTCCAATATCTCTGGAAATATATACAAATTAACAAATTAACAAATTAACAATTAACAATTAACAATTAACAAATGACATACATAGGTGATAAGATTAAGGATCATTTTCACAGATTTGACGTTCAGTATAGTTCCCCAGGTCGAAAGGGGGTTGGGAGAATTTCGGTTGAATAATTATTCCAAAATAAGTACCTAAGCATGAATAATCAGGTATTTTAAAAGTTTTTCCAAACCGCTTGATTTTTACCAGAATCAAAATACCAAAAAATACCGGCACCGATACATTTTGCTGGTCTAATTTATTTTTCTGGAATACAAGCAAGCTCTTATTTTTTTTGCTCTGCAATTCTAAAGTTTTCATTCAGTCAACAAGAGGATTTTTTTATCTATGGCTGTTCAGCAAAATCGTAAAAGTCGTTCCAAACGCGGAATGCGCCGCTCCCATGATGCTTTAAAATCATCAACCTTGTCTATTGAGCCAACACTTGGTGAAGAACATCTGCGTCATCATATAAGTCCGTCAGGTTATTATAAAGGTCGGAAAATCATAACTACTAAGGAAGAATAAGATTTGACACCACGTATTGCGTTAGATGCTATGAGTGGCGATTATGGGCCTCAAGTCATTGTCCCGGCTGCTCTACAGATATTATCAGAAATCGATGACTTGCATCTGATTCTCGTCGGTGACGAGATCATATTGAAACAGCAGGTGGGGCATCAATCAGTTTCTATTGAACAGCGTTTATCCATTCGCCATGCCGATCAGCGAGTGGAAATGGATGATCTTCCTTCATATGCGTTGCGTAATAAAAAACAATCATCCATGCGTATCGCCATTAATTTGGTCAAAGAAGGTGTAGCAGATGCTTGTGTGAGTGCCGGCAATACCGGTGCTTTGATGGCGACTGCCCGTTATGTGCTTAAAACCTTGCCGGGCATTGATCGGCCCGCCATTATTACCGCTTTGCCCAACATGGTGGGTTCCAGTACCCATGTGCTTGATTTAGGAGCCAATATTGAAGTCACTCCAGAGCATTTATTTCAATTTGCGGTGATGGGCACCGTATTGACTCAGGCAGTTAATAATTTGCCCAATCCACGCATAGGCCTACTCAATATTGGTCAAGAAGAAATCAAGGGTAATGAATGTGTCAAGGAGGCGGCCAAATTATTGACCGCCAGTCCGAGTATTAATTATGTAGGATTTGTCGAAGGAGATGATATTTATAAAGGTACCGTCGATGTGGTTGTCTGTGATGGGTTTGTAGGTAATGTTTCACTCAAAACCACTGAGGGTGTCGCTAAAATGATCAGTCACTATGTCAAGCAAAGTTTTAATAAAAACCTGTGGACGCGCTTTGCGGCATTGATTTCTTTACCCATTCTTAATAATTTGCGTAAAAAAATTGATCCGCGCCGCTATAATGGTGCCAGCTTGCTAGGTTTGCGCGGCATTGTGATAAAAAGTCATGGCAGTGCTGATGTCTTATCATTTACTTATGCTCTCAAAGAAGCCATTATTGAAGTACAAAAAAATGTTCCTTCACAAATTAATCACATACTGGCCACTTTATTAAGTGAGAGAAGGCGGATCGAGTGAGCTATTCTCGAATTATTGGAACCGGTGGGTATCTGCCGGAAAAAATACTAACCAATGCTGATCTTGAAAAATTGGTAGATACCAACGATCAATGGATTGTTGAACGTACCGGCATACGCATACGCCATTTGGCCGACGAGGATACGGATACTTGTGATTTGGCCGAACAGGCAGCTTGTCGCGCCCTAGAAGCTGCGAAGGTTAAAGCCGATGAGTTGGATTTAATTATTTTAGCGACCACTACCCCAGATCGTATTCACCCTAGCACCGCCTGTTTGCTCCAAGCCCGTTTAGGCAATCACGGTGCCGCCGCTTTTGATGTACAAGCTGTGTGCAGTGGTTTTATTTATGCCTTAAGCATAGCCGACAAATTCATCAAAACTGGGGCAGCCCGACGCGCCTTGGTGGTGGGTGCCGAGAAATACTCGCGCCTGGTCGATTGGACTGATCGCAATACCTGTGTTTTGTTTGGTGATGGTGCTGGGGCGGTCGTACTTGAAGCCAGTGCCAATCCTGGCGTGTTATCCACCCATTTACACGCCGATGGTGCTTATAAAGACCTGTTATCCGTGCCGTCAAACGTAGCAAAAGGTCGCCTTCAAGGCGATGGCTTTACCAAAATGCAGGGTTCTGAGGTGTTTAAGTTTGCTGTCAAAGTGCTAAAAGACGTCGTTGAAGAAGCATTGGCGGCAAATAAACTTGACAGTCATGCCATTGATTGGTTGGTTCCCCATCAAGCGAATATCCGCATTATTACGGCAACCGCCAAAAAATTAGGATTACCGATGGAACGAGTCGTGCTGACCGTGTCTGAACATGGCAATACTTCAGCCGCTTCCGTTCCATTGGCTTTAGATGCCGCCGTGCGCGATGGGCGCATTCAACGTGGACAACTATTGTTATTAGAAGCCGTCGGGGGTGGATTTACATGGGGAGCCGCTTTGGTGAAATACTAAACCGGTATTATAGTCAGCCAAGGTTTCGGGAATATAACCAATGAACGAAACCAACAACCATTCAATCGACTTTTAAATCCCCCATTATTGGCATACCTGACATAGTGGACTTGACAAGTCAAAAACAATGTAAATTAAAGTGTTATATTGTTAACGGTCAAATTTTAGTTTTTTTATTTATTGGTCAAGGTTTTTTATTTAGGAAGCTTAAGACCTGACCTGTTTTTAAAAGCGATCAGGTCTCATCTTGTAGGGTGCAACCACAAGGGATTGCCCCTACTGGTAGATTTTATTTTTTAGGAGTTGCCTCCGATTAAAAAAACATTTTTTGTTTCGTTTCAACCACACTTAATTTCACCAAACCCAAGAGCAAATAGAGTCGATGAAATATGCATTTGTTTTTCCCGGTCAAGGTTCACAATCGGTTGGCATGTTAGCTGAATTGAACAAGGCTTATCATCCCATTGTCAAACAAACTTTTGACGAAGCCTCGGAACTCTTGGGCTACGACTTGTGGAAATTGAGTCAACAAGGGCCTAAAGATATCTTAAATAAAACCGAAAAAACGCAACCAGCATTACTGGCCGCTGGGGTAGCCGTGTGGCGCATTTGGCAAGAAAAGGCCGCCCAAAAGCAGCCCGTATTGATGGCTGGACATAGTTTTGGTGAATACACCGCCTTGGTTTGTAGTGGCTCGTTAGAATTTGTTGATGGGATACGCTTAGCAGAAGAACGAGGCCGTTTGATGCAAACAGCCGTGCCAGAAGGTGAAGGTGCCATGGCCGCCGTGTTAGGCTTGGATAATGCTAAAATCATTGAAATCTGTACCTTGGCTGCCGAAGATGAAGTCGTTTCGCCAGTAAATTTTAATGCGCCTGGGCAAGTTGTCATTGCTGGACACACAGCGGCTGTCAAACGGGCAAAAGAGCAAGCTAAAGCCGCCGGAGCAAGACGTGCGGTCTTATTATCGGTCAGTGTTCCGGCCCATAGTATCCTGATGCAGCCGGCCGCTGAAAAAATGGCGGAGCGTCTTGCCGATGTGACTATCACAACGCCAACCATTCCAGTCATTCATAATGTAGACGTTGAGAGCAAAACAGATCCGGCTGACATTCGTGCAGCACTGATAGCACAACTTTACAACCCGGTACGTTGGGTTGAAACGATTGACAAAATGGTAGCTGAGGGCGTAACCCAGTTATTTGAAAGCGGCCCAGGTAAAGTTTTGACCGGCTTAAATAAGCGCATTGCTCGCAACGCTCAAACAAAATCGATAATGGATACCAAAACATTAGAACAAGCCCTTCAAGCGCTGGAGGCACCAACATGAGAATAGATTTAAGCGAGGAAAGAGCCTTAGTCACTGGTGCCAGTCGTGGGATTGGACAAGCTATTGCACAGGCTTTAGGACAAGCCGGGGCCGTTGTGGTTGGCACCGCCACAACCCAAGCCGGTGCAGAACGTATCTCGCAGTTTTTGACCGAACAGAACATTCAAGGAGAAGGGAAGGTACTTGATATCGCCAGCCCCGATTCAATCAAAACGCTTTTCGCGGATTTAGGAAAAAAAATGCCCAGCATTTTGGTCAACAATGCAGCCATTAATCGTGACGCGCTGTTGATGCGAATGAATGAAGATGACTGGAGCAATGTCATTAACGCGAATTTAACCGGAATTTATCGCTTATCTAAAGCTTGTCTTCGTTCTATGATGAAGGCCAAACAGGGACGTATTATAACAATAACCAGTGTTGTCGGCTTGACTGGGAATCCAGGACAGGCCAACTATGCGGCCACCAAAGCTGGTGCTATAGCCTTTAGTAAATCATTGGCCAGAGAAATTGGTAGTCGTGGCATCACCGTCAATACAGTTGCACCGGGCTTTATTGAGACTGATATGACGAACGGATTTTCTGAAGAACAACGCACCGCCTATTTGCAACAAATTCCACTGGGGCGTGCCGGTAGCGTCTCGGAAGTCGCAAACGCAGTGGTATTTTTAGCGTCAAAAGCAGCAGCTTATATGACGGGTGAAACACTGCATGTCAATGGTGGTATGTACATGCCATAGTACCATTTGGTCATCTATACCATCAATGTCAGTCACTCAACCAGAGTTTTTTAACATGGAATCAGACCCGACCGGTTTTAAAAACCGGTCAGTTCTATGACTTATAATAACAAACTTGGTTGACTTCACATCATATTTGGGTATATTATTTATTCAGTACTCAGGTAAAATGACGAATGCAACGTCGTATTTAACTGATCACATTCAACTTGTCAATAGGTACACATAAATAATTTTTTTAATCTGTTAACATTTTTGCCAACCAAGAGAAATAAATAAATCCTATTTTCAGGAATTAACTAACTAGGGATTTATGTACAGAGATTCAGAAAAATAAATATTTGGGGCTAAATCGGCCGATTCGCTCTCGCGTAGGTAGCGAAAGACGAAATTTCTAAAACCAATATTTATCTGACAAACTATACTATAGTTGGTTTAAAATGTTAGAGAGCTTTTATTGATTTCTAGTAAGTAACCTAATAGCTTCAATTTTCTGGTATTTTCTCAATACCACCAGCATTGTTCCAAACAACGCGGGACTGTCGTCAAAAATACCTGAGGAATTATGCTTAGGTACTTATTTGAGGTCAAAAATTAATAACTGATAACTTAGAAAAAGAGGCCAACTTGTTATGAGTACTGTCGAGGAACGTGTCAAGAAAATTGTGGTTGAACAACTGGGTGTTAAAGAGGACGAGGCGAGTAATGAAGCCTCTTTTGTCGATGATCTGGGGGCCGATTCTCTTGATACCGTAGAATTGGTGATGGCACTTGAAGAAGAATTTGGATGCGAAATTCCTGACGAAGATGCCGAACAAATTCAAACTGTACAACAAGCAATTGAATACATTAAAACTCACCTAGAAGAATAATTTGAAATCAACCACCAAGGTGTCATAAGCTTGTAAGGGTCAATCAGATACTTGACCACTACACCAAATCAACTGTTTCTCTTCCAAGTCGTTTCAAAACTTGGAAGAGATTTCAATAGGTTTGTCCAGAGCATGGACCTTGCCTTTTTAGGGTGTAACTTTTCGTGACTAAAAGACGTGTTGTCATTACTGGGCTAGGAGCAGTTTCGCCAGTCGGCTTGACAGCCAAAGAAAGTTGGGAAAACGTGCTGGCTGGAAAAAGCGGGATTGCTTCGATAACCCATTTTGACGTTTCTAGTTTTGCCACTCAATTTTCTGGGCGAATTAACGGCTTTGAGGTCAGCTCATACCTATCGGTCAAAGAAGCTCGAAAAATGGATCCATTTATCCATTATGGGATTGCCGCCAGTGTTCAAGCTATTGAAGATGCGGGCTTGGAAGTGACCGAAGTGAATGCCGAACGAATAGGGGTGGTAGTTGGTTCCGGCATTGGTGGATTGCCGGGGATTGAAAAAGGCCATAATGCTTTTCTATCAGGGGGGTCGAGGAAAATTTCGCCCTTTTTTGTGCCGGCTAATATTATCAATATGATTGCCGGCCATCTATCCATTAGATATGGTTTCAAAGGCCCTAATTATGCGATTGTTACCGCCTGTTCATCGGGAACACATAGTATTGGAAATGCCGTTCGCTTGATTGAATATGGTGATGCGGATGTGATGATTGCCGGCGGTGCCGAAATGGCCAGCTCTGAAATGGGAATAGGGGGATTTTCTGCCGCTCGTGCGTTATCCACCCGCAATGATTCTCCAGAAACAGCCAGCCGACCTTGGGAAATAGAGCGTGATGGTTTTGTCCTCAGCGATGGTGCTGGGGTGATGGTGCTAGAAGAGTATGAAACCGCGAAACGGCGGGGTGCTCGTATTTATGCAGAATTAGCCGGCTCAGGTATGAGCGGTGATGCTTACCACATGACGTTACCGGAAAAAGATGGGGATGGGGCTAGACGCTGCATGTTGAATGCGTTGCGTAATGCCCAACTCAATCCTGAGCAAGTTGATTACATCAACGCGCATGGTACTTCAACCCCAGCCGGCGACAAGGTTGAAACATTGGCCGTTAAACAAACATTTGGTGATTATGCCAACCAGTTAGCCATTAGTTCAACCAAATCCATGACTGGCCATTTATTAGGAGCCGCTGGAGGTTTGGAAGCCGTGTTTAGCGTACTCAGTATTCATGATCAAGTCGCACCGCCAACCATTAACTTGTTTAACCTTGATCCAGAATGCGAAGGTTTAGACTATGTGCCTCATCAAGCCAGAGAGATGAAGATTCAGGTGGCATTGTCCAACTCATTTGGATTTGGCGGAACCAATGGAACGTTAGTGTTTAAACGTTTGGAATAACGCTTAATAGGTTAATTGTTAATCAAAAGCTAATCAATAAGTTTTTAGGCTCCCGTTTTGCGAAGTGAAACAGGAGTATCAAATATTATTTTTTAAAGAAGAACAAAAACGGGAGCAACTTTCGTGCTTAAAGTTTTTGCACACAAAAACTTTAGGCGCGAATTTACCAAAGGATCTTATTTTCACCACCCCAGTACAAGGCTCTCCTGGCGCAAGTTTTTTGACAAACTTGTTTTGTCTGGGCATTTCATTTAGCCACAACTTCCCTAATATATCCATAGAAACTTGCTTTTTTTTTAATTGATATAATAATTATTATTATTTAACAATATCATCTATAGTTTTTCAGATAAATATCTTGGCCGAAGCCAGCATCCACTTTAGTTTGGACATCCAAGATAAATTTTGGACTCCGGTCAACTGAAAACCTTAATTATCCAATTTTTTTTCTGGAATACTATATAAAAAAACCATTTTCTGAAACTCTATCGGGATGGGTCACCTAAAATATGCTTAGATTCCTATTTCTTATCCTGTTACTGTTTGTGACCGCCGTTAGTTGTGGCGGATATTGGCTATACCAATACCGTCTGACAGCGCCACTTCCCCTGATTGACGATTGGCGTTATACTGTGCAGCCCAATGCGACTTTACGTCGAGTGTCCACCGATTTGATGGATAGAGGGCTACTCGACTATCCCAGTGCGTTAGCTTGGGTTTCATTAGCACGTTTTCAAAAAAGAGCGCATCTGATTAAAGCCGGTGAATATCTTATTCCAGAAGGGACTACTCCCCAACAATTGCTGGAAATTATGATTGCTGGCAAAACCATACAGTATACTTTGACCTTACCGGAAGGCTGGAACTTTCGACAAGTCATGAAGGTGATACGCAAACGTCCAACCTTGGTGCAAACACTTGATGATAAGTTGAGTGATGAGGCAATCATGGCAAAAATCGGTTGGCCTTCACAGCACCCGGAAGGGCGTTTTTATCCAGACACTTATCTTTTTCCAAAAGGCACTACTGATGTGGAATTTTTGCAACGAGCCTATAAGACAATGGAAAACGAGTTGAAAGCTGCCTGGAAAAAACGGCACGATGATTTACCCTTTGAAAAGCCTTATGAGGCATTGATACTGGCATCCATCATTGAAAAAGAAACCGGAACCCCAGAAGAACGTCCCCTCATTGGCGGCGTGTTTGTGCGACGATTAAAAAAAAATATGTTGCTACAAACCGATCCCACCGTGATTTACGCATTGGGTGAAGCTTATGATGGAAATATTCGCCGGTCAGATTTAAGAGTCAAAAATCCTTACAACACTTATGTTTATAAGGGATTGCCACCGACCCCTATTGCCATGCCCGGACGTGCAGCCCTTCATGCGGCCGTGAATCCGGCCGAAGGCAATACTCTCTATTTTGTGGCAAAAGGTAATGATGGCAGCCACTACTTTTCGGCCACTTATCAAGAACATCGGTGTGCCGTGATTGAGTACCAGCTAAAAATATATTCCCCGCGCCGTTATCGGAGCCAATGTAAAAAATATCCAAGCTGTTCAGCCTGTCGTCATTAAAAATGAGTCTCCATTCTTTTCAGTAAGAATCGTAACATCAAGTATTTTGCCAAAACCAAAAGGGCAACCGCTAGAGATTGCCCCCAAGTTTCAACCATAACGGGACAATCCGTTATGGTTGTTGCCCCAGCCTGAAGCCAGGCCGCACAATCCACTGATTAGTCTCAAGCATATCGGTACCAACCACTCACTTTGTCAACATGGTTCCTCTCAAAATAGGCTTATGCGGCAGCCATCGCACTGGCAAGACAACCTTAGCAGAAGCCATATCATTGCAGCAACAAATACCTTTCATCAAAACCAACACCAGTATCGTTTTTGAACAGCACGGCTTACATCCAGCGATGCCAATGGACTTTAAAACTCGTCTTTGGATTCAGCACCGTATCATAGAAGCGGCCGTTGAAGTTTGGCAAGCTGAACAAGGTGCTTTCGTCACTGATCGAACTCCGATAGATTTTATGGCTTACACACTGGCCGAGATTCAAGGAGCCACAGAGGTTGAATTTGCCAAATTAGAAGCCTACTTGGAACACTGTTTTGAGGTGACTCATCAATTCTTTACCAGACTCGCGGTCCTTCAGCCAGCGATTCCGTTGGTTTATGAGCCTGGCAAAGCGGCGTTGAATCGGGCTTACATAGAACACCTGAATATTATTATTCAAGGGCTATGTCGTGATGAACGACTCAAATGTTCGGTAATCATTATCAAACGCAATCTCATCAGTATTGAAAATAGGGTTAGAACGGTTTTAAATGGATTAATGGTTAATGGTTAACATTTCAATATTCCCCCCCAGGTTTCACCTGGGCTTCTTACCATTAACCTATTATTTATACTTTCACTTCGTCAACCCATCTGGTTAAACTCCAGGTTTCAAAAAAGGAGGAACTATGAGTGTTGAAAACATGACCTTGTATTTTAAACAGGGAAGCAGCGATAAAATTTACCAAGCGTCTATAGAATCAGCCGATAACAAGAGCTATGTTGTGAACTTTGCTTATGGACGCCGAGGCGCAACGCTCAAGACTGGAACGAAAACGACAAAACCAGTCGATTACGAGTCTGCCAAAAAAATCTATGATAAATTGGTCAACAGCAAAACCTCAAAAGGTTACGCGCCCAGCGAGGATGGCCCACAGTATGTCCATACCGACGCTGAGATGAAGGACACCGGCATCCAATGCCAATTACTCAACTTCATTGCTGAACCCAAAGTCACACAACTTGTTAATGACGACAAATGGTGGGCGCAGGAAAAATATGACGGCAAGAGAATGCTTATCTACAAAAAAGCGGATAGCCTAATCGCTATTAATCGAAAAGGCCTCGAAGTAGGTGCCCCAGATGCGATACTCAATAGCGCGGCACAAATTGAGCCGATTTATTTAATTGATGGAGAGGCGGTCGGAGAAAAACTGTTCGCTTTTGATCTGTTAGAAATCAACAATGCCGATCTCCGAACAACCCGTTACCGTGATCGGCTGTCACAGCTTGAGAGCTTGGGCTTAGGTGATTCAATCATCGTTGTTGAAACGGCTAAAACGGCTGAAGAAAAACAACAGCTCTATGAACGGTTGAAAGCGTCAGGCACTGAGGGCATCGTCTTTAAGAAACATTCGGCTGCCTACACCGCCGGCCGACCTAATAGCGGCGGAAATCAGCTTAAATTCAAATTTTATGCGACCGCCTCAGTCATTGTCACCGCCAAAAATGAGAAGCGTAGTGTAGCGGTTGCCGTTATCAACGGAAAAAATCAAACGGCTGTCGGAAATGTCACCATTCCAACCAACAAAAAAATTCCCCCGGTCGATTCAATTATTGAAGTTCGATATTTGTATGCCTACAAAGGTGGCAACCTTTACCAGCCCACCTATATCGGAGTGCGGGATGATCTCAATTTTGAAGACTGTCCCATATCACAGTTGAAATACAAAAAAGAGACGATATGATTTTTTAACGACAAGGATTATATTTTAGAAAGGATTATATTGTGATGATTTCAAGGATAATCTCAAAATACTATTCAAACTAATCCTTTCTAAAATATAATCCTTGTCGTTATTTTTCTTGAAACCATAATAATCTAATCCCCTTCTAAAATATAATCCTTGTAGTTCAACCTTTCCTAACAATCTGATGACAACCATAAACCAACTACTCACCTTCAAAACCACCGAACCGGTGAACTGCTTGGGACACACCTTTGAAAATGATGAAGCACGTCGCGCCTTTTTTTTAGAACAACTACGCGAACGGCTGCAAGACCCTGATTTTAAACAAATCGCTGGTTTTCCAATCGCCTCCGATGAAGCTATTTTAGCCTTATCCGATCCACCCTACTATACCGCTTGTCCCAATCCTTGGTTAGCCGACTTTCTGAACGAATGGGACGACACGTCGTCCAATCCGAAAATCGCTTCAACTGACTCCACCTATCACCGCGAACCATTTGCTGCTGATGTCAGCGAAGGTAAAAATGATCCGATTTATAATGCTCATTCTTATCATACCAAAGTACCTCATAAAGCGATTATGCGCTACATTCTTCATTACACGGAACCAGGCGATATCGTCTTTGACGGTTTTTGTGGCACCGGGATGACCGGCGTGGCAGCGCAACTGTGCGGCGATAAGCGGGCGGTGGAGAAACTGGGTTATCGGGTGCAGCCTGATGGGACGATTGAATCGTCCGAAGAGGATGAAAAGGGTCAACTCATTTTTAAACCATTTTCTAAGCTGGGTGCTAGGCGGGCAATTTTAAATGATTTATCACCAGCGGCTACCTTTATTGCCTATAATTATAATACCCCAGTCGATGTGATCGCATTTGAACAACAAGCGCAACGTCTGTTGCAACAAGTAGAACAAGAGTGTGGTTGGATGTATCAAACGCTGCATAGTTGCACCAAAGATATTCAAGAACATGCTGAGACTCTCAAAGCGGTGGTGTTGGGAGACATGGACTGCCCAGCGTGGGTGATGTTAGGGCATATTAATTATACCGTTTGGTCTGATGTATTTATTTGTCCCGAATGTGCCGGCGATATCGTGTTTTGGGAAGTAGCAGTGGACAAGGAGGCGGGCAAAGTCAATGACAAATTTCCTTGCCCTCATTGTGATGCCGCCTTAACCAAGCGCACCATTGGACGAGCTTGGATCACTCAGTTTGATAAAGCCATTGGACATACGATACGGCAAGCCAAACAAGTGCCGGTATTAATAAACTATTCCATTGGCAAAACTCGTTACCAAAAAACGCCGGATGAATTTGATCAGGCGTTGCTGGAGAAAATTGATAAGGCTCAGATTCCGTATTGGTTTCCGATGGATGCCATACCTAAAGGCGATAAAACGGGAGAAGCTTTACGCATTGGCATTACCCATCTGCATCATTTTTATACCAAGCGGAATTTGTGGGTATTGGCTGGATTTATAGAAAAAATAACAACCATTGTGCCTTATTCAATTCAAGCAAGACATTTATTCTTGAAAACCGCCTCGGAGAGAATCACTTCTCTACTTTCAAGTATCGCATTTAGCTATTATTTTCATGGCGGCGGTGGTGCGATTAATGCGGGAAGAAAGGGAACCTTGTATATTTCTTCCATTATTCCGGAAGTTCCCGCCTATCTCAGTTTGAAATCAAGGATTTCCAGTATCAAGAATTTGGCGAGACTTGATTCATACAATATCATTACGACGCAATCAAGCCATTCATTTATCGGTAAAAATAACTCCGTAGATTACCTCTTTTTAGATCCACCGTTCGGTGCTAACATAATGTACTCCGAACTGAATTTCCTTTGGGAATCATGGCTGCAAGTCTTCACCAACAACCAACCCGAAGCCATTATTAACAAAACCCAACGCAAAGACTTAAATGATTATCGTGCATTAATGGTGGACTGTTTTAAAGAAGCCTTTCGTATTCTGAAGCCGGGGCGGTGGATGACGGTAGAGTTTTCAAACACACAAGCTCGGGTTTGG
>Ga0233403_10000830_pt1 | contig 14782 bp, 12 predicted proteins | sample Na_oxic_1_MG_FD_179866 | JGI IMG/M metagenome (GOLD analysis project Ga0233403, IMG submission 179866) | Seawater microbial communities from Saanich Inlet, British Columbia, Canada - Na_oxic_1_MG | ecosystem: Environmental > Aquatic > Marine > Inlet | place: Canada: British Columbia | collected...
CAAAATTAAGCAAGGGATGGCGCGAGCTGACGTTGATACCTTCGGGTATTTCTTTGGGTATATGTTTGGGTATGTATTTCATTTAGACTGAAAACTAAAACTTAGGAACGTGCATAAAATCACTTCAACAACCACCCCCTAGCCCCCTCCTTCAAAAGGAGGGGGGAACTCCCCTCCTTGATAAGGAGGGGGTGGGGGAGGTTGACTAAATTATTTCATGCTCATTCCTGAAAAAAAATGAGAAATGAATAATTCACAATTCACTATTATAGGACTTGCGCACAAAAAATAGGAAAGTGAAATACTGAAATAAAAATTATTTATAAATCAACGGTTTATAAGAAATGATCATTGAGTATTAGATAATTTAACTCCCGTACCATACGCAATGACTTCAATTGAACCGGGACCACTACGATTGCTGGAATGACCGCCAATAGTAGCTGTTTGCAAGCGTACATTGAGAATTTGATGAGCACCCCACGTTATCGCTTCCTCCTTCATCCGCAATAGTGCCTCCCTACGTCCGCGATCTAATAAAGTTTCATAAACCGTCACTCTACCACCCACTAAATTCCTCAATGTCGCTGAAATCATTTTGAAGTAGTCAATTGAAACGACCACACTTCCAACAAACAACGTGGCATCTTGCGCTTCTAGTATAGGCTGCCTAGCACCAAAGTTAACTAAAGGTACATGAAGGGTTTTACGCTCCCGTTCTCGAATACTCTTATAGTGGCGTTTTTCAAAATAGTACCCTGAAAAGTAACCAAAAATGAGTAAAAAGAGGAAAAGAAAAATTTGTAATAAATCCATTAGTCTTCCACCTTAACAGCGGTTCCATAAGCAAAAAGTTCTGCCGCACCTTGAGCCACCGACGAAGTGGCAAAGCGGATATTGAGCACCGCATTAGCCTCTAACTCGGTTGCTTGTTGGACCATACGTTCAACAGCCTCTTGGCGGGATTCTTGTAATAATTCTGTGTATCCCTTGAGTTCACCACCTACAATATTTTTTAAACTTGCCATAATGTCTTTGCCAATATGTTTGGCGCGAATTGTGCTGCCCTGTACAAGACCATAATGTTCTATAATCTTTTTGCCCGGCACACCTTCTAATGTGGTTAAAATCACGTTTTATTCCTTTATTATCAATAAATTATAAATATTACGCGCTATGGCAGTGGGATCATTGTATGGGATAATTTAGCTCTACACTGATTAAAGGAGTCTGAAATCCCCTCCTTAAGAACATAATCAGCCTACCATTGTAATTGATTGATTTTATTAATATTCCCATATAACGACCCCAATACAAAAAATTGATTGCCATAAAATCAATTCGAGGTTTCTGTTTTTGCTTCGCAAAAACAGAAACCTCGAAAGTTATATTTTTAGTGTGTTGGTAGAATCTTAAGAATTAAAAACCTGAACATCAAGATTTAATAATTAATTGTTTATTCTAATTTTTAATTCTACTTGGTCACATTATATTTAAATAATTGATTTTATTAATATTTTTATGCTTACGATTTTTTATCAATCAATATTAGGCCAGTCCCAAATAATTAAGATACCAGTTTAGCACTCTTCAATTATCCTGAAAAATGGCTTAATGGTAGGGGCAATCCGTCGTGTTTGGATGGTGAGGGTGGTATATTAATTTTTTTGAGTTGCCATAAATCGTAACGAAAGTTAGTTAGCCTCGAAATGCCATTTCAAGGAGATGCCCTTGTGTATGCCAAAGAATATTCGCCAATAAAGTGCCGCTTGTGATGGTTGAGGCAGATGGCTAAGTAGTTATTATAAATCAATGGGTTATGTGAAATATAACCCCGTGAAATGAAATAACTATTTTTAAAGAGTATAATTAAGAAATAATATTCCATTATAAATAAAATATTCGCCAAGATAAAAAAGCGAATGTATTAGAGTTATAAATTGCGAATATGATTTAATTTTTGCAATAATTATAAAATAGATAGAAGCTCTTACAAAATTCTGAAAATGCCTTTTTGTTAGACTCGCTAAAAAATAAAAGTGAGTCAAACAATGGCATTATCCCATTGTCATTTCAATTGGTTTTATATTGCTCGTTTTACAAGAGGTTCGATTAATCATTTTAAAGTTACCCCTTATCCATAAATAACCTAAAAATGGCAATTATACTTGTAAGCATTTGAAATGATTTATTAAAAAAACGGTTTTATATGTATGGATTAAAATTCTTTAACTATTGAAATTTTAAAAAAAATATAATTTGATTGCCATTTTTAGGAATCAATTTTTACCAATGAGTTTCGAGGTTAAAGTTTTTTCGAAACTTTAACCTCGAAAAGTGTTTGACAAACAGTATTTTAACATGACGGATTGAAATAAGCCAAAATAGCATAAAAATTAATGCCTTAATTTGGAGTTGGAAATGGCAAAAAAAAGATAAAAGTGAGCACCGATCAAAATTCACTCAATGAAGCTGATTTGACGGAAAATGAAATAATACAAATATTTGTTTTTATTAAGGAATGAGGATTTAATAACTTCCGAAACTTTTGATCCAAACCTGCCAGGTCTTAAATACCTGGCAGGTTTAATTTCGGGTTTTATTGAATTCTCATTCCTAACTTTAATTTTTTATGACTGAAAGCATTTTTCAGAGTTTTGATCGATCCTCAAAGTGATTTAAAATAAATTATCTTGGAAACACCCAGAAATCTATCTAACAGGGATTAGGGATTAGAAGTTTGTTGAACTTATTGAATTAAATTATTGATTTATAAATGATTTATGATAGAAAAATTAATTTCTTGTAAAAACAATAATTTAGTAATATAAGTCAATACCTTCGCAAAATCATGCACATATAATTAAGGTCTTTCATTGATTATATAAAAATCAAACACTTATATTTTAAGCGTTCTGACTGAAAAATTATCAATTTCACCAATTTTCGGTCTGTTAGACTTGATCTTCAAGTTTTTGATGCTATTTGGCGTAGCATCGATCTATTTTCGCGCGTTAAAATATGCCACTAATTTATTTTTAAGGTTATTTATTAAAAGTGTCTAAAATTATCTTTGTTTAAAAAGCAAGAGACTTATAAAAAATTTGAAGATCAAGTTAGACTAATAACCATAATTTAAGATCGTTATTTGGCGAAGGTATTATTATTTGAAAGGGTTATTTTTATAAATATAATAAAATCAAATACTTAAATTAAATCGGTATAATGTCTAATATATAGGAAGTACTCACTCATAAATCATCATCGAAAACTCAAGATGATAATTTTTTTAGCGAGCGAGTCGAATAATCGAAGCTATTCCCCGGTTTTTGGTAGAAAAAATCGTCTGAAGCCGTTTCCAGACAATAACAAGAACCCAAGCTGATGCGTTTTCACAATCTTCAATTAATGGTGCGTTATTTGCTTATCATATGTACTCTCACAAAGAGAGATGAAAACGGTTAATCGGTGATGATATCCACTCGTTCCATTTTCTGTATTAGTTTCACGTAAATACGAGAGAAATGAGTTTTTAAGCATTGTTGTACATGACTAGAAAAATCCATTATCAGCCATTGCCCAGTTAACTGATTTCTTTTCCACTTGCGCGCAAAAACAGGCAAGCGAGAACTGATAACTTTACAATATTATGAACCCAGAAAATCAAAAAATTTTTCAAGACGACAATGAGCTTGCAACGGTGGAAAACATCGTTTTTCAAGATGAGGATGACTTATTTGCATCGGATGTCGAACCCACACCCTTCCCTCAAACAGATGTATGGGAAGTTATGATTATTGACGATGAAGAAGATGTTCATCAATTGACGCGCTTTGTGTTGGATGATTTTGTTTACGAGGAAAAAAAATTAAACTTTGTCAGTGCTTATTCTGCCAAAGAAGCTAAAGTTTTAATTCAACAACATCCTAATGTAGCGGTTGTTCTCTTGGATGTTGTTATGGAAACCATTGATGCTGGTTTGAAGTTGGTGGAATATATTCGTGAAGAGCAACAGAATCGTTTTGCCCGTATTATACTACGCACAGGGCAGCCGGGCTCTGCACCCGAAAAAGAAATCATCCTAAAATATGACATCAACGACTACAAAAATAAGACAGAATTGACGGATCAAAAACTGTTTACGGTGATAACAGCAAGTTTACGTGCTTATTCAAACATTATGATGATTGAGTCGTATCGGCAACATCTGGAAGAAAAAGTTGTTGAACGTACATACGAACTTCAGCAAAAAAATGAAGTCCTTGTCAACCTCAACCAACAATTAACCCTACTCAATCAGGAAAAAAATGAGTTTTTGGGCATTGCGGCGCATGATCTCAAAAATCCTTTATCATCTATTCAATCATTGGCAAATCTGATAAGAATTTCTTTTGAAGATTTTCCTAAACAGAAAGTGCTTGAATTTGCACGGATGATTGAAATCAGTGCCCACAAAATGTTTGCTTTAATCAAGAATCTATTAGATGTTAATGTGATTGAATCTGGCAGAATGAATTTATTAGTGGATGCCTATAACATCTTCACACTTTTACAAGCGGTTGTAAATGATTATCTTGAGCCTGCAAATGCGAAGAACATTACATTGCAATTCCAATTGACAGAGGGAGAGTATAAGGCTTTAGTAGATGAAAGTGCCACACTTCAGGTGCTAGATAATCTGATTTCCAATGCGGTTAAATATTCACCGCTAGGCAAAAATATCTTTGTCCGTATTCTTAAGACTTCCAATGCGATACGTTGTGAAATACAAGATGAAGGGCCTGGACTACGTTCGCAGGATATTCAGAAGTTATTTGGTAAATTTGTCCGTGTAGGCCCGCGTCCTACTGGAGAAGAGCATTCCACAGGTTTAGGTTTATTTATCGTCAAAAAATTAGTCGATGCGATGAAGGGCAAAGTGTGGTGCGAAAGTCAATTAGGAGAGGGAACGACGTTTATTGTGGAATTTCCTTCTGCATAATTCAATTCCCGACCCTCACTTTTTGTGTTGAAATAGGTATAATCCCATTGCGCCTGACAAGTTCCAAGATGCTCGTTCACCTCTTTGATTAAATTGAACGGATTGAGCTACCATGAGTGTTGGCTCTAATACGTACCTTGTCAGTTTTCGTTTTGAGGGGTAGGGGCAAACTACGCACCAAAGGGGCTTATAGCTACTTCAAGACAAGATATTTATAGATTTCAACACAACTTCAAGACAAGATATTTATAGATTTCAACTCAAAAAGTTAGGATCAGTTTTAGTAGATACAAAAATTTCAACTCGATATTCGCATTTCAATATTAAGGAACCACAAAATAACAACGGAGAAACATATGAAAATCATAGCGATAGGCGTTCATTCTGCCTTTGCCGTTGGGAAGTTTGAAGAGGTTATTTCCACAAAACAGGCGCGAGAGCTGATTTTAAAAATGGCTAATTCACCTAAAAATGCTGAAAAAGAGGTGATTCTCGCTGAGATTGAAAAGTTAAGTCAGCGTCTTTACGCTCCTAGATGGCAGTCTAATTTCCTGATTGAATTTGATATGCCAAGTAAAAAGGGAAAAAGGCCATATCGTTTACTCATTGATGCCGGGGGCGATGTGAGACATGCCTTGAAAGAAATTGGGTTAACTTCGGCGGATATTGATGGCATTTATATTTCACACCCCCATAATGATCATATCGGTGGCATAGAATATCTCGCACTGACAACATTTTTCAATCCCTTTTATACACCGGGCAAACAAAACTGGCTTAATAATCAGTTTATTGCCGATAAACTCTTCTTTGAACAAGAATGGTGGTCCGTGCCGCCCAGCAATACCAAGTTTGATCTGTTTATCCATAGAAAGGTGCTTAAGCCTTTAAAACGGGCGGTAGGCCCCGGCTTAGATACCTTACAAGGTGTGCCTAATGTTTGTCTTGAAACCTATTTCGATATCCACATTCTCGGTAAACAGAAAAATGGTCAAACAAAATCACAGACGTTCCTAGATGGTGAAGGGTATTGGACTATAACACCTCTCTTTGCAATGCACGTCATTTCTAGCTCAGAAGAAATGCCCAGTTATGGTATTAGTTTGCAACATTCCAGTGGTTATAATGTCCTGATGCCTACGGATATTCATTCAATGGTCCCTACGCAACTTAAATCACACTACAAGCGCGCCAATGCCATTTATATGGATTGTGAAACGTCGCCCTTTCCATCGGGGGTGCATCCGCATATATCTGATTTGATTAACAAAATGGATCAAGAAATTCAAAAAAAATGTCTTCTTTATCATTATGATGCTTATCCAGATGTGCCAAAGGATATGTTTTCTGGCATTTTAAAAACGGGGGATTCACATACCTATCCCGATGAAAAATTTCTAAGTCAGTTGAATAAGAGTGGTTCAACATGAGAACTTTACCTCAAGAAAACTCACATACTCGCTTACCTATTCATCTGATAACCGGTTTTCTTGGCAGTGGTAAAACGACTTTGCTTAATCAATTAGTGCAGCAATCGGGGATGCAAAACACCGTTGTGATTGTTAACGAATTTGGCGAAATTGGTGTTGATCACTTATTGATTAAGGCAAGCACAGAAGACATGATGATATTGGAAGGCGGGTGCGTGTGTTGTTCAGTGCGCTTTGATTTGCTTAATACTTTAGAAGATTTATTCCGCAAGCAGAAGAAAAAAGAAATTCCCGTCTTTGAACAAGTACTTATAGAAACCACCGGACTTGCTGATCCTGCCCCGATTTTGCGCACTTTGATAAATGACCAGTTTATCGCGGCTCATTATCGTTTAGAGGCCGTTGTTACTACAGTTGATGCTTTATACGGCGCACAACAACTTGATGAGTATGATGAATCGGTTAAACAAGCCGCTTTGGCAAATCATCTGATTTTGACGAAAATTGATCTCATTGATAATGAGTCACTTGAAAACTTAAAACAACGCTTGTGCCAGTTGAATCCTACCGCTATTATACATTCAGTCAATCTCAATCAACAAAGCCTTGAGGCGACGACTTTATTTAATACAGGTCATTATAATAAAAAAAACCAGCAAATTGATGTAGAACGTTGGCTACAAGCAGATATTTACCTTAAAAATGAAGAATATATAGATTCATCTCATCCAAATACGCCCCATAGACATGATGCCTATATCAAAACTTTCTGTATTGAACATGCCGAACCGCTACACTGGCTTACTTTAGAACGGTGGATACAACAATTAACCCGTTTGCGTGGCAAGGATTTACTTAGAGTCAAAGGCATTGCTTATACTTATGAAACGGATTTACCCGTCGTTATTCAAGGTGTTCAGCATATCTTCCAATCCCCCACCATGCTAGACGCTTGGCCCACCCAAGAACGGCGTTCACAAATCGTCTTTATCACCCGCAATATCGAAAAAAACATCGTTGAACAACTTTTACATACCCTGATTGATAGTAAAACGCCTGCCGATTTTTGTCAGGCGGCCTTAATTTTATTGTGAAATCAGTAATGGGTGTGATCCCACTAGTACAGGAGAGCGAAATATCACCGGGCAGCGAAAAGTCAAAGAAATCCGATTGTTTGAAAAAATAGGATTGAGCGTGGTCTTTCAATTTCCGTCCTCCTGCACTAGAATGTTTGTGACAGACAGGAATGTCTGGACTACCAATCGGCCGCGGGGTTGCAAACTCCCTCCAGCACCGTTAGTTAGATCGAAGACAGGCTGCTAAAAACTCCTTTTAATATCAAAAACTCTGGTAACTACTCAGCCTTGAAATAAATTGATCTCGCGAAGCTCGGAACGAAGTTTCAAGGCTAAGTAGTTACAAACTCAGAAACTAAAACCATGACTTTTAAAAAAAAAACCATTATACTAATAGGGTTAATATGTCTATTTGTGCTAATCTTTGTGCTATTTAAGATATTTTATCCGTTCTCTCCGCTATCGATACGGGATAGCACGCCAAACGAGAAGCAGGTTGCTTTGGTGATTGGTAATAGTCATTATCCGGATAATGTATTGCCTAATTCCCAAAATGAGGCCTATATAGCAGAGGTTTTGCGGGGCGACCATTTTACAGTGATTCATAAGCAGGATTTGAATCAATTGGGCAAAAAATTTTCTGATTATAATGGCGAGGAGCGCAATGGTTTGTATACGAGCCATTTGCTTGAGGCGATGAAAACGCCGGGCTTGGCTATCAAACAAGTTTTTAGGCAAGCGGCAATTCAGGTGACATTGGCGAGCGATGCTGAACAAGTGCCTTTGCATTCTGATTCGTTGACAGATGAAATTTTTTGTTTTACCCCCCCCTGTAAACAACTAGGAATAGAATTTGAACGGCTCACAAATTATACACCAGCAAATAATACTCAACAAATTTGGTTCTCAGCCAATGTGTTCAGTGATCATTTATCAGATGGGAGTTTGGGTCCAAAAATGGTGATGATACCTGATGGTTCTTTTTGTATGGACGATATGAAAGGCGAGGGCAGGAATGAAGAACAGCCGACGTCTCGGGTGTCGATGAATCATCAATTTGCGATGGGGAAAAATGAAGTGACTGTTGCTGAGTTTCGGCGATTTGTGAAGGCAACAGGTTATAATACTGAGGCGGAGAAAGGAAAAGAAAAGGGTTGTTGGGTGTATAAGGATGCTCATTGGGAGAAGCCAGAAGATGCTAACTGGCGTAATCCCTATTTTCCCCAGAACGATGATCATCCCGTGGTGTGTGTCAGTTGGAATGACGCAGTCGCTTATGCTAAGTGGTTAAGTGAACAAACAAATCAACAATATGACTTGCCGATTGAAGCAAAATGGGAATACGCTGCCCGTGCAAAAACAACCACGCAGCGCTATTGGGAAGAAGGTAATGATAATAATGCGTGTCATTATGCCAATGTCGCTGATCAAACCAGTCAAGAGCAAACCAGTCAATCTAAAAAACATTTTTTCAGTTGGATAATGCAAACGGAGAAGCCTAAAAAAGAGCTTTCAAGTCGGGATATTCATAATTGTATAGATGGCTATATCTATACTGCAGCTGTGGGTAGTTTTAAAAAGAATAATTTTGGCTTATACGATATGTTGGGCAATGTTTGGGAGTGGTGTGCTGATCCTTGGGATGAAAACAGTTTTCGTGTGATTCGCGGCGGTGCGTGGAGCAGTAAACCGAAGTACGTGCAAGCGGCGTTCAGCTTCGGCTACTCAAGTGAAGACCGCTACCACGACGTGGGTTTCCGCCTTTCTCGGTTGGTTCGCTGTGCCCTTTGACGTTTTGTCAGAAAAAAGTTTGTCAGAGAATGTATAGATGTTCAGAAAAATAATTTCACCAGGGCGAACACTTTCGTTCGCCCCTACGTCAAATATTTCATTGTAGGGGCAGTCAGTGTCTGCCCTTTGTGAAATTATTTATCTGAAAGTCTATAGAATATTAATTCTGATATGTCATTCGGTACGGGGGTTTTTAATAAAAAATTTAATAAAATCAAATAGTTATAATAAATGGCGAGCGATGTTCTCTTACGAATTGTTTTCTTCTTTCCAAATCGCTGTCCTGAATTATCCCATTGAACGACTCCAGTGCAAATTTTTATAATATAAATCAATGGGTTATATTTAATATGACAAAGTATAATTAAAGCTGGTGTGCAAAAACATTATCCTACAGCGACTGAAGTTTAAATCTCACACCTATAGACTTTCAGAAAAATCAAAGCGACCAGACCTGACAGGTTTTGGAAACCTGTCAGGTCTTTAGGCCAAAATATTTATCTGACAAAGTATAACCTATAGAGGTTCAGATAAATAATGATCGAGGCTAAAGTTTTTTTTTCAAAAAACTTTAGCCTCGATCACACTCTAAACCTGACAGGTTTTGGCAACGAAGTAGCGGAACGCTCAACCTTCCCGTTTTTAGAAATTATTTACCTGAAAATCTATAAGCCGATTCCCATTAAACTAAATAACACAGAAAATACCGCATCTACGACAATCACAAGAAAAATAGATTGCACGACGCTAATCGTCACTTGTTTGCCAACAACATCTGCGCCCCCGCTTTTAACTTGAAAGCCTTGATAACAGCCGACTAATGCAATGACTGCCGCAAAGACAGGGGCTTTACCTATACCAATTAAATAATTGGTTAAAGAAACGGATTCAGGAAAACGCGCCAAATAATCACCCATGCTCACATCAAAAGATGTCGTAGCTATCAGCATACTGCCGAAAATACCGACTATATCGGCATAAACACATAAGAGCGGCATCGCAATCATAAGGGCTAATAATTTAGGTAAGACTAATAGTTCCATTGGAGCAATACCCAGAGTGCGAAGGGCATCAATTTCTTCCGTGAGGTGCATTGTGCCAATTTGCGCTGTATAAGCGGAACCGCTACGCCCTGCGACAATGATCGCCGTTAATAAGGGTGCCATTTCACGTAGCATCGTTATCCCCACTAAATCGACTATAAAAATATTGGCACCATAAGTGCTTAATTGCGAACCACCTTGATACGTCAGCACGATTCCTGTTAAAAAGATCAATAAGCCAACAATAGGTAAGGCTGTTAAACCCGCCGAATGTAAATTGGCAAATAGGGCTTGCCAACGGATATGGGAAGGCGATAATATTGCTCGGAACAATATCACAAAAGTTTCCCCGATAAATGCTAAAAAATCAATCATTTGACTGAGGCGTTTATAGGTTTCTCGCCCAAGCCTTTCTAAGAAATGGGGATGCTCTGGTGGTTCAATGGGGGGGCGAGCGTGGTTCGCTACTATTTTCAATAAATCCGCATGATGCGCCTTGAAACCTTCCAAGACGACAGATTGTCCCGCCTTTTTCAGGGCTTGCCGGGAACGAAACAGCAGCCACGCGCCCGCTGTATCCATTGTTTGTATAGCACTCCCATCAAAGGTAAGCGCAGAAACGGTTGGCAATGTTTCCAATTGCTTTTCTAATTGTTCAATACCATCCAATGTCCAATCACCACCACAACGTATCATCTTTCCTTGATCTGTTGGTTCAAAAGTGGCGAGAGTTATTTGTTGGGAAAGTGCTGTCATTATTCAGTTATTCTAGTTATTCAGTGTTCAGTTAAGCCCTTAGGGACGACGCAGGAAATAATATACGCGTGAGAACCCTAAGACCTGTCAGGTTTTAAAAACCTGACAGGTCTGCTGCTACGTCAGTTATTTGTTGCGGTGTCCCTTACATAATTATATTGACGCTTTAAAAATATTACGTCCCAAATGGTTTCTGATGGAGAATCTGGAAGGATCATTGACAACTAAACGCGGACAATATATTTATGAAGCCGCTAAAGCGGTTATTGAATTAGGGTACTGGATACGAATTGATAAAATCTATGGTAACTCCCAAAATTTAATATATAGCATTTCCCGATTGAATAAACGACATAACGAAACCTTCAAGGTTTTGGAAACCTTGAAGGTTTTTGACTGTTTTTGTACTGCACCCAATTGGGAAACGCTATACCAATGTGCCAAGACCTGTCAGGTTTTGAAAACCTGACAGGTATTTATTCGGGACATTTTTGAAACGGGTATTTTATTATTTGGGAGTTGCCTTAATGTACTTAATGCGAATTAAGGGTTAAAAAATTATTTTAAAATCATATAGTTAAAATTGATGATTTTGGGTATGCTTGTGGGCTGATTTTCTAACCGGCCTTGTTTTTAGTAGATACACAAATTTCAACTCTTAATTCGCATTACTTAATGCAAAAGGTAAATGCTATAACTAAAACCAATTGGTTCGCTTTACCCTATTTATTTTAAGGACATAATAAAATGGAAGACACTTTAAAGCGTTTACTCACTGTAGAAACGGAAGCTGAGCAATTAGTCGCTCAAGCGCAAACAGAGCGTGAACAAATTATCCAACAGGCTTTACAAGAAGCGCATCAAGCAGAAGAGCAATTTAAAGCAAAAATTCCTGAATTACAAGCGGGTTTTTTGAAAAAGGCTGAAGCGCGTGCCACCCAAACTATCGCAGAATTAAAGAAACGATATGAAGAGCGATACGAGCATCTGCGTCATCTCGCTCAAGAGAATCAAAAAAAATCGTTAGAGGCGGCTGTTCATTTACTCATGCAGGTAGGTAAAAACCATGATAATTGATTATGCTTATATTAATGCGCGTGTTTCCATTTTCGCGGGGCGTTTGTTTTCTGAAAAACGCTTAACAGAATTATTCAATCAACCGCTAAGCCCCGCATCTTTGGCGAAAGGGGGTGAATGGGGAGAATTAGAGGATTTGCTCAGTGATAGCACCGTTGATCACACTTTGATAGAACAAGCTTGGTTGATGCGCATGTTCGCTGATTTTAAGGTGCTCATTCGCCCTTTATCGGGAGCAGCGCGTGAGTTGCTCATGTATTGGTTTCATAAACAGGATATTGCCAATCTCAAAACCATTGTGCGTGGAAAAATCGCAGGGTTAGATGCGAGCGCGATTTCAGCCCAATTATTAGAATTAGGTGCTTTAAGTGCTTTGCCCATTGAACAATTGCTACGCACTGAAGATATTGGAGAGCTATTGCGGCGTTTGGAAAATAGCCCTTATGGTAGTATTGCTCGCCAAGCGCGGCGGGTATTTGAAAAAGAACATCAATTGTATTCGTTAGATGCGGCGATTGATCGGCATTATCTATTAGGATTTGTACAACGAGTGCGTGCCCTTGATAGTCAACAACAGTTATCGCCGCTAGTTGGTATTGTGATGGATCGCTTTAACTTATTATGGCTGCTGCGCTATAGATTTGCCTATCACTTATCGGCTGCGGAAACCTATTATTTATTAGTGCCCACACCTTATCGACTCAATCGCACTCGTTTACAGAGTTTGGTTGAATTAAATTCTTTACCAGAAGTGCTTGAAGATTTACAGGAGCCATTTTATAGTCTATTACAAGAAGCGGATAATGCTTTTGTTGTTGATCAGCGTCTTATTAAGGAAACGCGACGTGTGGCAGAATTGACTTTAAGATTACGAAGCTTTACCCTCGCGAAGGTATTTGCTTATGTGTTATTGCGCGAGATGGAGATGCAGCGAGTGATGGCTATTATTAAAGGTAAACGGTTAAATTTAAAACATATCAGTTATCAATGAACAATTAATTATAGACGTTCAGATAAACAAGGGACACCGCAACAAATAACTGACCTAGCTGCAGACCTGTCAGGTTTTTAAAACCTGACAGGTCTTAGGGTTCTCACGCGTCTATTATTTCCTGCGTCGTCCCTAATGTAACGACAAACCTCCGAGGTTGAGCGTTCCAGCACGAAGTTGCCAAAACCTCGGAGGTTTGACTCCAAACATTTTTATGAAAACAGCGGCGATAAATTTCATTTATCGTTCCATGTCAAAAATAGACTTGTCCTTAAAATAAGCTTCTTGAAAAGATTACGATAAAAACTATATAAATCAATAGGTTAATTTATTTATGAACCACTATTATAATAAATGGGGGGCCTATTTTTTAATATCAAGTCCTTTTTGAAAAATTTTTTTTCTAAACTCGTTGTACTAAACTAAACCATGAATCGAAATGACTTTCAACAACTGGCTGATATTCGAGTGAAAGAAGCAAAAGTTCTCCTTGATAATCAGTGTTTTGATGGTGCCTATTACCTTTTAGGTTATGCGGTGGAATGTGCTTTAAAAAGCTGTATCTCAAAGCAATTTAAAGAACATGATTTTCCAGAACTTCAAACAGTAAGGGATAGCTACACGCATAGCCTTCAGAAGTTATTAGTGGTAGCTGGTTTAAAAAAGCAATTATACAATGACGGGCAAGCCGAATCCCAATTGCTTGAAAATTGGATGCTTGTAACAAACTGGTCCGAACAGTTTCGTTATCAACATAGTATGATTCAACCCACAGCACAAGACTTTTATAACGCTGTAACTGACAAACAAACCGGGATACTCACATGGCTAAAGAACTTTATGTAGGTAAAATCCTTACCAATGATATGATTACTGTTGGTAAACAACTTATTCAACGTCTTGAGGCGACAATGCCAATTTCAGCCTCATTCTGGTTCTATGTATCTGAAGCAGAAAACTGGCATTTATTTATTGTCTCCCCTCGTGTCTTAACCGAAGGACCTAAAACAGTCTGTCACATAGTTGTTAATACCCTTAATGCAGACAACGATGATGAATACGCATTATCATTCTTCAATGTATCAGTGACAGATGATCATCATCCTTATGTATCATTGCTGCATAAAGTGCGTTTCAGCGAAGATATCGAAGAGAGAAGGTTGACAGGTGTTGGTGTTAACGGTTCTGGTTACATTGAAGATGCTTATATTTACCGTTTATACGAAGCAAAAAATGCTGAATATTCCCATTCACAATCATCACTGCCATTAACTTAATATAAAAAGTTATGTCTAATACAGAAATCCAATCCCTTTTAAAACAACGTATCCTCATTCTTGATGGTGCAATGGGTACCATGATTCAACGCCACAAACTGCAAGAGGAGGATTATCGAGGAGAACGTTTTAAAGACTGGCAATGCGATCTGAAAGGCAATAATGATCTATTGTCACTCACTCAGCCTCACATCATCAAAGAAATTCATACCCAATACCTTGAAGCAGGAGCTGACATCATTGAAACGAATACTTTCAGTGGTACAAAGACGGCGATGGCGGATTACCAAATGGAGGCGTTGGTTTATGAACTCAATGTCGCTGGTGCCAAACTGGCACGGGAGGCGGCTGATGAAATGA
>Ga0233403_10000831_pt1 | contig 14779 bp, 5 predicted proteins | sample Na_oxic_1_MG_FD_179866 | JGI IMG/M metagenome (GOLD analysis project Ga0233403, IMG submission 179866) | Seawater microbial communities from Saanich Inlet, British Columbia, Canada - Na_oxic_1_MG | ecosystem: Environmental > Aquatic > Marine > Inlet | place: Canada: British Columbia | collected...
TTTACCCGAAAAAACTGATTTTTGGTTCTGGCTTAGGTATTCCATACCATGAAAATGATCAACCATTGAACTTGGTTGATATTGCTGAACAAGTTAACCCAGCGTTAGACGAACTACGACGCGAACAGCGTTTTATCCAGACCGATTTTATTCTGGAAATGGGGCGCTATTTAATTGGAGAAGCCGGGTTTTACTTGACACGGGTTATCAATAAAAAAAGGTCGCGTGGTACAGACATTTGTATTTGTGATGGTGGCATGAATCACCACTTGGCAGCCTGTGGACATTTAGGCAGTGTAATCCATCGCAATTATCAGATGTTTAAAGTGACCAATGTCGATAACAACGCTCCACTGCAACCGTATAATCTTGTGGGGCCATTGTGTACTTCTATCGATCAACTAGGACATGGGATAAAATTTCCTAATCTTGAAATTGGAGATGTGATTGCTATCCGAAGTAGTGGGGCTTATGGTTTAACTGCCAGTCCGACTCACTTCATAAGTCACGGGCCACCAAAGGAAATTATCGTTGAAACTATTGATGGTGAATTGTGCGTTGAAGATGTCAGTTGTATATGAAATTTCACAAAGGGCAGACACATAGGTTTGCCCCTACAATACGTGACATAAACGTAGGGGCGAACCGGTGTGTTCGCTGGTGAAATTATTTTTCTGAACTCTGAACATCTATAGCTAATATTCACCAACCAAGAAACTTATGTAAACATGGCACCCAACCCCAAATACGAAGGCATCATTATCATCGGCACCCCAAGGTCTGGAACTACCCTCTTGCGTCGAATTCTCAATGCCCACCCCAATATTGCTTGTCCGGGCGAAACCAATTTATTTTCAGCCTGTGCCCGTTTTTTACATAGTGAATCTATTGCGGAAAATGTAGATATTGGGGTACTCTCCGGCTTAGGATATGCAGGTTTCAGTGAAAACGATATACTACAAAACCTACGCGAGTTTGCTTTCAATTTCCACCGTGAACATGCCCGTAAACAGGGTAAACCTCGCTGGGCCGAAAAAACCGCTTTTGATAGTTTCCACCTTGATGCCATTGAACGGCTTTGTGGTGAGCAAAGTTATTTTTTATGTGTGCAACGTCATGGACTAGATGTGGCTTGTAGCCTACAAGAATTGTGTGACAAAAACGGCGGCTATCTTTCTGAACTACATCAATACATAAAACGTTACCCACGTCCACTTGAAGCATTTAGCCATATTTGGGTTGATCTAACCGAAGCTATTCACCATTTTGTCAAACGTAATCCCAAAAATGCGTTGCTCATTCGCTATGAAGATTTGACAGCTGAACCTTTGGCTACAATGCAAACCATCGCTGAATTTATAGGTGAAGATTGGGAACCACAGTGGCTTGATAGTGCATTACAGAAACCGGACAATTTGGGACTTGGTGATTGGAAAACTTATGGCAAATCCCAAGTCGATACGACAAGTGTGGGAAGGTGGCAGCATTTATCTAAAGCAACAATTAGTATGCTAGGAAAAATTTGCAACCCCACCCTTAAAATTTGCGGATATCCTTTGGTTGATATTATAGATGAACGTTCCAGTGAAGAAGCAAATCGCCGCTATGAACTTGGCTTGATGATCAATGCAATGCGTGAAGCATCATAAGTTTATTAACCTTATCAATTTTAGATTTACTGAGAATACCTGTGAACTTTGCTACTTTTGAATTTGTTATTTTTATGGTTTGTGTGTATTTGCCCTATTTGGCAATGAACCATCGTCAGCAGAATTACTTTTTGTTGGCAGCTAGTTATTTTTTCTATGGCTTTTGGGATTGGCGTTTCCTCAGTTTGATACTCTTTTCCACCGCTGTTAATTATTTTGTTGGCCTTGCCATTCATAACACCGAAAATATCAACAAACGCCGTTTTTATTTACTCATTTCACTTGTGGTGACTTTTGGCTTGCTGGGCATTTTTAAGTATCTAGGATTCTTTGTTAGTTCGATGGTTGATTTACTTGAAATGTTAGGTTTTCATCCTAATGTCCCAATACTCAGTATTGTGTTACCAATTGGAATTTCTTTTTACACTTTTCAAACTACTAGCTATACAATTGATATTTATCGCAAAGAGATACCCGCTACGCGGAATTTTTTTGATTTTGCTTTATTTGTGGCTTTTTTTCCACAACTCGTGGCTGGACCCATTGAACGTGCTAAAAGCCTACTTCCCCAAATTCAATCCCATCGTGTTATCACTTATGACCAAGTGAGTCGCGGTTCGTTTCTTATTTTATGGGGATTATTCAAAAAAATAGTGATTGCTGATGGGGTGGCTGGTGCGGTCGAAAGTGTTTATGGTATGACTTCAGCACAACCAACTTCGCTTGATATCATATTGGCAACTTATTTATTTGCCATACAGATTTACTGTGATTTTTCGGGTTATTCTGATATTGCACGTGGTACGGCAAAATTACTGGGTTTTGAATTAGTCACAAACTTCAATTTACCGCTGTTTGCGGTCAACCCAGTTGATTATTGGGTACGTTGGCATATTAGCTTATCGAATTGGTTACGTGATTATGTGTATTTACCTTTGGTGACTCGTGGACTTCATCGTGGTGAATGGTATCTTCAAAGTAGTATTATGATTACCTTATTTTTATCGGGTATATGGCATGGTGCTGGTTGGAATTTTATTTTTTGGGGCCTTTTCCAAGGCACTATTATGTGCATCCATCGTGGTTGGCATGTTCTTTTTGTGATGAAACAAAAACCACCCTCGTTGGCAAAACCACAAAGCCGGTCCTTTCATTGGTTTTCCACTTTTGTCAAAATCATTGTATTTTTTCAAATCATTCTTTATGGAAGATTACTTTTTAGGGTGGAGTCATTTGAACAAATAATTGATTTTACATCAATATTACTGTTTAATTTTACCTTTTATACGAGTGTGAGCTTTTCTATTCCTATTGCAACCCTAATAAGTATTCCATTATTATTGGGGCTAGAGTTCTACCAATTTGTGACTAATTCGCCACCGTACTTTTATCGAAAATGGCCTTTGCCGGTACGGACACTTTTGTATGCCACCCTTTTCTTCTTGTTAATGGCCGGAATTAGTAATGCCAGCCAAGAATTTATCTATTTTGCTTTTTAAGTTGATTCGATTCAGTCGGGTGAATTAGCGTTGTGTAATTCACCTACTGAGAATAACTAAATAGGAATGAATAATAACCGATTATGAAAACTTCTGTTGCATTGAAATTTAATTTTAAGGCTGACAGTAAAAGTCTCCTAAAGGAAACTGACCGAATTAGTACAGCCGGTGTCGCAATGCCCATGAATGAAAAAATAGTTAAGTATTAAGGTGTTATGACGGTTATTCTTCTGTGGATGGTTTATATCCATAAAAACTGTGTCCAATTTTCACAAATTTCTAAGCACGCTCAGTATAATTACGAATTTATAACAATTAGGTGTTAAAAGATGACTTTAATAGATTCAGAAAAAATTAAAAAATTACGTCAATTTGTAGAGAATCGCTTATCATGGGATATCGAATCTCCGGATCGTCTGCAAGATGATACTCAACGTTGTTCCCCGGCAATCTTTATTTTATCTCCACCACGCTCGGGTTCCACTTTGCTGCGCGTTATGTTAGCCGGTTCCCCTAATTTGTTTGCTCCCCCTGAGCTCGAATTACTCTCCTTTACGAATTTAGAACATAGACATTTGGCCTTGTCCGTAAGGCATAAGTCCGTGTTAGGAGGACTCGTTCGGGCGGTAATGGCATTAAAGGAATGTACTTTTGATGAGGCAGAGCAAATTCTCAAAAAATATGAACAGCAAGCAACAACCACGCAAGCATTTTATGCCCAAATGCAAGCTTGGTGTGGGACCAGAATGCTGGTGGATAAGTCTATTCATTACTCTATATCACCTAGAATACTACAACGGGCCGAACGATATTTTGAAGGTGCCTTATATATTCACCTTACTCGTCATCCATATGGAACGATAAACTCGATTGAAAAATTACGTTTAGAGCAAGACCTATTTGGCTCCGTCTCTCATTTCACCTCCAGAGAATTGGCAGAATATACTTGGCTGATTAGCCATGAGAATATTTTATCCTTCTTGCAAGAGGTGCCTAAATCACGTCAATATCTGGTCCGTTTTGAAGATTTGGTGCAACAGCCTAAGCACATCCTCGAAGGATTATGTAACTTCTTAGGCTTACCATTTAATGCGGAAATGTTAGAACCTCATAAAGAAAAGTATCAGCGTATGACCGATACTCTTACCGGTTCCAGAATAGGTGATCCTAATTTTCATGAACATCAAACGATTGACGCTCATGTTGCCGAATCTTGGAAAAAGGATTTCACGCCAAGTCCGCTCAGCGAACATAGTTTAGCGATTGCGAGTAAATTAAGTTACTGGGATGTTAGCTATCCACGTCATCTTGATCGTGAACTATTGGTTCAAACCAATCTGGCCCCAAATCAGTTATTGATTTGGCTTAGGCTACAATATAGCCCTGAAGCATCACCTATTTTTTATACGGTTTATCGCTTTAATCTACCATTAGCCATCCAGCCGGCCATTTTTATTCAAGCTTTCGCTGACGTAGTACAAGCCAGCGACGCACTATGCAGTATTTTTAGTGAGGTGCAAGGTATTCCCCAACGACTGGTTTTGCCGGCTATTGAGAAAAGCATAGAGTTTTTAGATTTATCTGAAACTGAGGACAACCTCAGTGATTGGCTTACTCAACGAATAGAAAAATTGGTTGATATTACTCAGAAATGCTTTGACTGTGTGCTAATTAAGTTAGCTGCTGAACAATTCGTTTGGTATTTTAAGGCACATCAAATTATCATTGATGACTGGAGCTTTAATCCGCTTTTTCATCATGTAGCGGCCAGATATCACGCTCTGCTCACTGACCCGAGTCCTGCTGCATCTCTCTTGATTCCTTCTTATCAAGACTATGTAGCTCAACAACATCATTACCTAAACTCCGATAAATATCAAGAGGATGCTCGATTTTGGGCTGAGTATGCGGTATTTCATCCCCTAAGTTGGTATGGAAAACAACAAGTTACTTCCTCTACAAATACTTATCTATATACTCTGAAATTGCCTCAAGCTACTCAAGATCGTCTGCAAAACTGGCATAAGGCCGGAGATGTAAGTCCACAAGGCCAAAATGTCGATATGATCAATCTTATTGCTACGGCATTGGCAGTGTATTTGCGTAAAATCACTCAATCCGAAGATATCAGCATCGGTACTCTTCAGCATAATCGGCTTGATCAACCGGCAACCATTGGTCAATTTATGCGGGTTCTTCCCTTCATACCTCATATTGATGATCACGAGGATCTTACGAGTCTTTATCAGCGAGTGAAACGACAACATCGGCATATTTTACACCATGGTCAATTTGTTCTGCCCAATCCGCCGCCTGAACCTATTTATCAGGTGATGATTAACCATGTGCATCATCATTTTGATGATTTTTGTGGGGTTCCTGTGGAAGTAGAACGGCTTCACAGTGGGCACAGTGCGGAAATCCTCACGCTCCATCTCCACGATTTTTCCAATGCTGGGCAATTGCGGATTGATTTTGAGTTTAACCAAGAGTTCTTCTCCCCAGAACTATGTTCATTGGCAGTAGGCCATTTCCAACCGGCATTAGAAACGATGTTGGAACATCCTGAACAGAAGGTTCACCAGGTGAGTTTAATAACACCGCAAGAAGTCCAGCAAATGCAGGCATGGAATGACACGGCAATCGGTTACCCTAAGGATCTGTGCATCCATCAATTATTTGAGGAACAAGTCGAAAAAACGCCGAATGCCATTGCCCTCGTATTTGAAGAACAACAATTGACCTATAGGCAATTAAATAACAAAGCTAATCAACTCGCACATTATTTGCTTACCAAAGGGGTCAAACCGGAAGTGTTAGTGGGGATTTGCATAGAGCGTTCACTTGAAATGGTGATTGGGCTGCTAGGGATTCTCAAAGCGGGGGGCGCATACTTACCTTTGGATATGATTTATCCGACGGAGCGTTTAGAATTTATGTTGAAAGATGCATTGGTGCCGGTATTATTGACCCAATCAAGTTTAAAAAATGGATTACCAAAAACAACGGCACAGGTGATTTGCTTAGACGTTGAGGCAGAAACACTGTCAGAGTTAAGTACGGAAAATTTAGCCAGTCAGGTGGCACCAGAAAATTTGGCTTACGTGATTTACACTTCTGGTTCAACCGGAAAACCGAAAGGTGTGCAAATTCAACATCAGTCATTGACCAACTTCCTATGCTCTATGGCTAAAGAGCCGGGCTTGACACAAGCAGATATTCTCCTTGCGGTAACCACCATTTCTTTTGACATTGCAGGTCTCGAACTCTATTTGCCTTTGCTTAAGGGTGCTCAAATCTTGTTGGTGAGTCGTGAGGTGGCTGCTGATGGTTTACAATTGTTGAAGAAACTTAATCAAGGCGGTATTACCGTCATGCAGGCCACGCCGGCAACCTGGCGTTTACTTTTAGCAGCTGGTTGGAAAAGTAGTCCGGATTTAAGAATTTTTACCGGTGGCGAAGCCTTATCGCAAGAACTGGCTCATCACTTGCTTAAAAAAAGTCAGGCAGTTTGGAATGTGTATGGTCCAACCGAAACTACGATTTGGTCTAGCATTTTGCAAGTGGGAACTCAAGAGACGGTTCAGACGAAAGGCGGCTTAGAATCCATTGGGCATCCAATTGCCAATACCCAAATTTATCTGTTAGATCAATATTTACAATTGGTACCAATCGGTGTGTCCGGTGAATTGCATATTAGCGGTGATGGACTGGCTAGAGGCTATCTAAATCGCCCCGATTTGACTGCCGATAAATTTATTCCTCATCCCTTTAGCCAATATCCCAATGCCCGCCTTTATAAAACCGGGGACTTAGCTCGCTATTTGCCGGATGGCAATATAGAATATCTGAATCGTATTGATAACCAGGTAAAACTTCGCGGTTTCCGGATCGAATTGGGAGAAATTGAGGCGGTGCTGGCACAACATTCTGAAGTGCATGAGGCGGTGGTCATAATTAGAGAAGATCAGCCCGGAGATAAACGTTTGGTAGCCTATCTCGTGCCAAAGGCGCAAGAGGTTATGCCAAGCAATCTGCGCCAATTTCTCCAGACGAAATTGCCAGACTATATGGTGCCATCCGCCTTTGTGAAACTGGAAACCATGCCATTGACACCTAATGGCAAAGTAGACCGCCGTGCCCTACCTGCCCCGGCACAAACTTGGCAGGAAACTCAAGAAGTCCCAGTTGCACCCCAAGATGATATAGAAAATCAATTGACTGATATTTGGGAAGAATTACTGGGTATTCGTCCCAGCAGTATCCATGACAACTTTTTTTATTTGGGTGGACATTCTTTGTTAGTCGCAACGCTGGTTGATAAGATTGACAAACAGTTTGGTAAAAATATCTCAGCGATGTCCGTGTTTCAAGCTCCCACTATAGCGCAATTATCTGATATATTGCATGAAAATGATTCTGCCGTTTCTTGGGATACGTTACAAATTCAAACTCAAAACGCACATACCAAGGAGTTTTCAGCACCGTTATTTAAAGGATCGGCTTGGTTAACATCAGGGATTGTCACCTTGGGCATCTTAGCATGGCTTGCGATTTTTGAAGTGGGACTTTCTTTCGTACCTTACAATCCACCTACTAAACAGCCAAATTCTGCTCAAAGATATTTGGAATATGGCCGTTCTGTCGAAGGTAAAATTCGCCAAATGATTGGCCCTACCGATGAAACAACAGCCTCGGTAACATTAATCGGTTGGCTAGACGCTGAAGTGCATGAGCGTGGGCGTAACATACCTACTCATCCAAAGACACATGATGGTTTGCTTATCGCTATTTATGGGATGTCTCATGCCCAACATGTGGGTCGAGCTTTAGCCAAAGAACCTAACATTACCGTGCGTTTTTGGGGTGGCCCCGGTGCGCCGCCTAACCACTCTTATAAGGCTTATCAACTTGATAGAGGGCGACATACGGCGCCGGTTGTTATAATCGGTGTTAATGCTGGGAGTTTGTTTGGTATGACAACTTTCACTAGCCTAAATAAGGCTTTTGAACATCCATTACCCTATACTTATCCCAAATATCGCCTAGTGGGAGAACATTTAGAAGAAATCTGGCCATCAGTACGAACAATGGCCGATTTTCGACGCACATTAAATGATGAAATACTTTGGAAACAGTATATCGAAGCATTGAAAGCAGAAGATAGTTATTATCATCCGTTTCTGTTCGATGAAAACTTCATGGATAACTTTGTTATTTCTCGTTTTATACGCCGTTCATGGTCAAAAAAACTTACTTGGCAGCTCAAAGGGATTTCTTATAATCCTGCTAGTGGATTTAAAACAGACTCAGAAGTTATCCAAACTCTACGTTTGATGCTCAAAGAATTTGCGCGTCAAGCTCGTAACGATGATAAATTGCCAATAGTAGTATTATTTAACACTTATGGCTATAGCAATCATTTAACTCAAGCATTAGCTAAGAGCCTTCAGGAGGCTGATATACCGTTTGTGGACAGCCACACTATCGCGCCTTCTGATGATCCCAAAAACCTTGCATCGGATAATTTCCACTTTTCTAAGGAAAACGATGAAAAGTTTGCACATGAGGTTTTGGATATTATCCATGAACATAAGGTTATGCCATAAATGCAAAAACCAACGATAACTAAGTACTGAAGCACAAATTATCGAATATTTTATAGCCTACTAAAATTGGTAATGGTGGGCAATAAAAAAACATTGCCCACCCTACATTAATTCTGATTGTAACGGATTTTGGGGCGAACACATAGGTTCGCCCCTACAAGCACCATAATTCTGATTGTAACGGATTTTGGGGCGAACACATAGGTTCGCCCCTACAAGCACCAAATTTTGTAGGGGTTGACCTATGTGTCAACCCTTATTGACGATGAAAACAACCGTAATTCCTTGTTACCCCAAAATCCGTTACAATCAGCATTAATTTAAGTACTGAAGCACAAAATTGGTAATGGTGGGCAATAAAAAGACATTGCCCACCCTACATTAATTATCCACTTATAATCAGTAGATCGAAAACTTTTTAATGAGTTAATATGGGCGAACACATAGGTTCGCCCCTACAATAATTTAAATGTGCGGTATTTGTAGGGGCAGACCTATGTGTCTGCCCTTAAACCACGCAAATTTATCCACTTATAATCAGTAGATCGAAAACTTTTTAATGAGTTAATATGGGCGAACACATAGGTTCGCCCCTACAATAATTTAAATGTGCGGTATTTGTAGGGGCAGACCTATGTGTCTGCCCTTAAACCACGCAAATAAATAATGGTTCTTCGATCTACTGATAATGCTAGAAAACTTATGCTTCACTTATAAAATTATATGAAAATATCTGCGACACTAAATGAAATTAAAGCAGCATTGCTACACATTCCTTCAGTAGAAGACTGCCATGTTATGGCGCGTACAACTGCCGAAATGCACTTGGTGGCTTATGTGGTTTTGTCAGCACCATTATCATCAGAGCAACTTGCCAAAAAGTGCAAAGCTCAATTGGCACATTCTAATCTTTTGCCAAACGCTTATGTTCCGTTGGCTACATTGCCGTTGACAGAAACTGGGGAAGTTGATGAACAAGCCTTAAGTTGTGTGGAAGTAATTGATGATGATTTAATACAACAGTGGGAAAAGTTATTACAATCCCAGCCTCAAATTGAACAAGTTGCCGTGGTTGCTCAAGAACATTCAAAATGCTACCCACCGTTACATTTATCGGATTTACTGCCCGACTGGAAAATCACGCCAATTAGTCAGATTCAAGCCAAAGAAACTATTTCTGTAAAAGAACCGACTTCAGTCAAAGTAAAATCAGAGTCAAAAATACTAGCTGTCAGCGAAGGAGGTGCCCTAGAGGTGGGTACACCAATGACACTAGTACAATCCCTCCAACAAGCAGCATCACAAACCTCGGCAAAAGGAATAATCTATATTCAATTCGATGGCAGTGAGTATTTTCAATCTTATAAGGATTTGCTAACCGATGCCGAACAAATCATGGCTGGCTTGAGGAACTTAGGTTTGAACCCTCAAGATAAAGTCATTTTTCAGTTGGAACTCAATCAAGATATTATTCCGGCTTTGTGGGCTTGTATCTTGGGCGGTTTTATCCCAGTTCCTATATCGACTCCCCCTATTTATGAGCAAAACCACAGCACGGTAAAAAAGCTTCACAATGCTTGGCAAATGCTAGAATATCCAGTTGTGCTAACTAATGACAAGTTAGCTTCTCAACTTCATTCACTGGCAAAGGATTGGAATGTTTCAAACTTTCAAGTGGAAACGATTGAAAAATTGCGTTCTAGCAAACCTGACAAGAATTGGCACGCAAGTCAGCCAGATGAACTAGCATTGTTATTATTGACTTCCGGTAGCACCGGGATGCCCAAAGGGGTGATGCTAACCCAGCATAATCTGTTAAATAGCATTGCCAGCACATCTCAAATCAATCAACTTACATTTGAAGATATTTCACTTAATTGGTTGCCGCTTGATCATCCGGGGCCTCTTATTCGCTGTTCAATTAGATGTGTCTTCCTAGGTTGCCAACAAATTCACGCACCTACAGAAACGTTTTTGCAAAACCCGTTGAAATGGCTTGACTGGATTGAATATTATAAGGTAACAAATACATGGGCACCCAATTTCGCCTTCGCTTTAATTAATAAACACGCCGCCGCTATTAAAAAAGGACATTGGAATTTATCTTCAATCAAGTCTTTCTTGAATACGGCAGAGGCTATTGTGCCACAGACGGCACGAAAATTTTTGGAATTACTTGCTCCACACGGACTGACATCCAAAGCAATGCAATCTTCATGGGGTATGGCTGAAACCGCCTCTAGTGTCACGTTTTCTAACCAATTTTTATCTGAGCCGTTAGAAAAAACGTCTTATGTTGAATTAGGGCCACCCATACCTAGTATCGTTCTTAGAATTGTCAATGACCAAAATGAAGTGGTTGAAGAATCAACCATTGGCCATTTACAAATCAAAGGTACAACCGTCACTACCGGTTATTATAATAATCCGCAACTCAATCAAGAAACTTTCACGCCTTCTGGTTGGTTTAAAACCGGTGATTTGGGCTTTTTACATCAAGGTCGTCTGGTTTTAACTGGTCGTGAAAAAGATGTAATTATCATCCGAGGTGCTAATTATCCCAATCATGAAATCGAAGCGGCTATAGAAGAACAAGTTGAAGGTTTAGAAGTGTCTTATACTGTCGCTTGCGCTATTCAAACTCCGGATAGTGATACTGACCAATTAGCCGTGTTTTTCTGTTCGCGTTTTTCTGACAATGATCCTCGTTTTATCAAACAACTGAAAGATATCCGTGAAACCGTGACTCGAATTGGCATCACGCCGGATTATCTAATTCCGGTTGAAAAGACAGTTATTCCCAAAACTTCTATTGGTAAAATTCAACGATCACAACTAACTAAACGATTAAAGTATGGTGAATTTGAGCAGATTATAAAACCGGTTGATATTCTGCTTGGTAATGACAATACGTTACCAGATTGGTTCTATCGTAAAATTTGGCGACGCAAGGAACTCACCGTACTGACAGATAAAAAACTGTTTACCAACACTTGTTTGGTATTTTTAGACACCTTGGGATTAGGTACTTTGTTGAGTACTGAGCTAAGAAAAAATCACTGCCGTTGCATCAATATTGAAGCAGGTTCAACTTATACTCAACTGAGTCAGGAACATTATTGTATTGATCCGAAAGAGCCTGAGCATTATCAACGTTTGCTAAAATCGCTCTCCAAGGAAAGTGTTTCTATTGCTCAGATTTTGCATTTGTGGACTTACAATGAGTATGCTGGCGAAATTTCAACTTTGGAGGCTTTGGAACAAGCTCAAGAACGAGGAATTTATAGCCTATTATTTTTAGTTCAAGCACTCGCTAAAATTCAAAACTCAGAGCAAGCAGTGCAGTTAACTGTTATTTCGAGTCATACACAATTTACGTCGTCAGATGATGAGATTGCTTATGAAAAAAGCCCCATTTTAGGTATTGTTAAATCATTACCACGAGAACTCGCTTGGTTAGATTGTCGCCATATTGATATATCCGGTGGCTCAATTGAAAAACATGTTTCCCTAGTCATGCGAGAAATCCAGTTATTGGATAATGATAAAGAAATTGCCTATCGTTCTGGAGAACGTTTGATTCCACGTTTAGCCAAAGCAGAACCAAGCCAAGAAAAAAAATCAGCTTTGCCATTTAAACAAGGTGGTATGTATTTGATTAGTGGTGGTTTAGGAGGCATTGGTTTTGAAATTGCGAAGTATTTGCTCATACATTATAAAGCCAAGCTATTGTTAATTGGGAGAACGCCCTTACCCAAGCGAAGCCAATGGGAAGACTATCTTACTAAGGAAGGCAATGTTTCTGAACGTATCAAATCGTTCTTAGAATTAGAAGCACTAGGAGGCAAAGTTATCTACGAAAATGTGGATATTTGTCATTTGGTTCAATTGCAAACCATCGTGGCGCAAGTCCAATCACGTTGGCAATTACAGCTTGATGGCGTAATACATCTTGCGGGAACTTATCATGAACGTTGGCTTATTGATGAAACGATAGATAGTTTTTCAAGTGCTTTTCGTTCTAAAGTGATCGGTGCATGGGTATTGGGCCAACTCATTAAAGAACGAGCTGGAAGCCTTCTTATTAGCTTTTCTTCTTTAGCCAGTTTTTTTGGTGGTGCAACTATCGGAGCTTATTCGGCAGCCAATAATTTTTTGGACAATTTTTCATACCATCAACGATACAAAAATTCATTGCAATGTTATTGTCTTGCTTCAAGCACTTGGGCCAATGTTGGTATGAGCCGCGGGCATGAAGGTAGTGATGCTACTCAAGCACAAGGTCACTATGCAATGTCCGTTAACCAAGGTTTGCAATCACTTTTGGTCAATTTGTGTCATGATCAAGTTCAATTTTTGATTGGCTTAGATGGCAACAATCCTCATGTCCGACGATACACTGAAACAACCGCTTATCAAAGACAAAAGTTGATGGCATATTTTACTGCCTCCAATTCTGATTTGCCGCTGGCTAGGTGGCAGAGTGAGTTGACAGTTCTCGATCCTTTTAATACACGGAGTTTCTGTGACTTTCAGCAAATTGAAAAAATGCCCCTAACGGAAACTAGGGAGATTGACAAAAATCAATTGCTGATAAGCATAAATCAACAAGAAGCGTCTGTGGCACCTCGGGATGAGTTAGAAAATAAATTGGCCAATATTTGGGAAGGAGTACTAGGCATTCGTCCTACCAGCATACATGACAACTTTTTTTATTTGGGCGGACATTCCCTCTCAGCGGTAACTCTACTAGATAAGGTTGAAAAAAAATTTGGTAAAAGTTTATCTCCAATGACCATTTTTCAGGCTCCAACCATTGCTAAATTTGCAAAACTGTTGCGCGATAAAGGTTGTGTCGCTTCTTGGCGAGCTTTACACGCGGTGCAGCCTCAAGGTAGCCGAATGCCATTGTTCTTTATTGGTTCGACCAATTATGCCCGTGTTCTAGCACCTTTTCTGGGTTCTGAGCAACCGGTGTATGGATTAAATATTTTTGGCCTTCAGCCCAAGGACGGCACAATGCCTTCATTAAGTGTTTCAGTTGTTGCTAGGCAATACATCCAAGAAATCTGTACCGTGCAAACTGAAGGGCCTTATTATTTATGTGGTTACTGTGCTGATGCTAAAGTGGCGTTTGAAATGGCTCAGCAATTACAAACGCAAGGGCAAAAAGTGGCTTCATTGATTTTTATTGATGTAGTTTGGAGTAACTCGTCCACGCAATTACAGAACCGCTTCTATCGCTTTTGGCACAATCTGTTACAATTTGGACCAAGCTACTTGTCCTATAAAATGCGTGAAAAACTGAATTTCTTTAGAACTAGGATTTTAGATTTGGCATTGAACAGATTAGAAAAGAGGCGTTATCAATCTGCCGGCAAAGCCTTACCACTTCGAGTACAACATAAGTTGCTAATCGGCAATTTTCTCAAAGCGTTAAATGATTACGTGCCACAACCATATTCTGGACGTGTTACGCTGTTATTATCTTATGAATGGCGTTCAAATGATTCCTCGGCTTTAGCCAAATTGGCGGATGGAGGTGTAGAAATTTATGAAGTGGCAGGGTATCATCGTAATTTGTTTAAAGAGCCTCAAGTGAGCGCGTTAGGAAAGCAGATAAAGTCTTGTTTAGAAAAGGTTTATGGCTTTAACGAATCGGAAAATTTATAGATTTTCAGAAAAATAATTGGAGCCAAACCTCAGAGGTTTTGGAAACCTCAGAGGTTTTTCAACATTTTCAGAAAAATAATTGGAGCCTTTGGGAATGACTTCCACAACGCTCCATTATTCCGTTTTGGGTACATTTTCAAATGGCCCTTTAGAGGAATGGTGGGTTTCGCTGTCGCTCTACCCACCCTACGTTCCTAACCCCGAAGGGGTAAAACATGAATAGAATAGCCATAGGTGAAACCTATGGAACTGTGGGGTGAAAAACTGGCAAAATCATGACAAACTTAACACACAAGTAAAAACCCCGTCCAGCAATTACGGAAGCGATTACATAAACGTCTTGGACGGG
>Ga0233403_10000833_pt1 | contig 14760 bp, 12 predicted proteins | sample Na_oxic_1_MG_FD_179866 | JGI IMG/M metagenome (GOLD analysis project Ga0233403, IMG submission 179866) | Seawater microbial communities from Saanich Inlet, British Columbia, Canada - Na_oxic_1_MG | ecosystem: Environmental > Aquatic > Marine > Inlet | place: Canada: British Columbia | collected...
TGATAAGGGCCGATACTCTCCGTATAAGAGACTATCGGCAAAAACAAGAGAGCAATTAGGATTTATTTAACATTTCATCAACGTAAGAAATAAGGAGCAAACCATGTCTCACTATTTCAGTTTCAGCCCTCCTGTCAAAAAAAGGGCAAATTTCACGCCATTATGGCGAAAACGCTGGGCCCGACTGCCTATTTTAGGGGCCATTGCGGTCTTTTCAATGGGTAGCGTCTTACCGGCAACTAGCTTGGCTGCTACTATCGAGGGTTATGTATTTTTAGACCAAAACGATAACAAGGCAAAAGATGCTGGAGAACTTACCCGGGCCAATCACGTTATCTATATCAAAGATAACAGAACTAGCCAAGATTTTTCCGTCTATACCAATTTCAATGGTCATTATTCCTTTCGGGCCGATAACGTTGGCCAATATACTTTGCGTACCAATATTCCTTCGGGAATGAAATTGACTACGCCAGTCTCTGCCAAGGGCCTTATGCGGCCTTATGCAGTGTCTATTAATAATGCTAGTCAAAAACGAACTGTCAATTTTGGTTTTGCAAGCATAACATCCACACCTACGGGGCCAGTAGGTGATGAGATAATATGGAGTCAAAAAAATGACAGTATGATCGTCTCGAATAGCGAATATGCGTTACGGGTAACACCGGATAAAAATGCCACGCAAGTCACTGAAATGCAATTGGTTGAGAAACCTGGTGGTTTTTTCCAAGGTGACAACACCGCCACTGAAGCTGCTGTTGGCCCTAGAACTTCTTCCACAAGAAGAAATGCCATTGATCATTTTGAAATCAGCATGGGAAAAAACATTTCTTCAACTGGAGAAGAGAGCAAATTAGCGGTCAAAGAAAATTCTGATGGCAGTTACACCTTCCTTGACCCAGACAATCCCACCATTTCTGTTACCAGTGAATCAGACGGTACCTTGACCGCCGTAGATTCTACTGTTCCGAGTTTACTTACGGTAGTCGAAGCCAATGGTCGATTGACCGTCACTGATAGCGAATATCCCACCTCGGCTATGACCATTGGAACCGATGGACAATCAGTGGTTGTCGATTCCGAATATCCGGGTATGGCGGCTGTCGTCAATAGAGATGGTAGTTATACGGTTACTGATACCGAATTTCCAGAACTGAAAACAACGGCTCATCCCGATGGCAGTTACACCATAGAAGATACCATTGAAGGCGTAACGATCCTGATTGATAACCAAGGTAACTATACTGCCGTTGATAAAGACGGGCAGTGTATTGATTTACCTAATACCAGGGGATGGTTAAGTAAAACCTGGAAAAAAGTCAAGAAAGTCGTTAACAAAGTCGCCGGGTTTGTTGGAAAAGTTGCTGGTTTTGTGAAAAAAGCCGCCGGTTTTGTCATGAAAGCTTTACCGATAATATCCAAAGTAGCAATGGTTGTATCCAAAGTTGCTTTTGCCTTAGCACCGATTTTTCCACCACTATGTCCCTTTCTTTGTGCTGTGGGTGCGGTTGCTGCCAAAATTTCGGTAGCAACCGGTGTGGCTTCTAAATTATTTTCATTCGTTGGCAAAGTCAAAAGCATTGCCGGCAAAGTGGAAAATGTTGCCAATAAAATGGGCATGTGGACCGCACCGCCGCCACCGTTGCCACAAGGCTATCGCACTATGAAGCAAGTCCTGACAACACTTTTTCAAGATAAACTCCATCCCATCCGGCTTTGAGACGTTTATTCTTAATACCAATTTTAGCGGTGTCTTCTTTTTTCAACAAATTTAAAGCAATATGCCTCAAAATTGCAAAGTTCTCTGCACCATTACCTTTACGTATTCTTGATTCATCTTCCCGAAAAGCAATATCCAAGCACCAATGTAATGAAGTCTCAATTCCCCAATGTTCTCGACTGGAATCAAGTAAGTATGCAGCTGTTCCTAATGTACTACTTATATAGTAACGATGATCAATAGTTGTTTCTTCTTTTTCAGTTCTTTCAGATTCAACCATAACAATTGTTTGGAGTCCTTCCCAATTTTCTGAACCCTCTATGTGAGGAAGTGCATCATAACCAACCCAACACCGTCTTGATTCTAAACGCCCGTGACCTTTATTAAAAGTTTCAGTAAAATCAATATTATACCCTTCAAAATCAACATTAAATGCTTCTATAAAATAGTTTTGTATTGCATGGTGAAGAGTTGGGTGATTATCTTTTACCGCTAAAAGGTAATCAGCTTCGAGGGAGACAATTTCTTCAGCAATGTCCTTTTGACAACCCATTGCATCAATCGTCACTAAACAGCCTTTTAATTCCAAGCATTTTAGTAATTCTGGAATGGCAGTAATTTCATTTGATTTCTCATCGGTTTTAATCTGCCCTAATACTAAAGAATTTGCAGATGCCCAAGCACTTACTATGTGTATTGCTTTTTTGTCACAACTTCTATCATGAGAACGTCGTAATGTTTTTCCATCAATACTCACTACTTCTCCTTCAAGTACCTCTGATAGAATCGAAGTCCAAGATGTGAAACAAGCTTCAAATTTCCTCGAAGCAAGTTTGTCTTTCCACATTTGTGAACGTGTCATGAGAAGGAATACCATTTGGTAGTTCTAGAAAAGTTCTGAACCATTGTTCTTTTGCCCTACCAAACTCTGCTACAGCTACCCAACTATCAGCACCACATATTATGGCACAAATTGCTATGACTAAAATATCAATAAATTTGTGACGTAAGTTCATTGTTAATCTTCTTGGATCCCGCAAAGGTTTAAAATGTTCTTCAATAACTCTGGTTAAATCTTGTGACATAATTAATAACCTCTTGTTGTTTGTTTACTGTGTTCTTTTATCGTATAATTTTTCTATCTTGAAAAGCTATGGATTTGCATACCAATCTCTATAATATAGAATTTATTAGATATTTTTTATCAATGCCAATATACTCAAGTTTTAAAAATCAGTATGTTATCAGATTACTTTTGAAAATGCTAATCTACTCTAAGCTATGCCAGATAAGAACTTATAGTGCGATAGCCTTGACCGTTGCCACCAGTTGTACAACCACAACCTACGCCAGCACAACCTCAGCCAGCCCCGGTGGTTTTGCCACCCCCCCCAGTTTTACCGAATACAACCCAAGGGTTAATCGCCTTAAATGCGATAAATACCGCTATTGGTGCGGCCCAAATCTGGGAAAATGGTGATCAGCAAACTGCGAATCAAATGTTTGCCCAAGCTGAACAAACGGCTCAGCAATCTGGCATTCCACAAGCCATCAATTATGTTCAAACAGTCAAAACGATGGTGACTACTAGCGGAACCAAACGTGGGCATAGGATGCTCAGAGATGGACAACGGGAATGTATCATGCCACCGGCTGCCGTGCTGGATTACCTGACCGTTGCTTCAATGGCCAATGGTAATTTGCTCAATTGGGCTACTTTAATCGAACATGAGAATGTTGGGTTTAATGTTTACCGTGCCGAAAAGGATGTAAACGAGCAATTGATTAATCAAGTCCAAATCAACGACACCTTGATTGCCGCACAATCAGAAGCCAATTGGGGAGCCAATTATGAATTTGAAGATACGAGCCTTTTGCCTCAGCCTAATATCACCACCTATTACTACATGGTTGAAAGTGTGGATGCTGAAGGAGCCAAAATCTTCCATGAAATCGTTGCAGAAGTGCAACTTAATACGCCGGTAACTGCCACCTGTGAACTTTACGGTGTACAAGATCAAGCCCTGAATGATGCCATTTTCTTCCGCTATGATCCGCAAAGGAACACCACGCAACAAATTGGCAACATGTGCAAAGGTTGCGATATTGAAGCCATGGACGATTGGGGTGACGAAATTTATGTGGCCTCTGGTGATGATGCGCGTGGACATCCCCAAGGCTATATTTATAAATTAGATACGCAAACCGGTGCCTTAATTCCAGTGGGTAATAGCGGCTTTAAAGGGATTACCGCCTTAGCGTTTGATCAGCAAGGTACTCTATGGGGATGGGCCGTTAATAAAGGCTTAGTGCAGATTGATACTCAAACGGGGCAGGGCACTATCGTACTTCCAGCTCCAGCGGTTAAAGCCAGTGATTTATCTTGGGATTTAAGCAGTGAATTATTATATGGCGTGATTGGTTCTCAACTTTGGAGTTATGACCCAATAACTGGTATCCCAGCACAACTATGTAATAACCTGCCTCGCAAAACTGAGGCTTTGGAAATATTACCAACAAATATTTTACCAGAAGGGCAGATTTTATTAGGAGCGCATAAAGTCGGTTTAGAACTTCATGCTTATGACATGAGTTCCTGCCAACCAGTTGCAACTCGTAACGTGCCAATTCCTTACGATGATCCCGAAGGATTAGCCATGCCAATGGCAGCGTGTGCAACTAGATAGTGTCTAGAATTAATTATTAGTTTTCTGGAGGTACCTCAAAGGGTACCTTAAGTTGAAGTATCCTGGAGTTCATAGCTTTAGCTTTGGCTGAGCCGTCCAAAGCTGAAGCTTTGGATTCCATTCTTTGTTTCCAACGCTCCGGCATTGTAAACTTAAATTTATTTTACTAATCAGGGAGTTTTATTATGTTGACTCATTTAAAACGCACTAAATGGGTCCCCATTCTGATTGTATCATCTCTTACAATCAGTTGGACTCAACCAGCAGAAGCAGGATTTTGGAAGAAAATTAAATGTGCTATTTGGGGATGCGGTTCCCCTTCTCATTATGTACCGCCACCACCACCACCACCGCCACCTAACCCGGTTCCGGTTGTCAACGCTGGCAGTAATGTGGCGATAGAAATGGGAGAAAGTATCATTTTAACCGGACTTTTTTCGGATAAAGTGGCTGATCCACCCTTTAAATGGACGTGGAAGTTTGGAGATGGGAATACAACTGCTGGGACCACTAATAAGGTAGGTGCTATTTCTGCCCCCCATACTTATTTGCAAACGGGTCAATTTACAGCAACTTTGGAAGTCACAGATAAGGCAGGGCATAAAGGAAATTCTAGTGTAACCGTTAAATCAATACAAATTACTGATAATACTTGCGATAATGCGCTGATTACCATTCGTTCTGATTCCTCTTATGATACGTGGGATGCTGACTGGGCTTGGGATTTAAACCGAGTACCCAATAATAGTGATTATGTCCTAGTTCAATCTGGGCATGAGATTATTTTGCCAGAAACAGGTCAAATTATGGTGAAAGGATTGTGCATTGAACAAGGAGCCACACTCAGAAGTTGGCCAAATGCCTCCGGTACGCCTTCTTCAACGATTGACCTCTCGGCCACAGCTATCCGCAATCAAGGAACAATTGTCAGTGAAAATGGGGTTAGTCAAGGATGTAATGGTGCTTTGGATAACAACGGTAATTGTCCACTTGGTTTCTACGCCCATGCGACTAATGGCAGTAATATAAAAATAACGGCTGGGCGTTTTGTGAATGAAACAACTGGCCGTATATTATCCCAAGGTAATGGCGGTGATGATCGGCCTTATCTCTATTTCCCCAATTCTGGTGGTGCTATTGATGCGCGTGGCGGTCATGGAGGCAGTATTGAAATTTCGCCAGGTGAATTTATCAATGAAGGTTTAATTCAAAGCGGCAATGGCGGAGCTGGTGACACTTTTGCCAGTTGGGGCGATTTTGTGTGGGGCAATGCTTATGGTGGCAATGGTGGAACGATTAAAGTGCTTGCCACCAATTTGGCTCTCTCAGCCAATATGCCTTCTGGACAAATTAAAGCTGGCAGTGGTGGCTATGCAGATACTATCTCTCGCTGGGCTCGTCAGTACATTGTAGACTATATTGCTTATAATCGGTGGGGAGCCTGGTATGCTGGAAGAGGTGTGGCTAACCAAGGAGGTAAGTTATACGACATCAATGGTGGTACTGGTGGCAACCTAAGTCTCAATTTAGGCAATATGTCTGGGATAATACAAGGTAATGATGGCGCAGAAATCAATCGTACTTTGCAATATCCTAATGTTTACCATACCGTCTGGATACGAGTCGATCCAACCACCATGACTGTAGATGAAACCACGCATCTAAGCGGTGCGGAAAATGTCGTTCTCTTCGGTGGTGACGACTGGGTTATGGATTTACGGAAACTGCAACCGGGAGCTATCCAAGCTAAGACCATTACCTTAGCGGTTGGTGAGGGTAGTACCATTGATTTACGCGGTATCAGTGAAGCAGTATTTCAATCAGAACAACTTATTGTATTTTCTGATAATATAGAGCTTGAACCCAACACACTCTTGGAAGATTTGACCACTGCTCAAGATATTGTGCAAGAATCGGCCAAAATTCTGTATAATGTGGACGTTTCCTACGAACAACATGTCAGTGGAATAGGAAAAACGGTTCCAGTCAAGTTTACCGTGTTCAACAATGGCCCAATCCAAGATACCTACACGATTCAAGTGACCAGCAATCAAGGTTGGGCCGTAGGTAGCTATCCACAACAAGTTACAGCAGAAGGTTTACGTCGAACCAATTTTAGTTTTGACGCGACATTACCGACTAGCTCTACGGATGAAGATACCTTGACCGTAACGGTCACTTCTCAAGGTGATCCTAGCGTACAAGCGATAGCCCCGATTCGAGTTACGGCTAAAACGCAAGAAATTCCCGTGCCTCGCAGTGAAGTGAAAGCTGATTTGACCATTGCCTTAGATAATTCGTTCAAAATGGCCAAAGAATTTCACACAATTGCCAATGCGCTTGAAAAATTGTTAATGCAACAAGAAGTTAATACACCTTCTGATGATCAGACTGTTAATTTCTTTGGACAATTTAGCGACAGCAATCTCATTACCGATGAAGCATTTGATAGCTTTATTGAACAATACCAACCAGAGCCGACAACACAACCAAAGCCGAAAGTAGAATTACTGACCTTTACTTGTGATGGCGTACAATCTCGGATTGTTACGGAAAATCTGCTTGAAATTGTCAATATTATCCGCGTGATGACAATTAAGGCCCAAAGTTGTCCCGATAAAGCCATTGATGCCTTGAATTTTGCGGCTGATAACCTCAATCCAAAAGGTCAAGTCATTTTGGCAACAATGTGTGCACCGCAACAAGAAATAACTGATGCTACAGTTCGTCTGACTTCATTAGGGGCACGTACTCATGTTTTAATGGCCGGTGCGTGTGAAAACGAAGCACAAGAAAAAGCTGTGTACCAACAACTGGTTAAAACGACAGGTGGTAATTTCTATTGGCTACCTAAAGGCGAAGTGACTCTTGAACTAGAAGCCATAATGAATGAAGTCATTACGGAAGCTCTTGATAGTGCGGGTAGCTATATGACGAAAGGTCAGATTAGGGACGAAGCCGGCAATCCGATTGTCGGTGTCATGGTTCAAATCGGTGATAAAATTACTACCACTGACAGCACTGGTTATTGGGAAACCAGTGGTTTATTTGAAGGTAGTTATACACTGACCGCCAATAAAGATGGCTATGCTTTTGCCCCGGTTCATTTTGAATTAGGAAATGAAGAATACCGATATACGGTTAAATTAGAGCCAGTATCTCGTTTAACGGTAAGGGTTAAACAGGGCGGTGCCAAACACCTCTATCAAGGTGAGCATCTCACTTACACGATGAGCGTTGTCAACGGTGGAGAGCAAACAGCAACCGGCGTGACTGTAACTGACTTATTACCCGCTGGAAGCAAATTAGTTTCGTTACAAAGCTTAGAGGGTGGTAGTTGTGATACTCAAACCGTCACTTGTCAATTACCTGACCTTACTACAGGCGAGATTGCAACCATACAATTGGAAATTGTTGCAGAACAAGCTGGTAACTTGGTTAATATTGTTAAAGTGAGTGCCAACGAGTATCCCGAAGACTTGCAGAAGAAGTATAAGAAAGTCCTGCCTTTCTTATCCGTGACAGTGACTGATCATCCTGATCCGGTAGAAATGCTTAAGACATTGCATTACACCTTAACGGTTGAACTCAACCACCGTGCGCCCATTACTACAGCTACGGGTGTAACATTAGTAACGCAATTGCCTACTGGCGTTGAATTTCAACAAGTAACGACAGTGTATGGTAAATGTGATACGAGCAATCTACCGACTATCACTTGTGAACTGGATGATTTAAGTATTGCCACACCTGACAGCATCAGTTATGCGACGGTAGAAATAGAAGCCACGCTAAAAGATGCCGGCTTGTTATTAGTCACTCAAGAAGCTAAAGTATCGGCTAATGAATATCCAAGCCACACAGATCGGGAACGCACCAAGATATCTGTGCCACCTGAGATTAAGACGGATCTGACCTTAGTCGTTGATACTACTCACAGTATGCAAGCGGAAATCAATGGCATTATCAAGGCCCTCAAAGAGTTCCTTGCAACAGTCGATAGCAGTCAGTACCCGTTGATAGCGTTGGTGGAATTCAAAGATGAAGTCAGAGTGCGGGCCTTTACTCAAGATTTATCCACGATGATCGAGGCAGTCGAAGCTTTGACTGCTGAAGGCGGAGGACTGTGTCCAGAAGCAAGCGTTGAAGCTATCAATATTGCGCTGAATCATATCAATGACAATGGGACTATTTTCTTTATCACTGATGCTTCACCTTATGAGGATGCTGATATAGAAAAATTAACGCAACGCTTACGGGAACAACGGATAAAATTTAATTCCATCATCACTGGTGATTGCAGTGATGGAAATAGTTGGAATTAAATGTAGTAGGGATTGAAAAATCGCCAAGGTTTCCAAAACCTTCCTTAGTTCTAAGAAACCTTCGAGGTTTTGAAAACCTCGAAGGTTTTGCTCTAATTCCTTAATAAAAATTCTAAGATAGGCACAATCTGGATACCCGCAATTGGTTCTTCATTCTTGTAGGTTATGGAGAGTGCCTTGTTTTAGCCCAAGAATTTGGCTAGTGCAGGAAGGCGGAAATCCCATACACCAGGGGCAACCACAAGGGATTGCCCCTACAAAACCAATGATGTAGGGGCAATCCCTTGTGGTTGCCCAAATTAAAAATGGTATGGAAACTTTCGCCCTCCTGTACCAGTATTCTGTAATCCGTTGGGTTCTCTTTTTTTAGTCTCAGTATCCTCTAATTGATAACACACTTGAATCGTTGTAAGTTAAATGTAGCGTCCATAATGGTAAGGAATAGTTTATGTCATACGGAAAATTTGAAAGGATAGAACAAGTTTCAGATAAATTTGGAATTAAAGTGAAAAGACTCTCTTTTATAGAAGTCAAGGATATTAAAGTTGATGAATTTTTCTTATTAAGAATGGAGCGGGCTTTATTAAAAGATGTAAATTTTGTTAATGAAGATGCTATCCGACAACATATAATTACCCCAATACTGGACATAGTATCAGATAATTATGAGAAATTAGAAGTGTGGTCAGAAGTCACTTACACTGTAGATGAAAAACTGGATTTGGATGGAAAGCCTGACTATTTAATAGCACCTTATGCAGATAACGGTGGGATATCATCAACACCTCCAATTTGTATCATGGAAGCGAAAGAAAAGGATTGGAAGAAAGGCTGGGCACAGGCTTTAGCTGAAATGTACGCTGCTTCTACTCAAGGGATAAATATTTGTTATGGTGTTGTAACTACGGGAGAATTTTGGCAGTTTAGTCAATTGGAAGCGGGTAAAATATTTACCAGAGACCCGATTAAACTATCTGCTATTGAGAACTTGCAAAAAGTTCTGAATACCTTAAATTGGTTGTTTGAGAAAGCAAGTGAGCAAGTACAATCAACCTCTAAATAATCAGCCGAGTAGGGTGGGTTAGCGAAGCGTAACCCAACATTTGGTCGATATGGTGTATAATTTTATTAAATGTGTTGGGTTCAGCAAAGCTAACCCGACCTACATGGCTTTAATCCTTTCTTATAAGTAATCCTTGTAGTTGCTTTTGATTTTAATCCGTTAAATCCGGGACAAGGATTGAGTAACCAAAAAAAAGCCCTTAAGTTGTTATGACTTGAGGGCTTTTTTTTACTTTGCGAAGTTTTGGATTTTGGAGTCCAAAGCTTTAGCTTTGGAAATAATATGTCAACATCTCAATTGAAATTTTGGACAACTACCGGAAAACCGCTCGAAACACCGTTGGAATGGGAGCCGGCACTGATTGAACTGGAAGTAGAAGAAAACGATTCTGTTCAATTAACTTTGCAAAATCGGTCGTTAGAACTGTATAAAAAACGTGTGAAGGGCAAATGGCGGGTAGTTGCTGATTGGCCGCGTTCAAATCCGGGTTATTATCGTTTAACGCTCAATGGTGTCGAGCAGACGATTAAAATAGAATCGCGGAAAATAAGTCCAGAGGCGTTTGAATGTTTATTGCAGGATTTAGAATCGACGTTGCCGGCAACAGTGGCTTTTAATTTACAACGCGCTGGCGCGTTAGCCGGGCTAAAAATTTTGCCACCGCATGAAAATACGTTAGCGGCTGAATTGTATCGGCTGAAACGGGCCATTGAGGGTAATGAAAGGCTTGTTGGTTTAAAACAGTTATTGCCTGACATGGCCCGAAATCCTCATCAAATCATTGAAAATAAAGCATTATGGCAGCGTACGGACCAGGCCCGTCGCATTTCTCCAACGCATCTGGTTGATTGTTTGCGTGGCCATAATTTATCTGTTAGCCCAAACAATGCTGTCCTGAAATCTTCTCGGTTTGCTGAATCTCAAAGCTTCAGCCAAAAACAGGCCCATCCAAAGCGCGTATTTGTGCAATCCGTTGAACATAGTTTAGATATTTATGAAAATCGTTTGGTGAAATTCTATGTTCAACAAGTCAAACATCGTCTTAACCGTTTACAACAGACGGCCCCTAAAACTCTACAAGCCGATATTCAACATTTATCAACAATATTTGATTCTGCGAGACAAAAAGCCCATTTTTTAAAGGAAGTGAATCTATTAACCCATTTACCGCGTCGTTTAACGATGGTGCTATTAAAAATTCCTACTTATCGGGCCCTATTAGAAAACTATCTTATTTTTCAAAGAAGTACCTCAGTTTCTCTGGAATCTGACCATTTAGATTCGCCGCTAGAAAATTTGCCGAAACTCTATCAACTGTGGGGAACTCTACAAGTCATTTTGGTTTTGTTAAAAGTGGGCGTAGAACTCGGCTATCAAGTGCGTCGTCAACAACTTTGTGTACCGAAAAAAGAAGGTTGGTTGGTGCAAGTGTTACCGAATGGACAACCGGCCGTTATTTTATGTCATCCAGAATCTCACACGGTGGTTAATTTGATACCAGAACGTCGCTATAGTCGTGACCAAACCGTGAGCTTTACGCAACGCCCGGATATTGCGGTTGAGATAGAACGAGAGGGTAAGAGATGTGTTTATCTATTTGATCCGAAATATAAACTCGGCAGTGGTGAAGATAAGCCGCAAAAGGTAGATATTGATAAAATGCACGCTTATCGTGATTCGATTATTAATCAAGGTAAACGGGCTGTAAAATATGCCGCTATTCTCTATCCAGGCGAATCCCACGCTTATGATGAAGGATTACAAGCACTGTCAGCACAGCCGGGGAAAAGCACACCATTGCAGGAAGCTTTGTATCAAGTTCTCAAAAAAGCACTATTGTGAATGGTGAATGAAAAATTAGGTAGAAGGAGATTTATTCCTTATAGAAGTTTGATTTAACGAAGAAAATAAGGAGAAATGAAATAATCATGATCTCAAAATTACGACGAAAATGTGTCCCACGCAGGACATCCTTTTTAGGACCGCTGTTTTACACAGTAAGGACATTTTTATGATTCAATTAATGGTTCAGCCTTCACATTTTATGTCTTCTGGAATAAAACTGAACAAATCCGGTGATTTGTATCTTTTTAGATTTACGGATGAATTACAAAATCGCTTGGAAAATTTATTGGAGAAAAAAAAAGCCGATGTATTAACCGAAGAAGAACAAACCGAATTAGCGGGGATTTCTGAACTTTCACGGATTTTTACCTTAATTAATGCACAACTGGCAATGATGAAAAGCATGATGATCAGTTTATTCAAGAATCACGACAATTATGGGTGCAAGGCGGTTGGCATCCCCCACAATCTGATCCATTGATGATATAAATTAAGTTTAAATCCTAAATTCTTATTTCAACCCAAAAGAATTCATTAGAATTTATCATGGAAATCACTTTAACATGATGAGCAAAAGCCTGATTTTTTCTAGATCAAAATGCTGACCACTCAAAAAATAGGTGCTATTTTTCATTCGCCATTAGCCAGTCAATAAAAATGTCTAATTGAAAATCCTTATGTTATTGAATGGTAATTCACAGATTTTTTAAGTTTAAAACACTTAGTGCCCCCCAAAAAAAATAACGCTTTAGTGCCAAAACGCGTTTTCTCATCAAGACTTCACGTTAGTTTAAATACTTTGGGAATGGGTAGTGCTTGGAAGAATTGTAAGACACTTTCGTACCATTTTATAGTACGGACTGGAGTACCGGAGTTAAGCTTTTTGCTGGTATCTTGGTATTGGCCATATTTTAGACCGTCTTCGGTCAGTTGATAGCAAAGGCGGTTCTTGTGATCACGGTGTTTGGTTTGTAAGCCAAATTCAATTAATTTGACATTAACCGGTCTGGCATTTTTTAAACCAACTCGTTTGGCTATTTCGGTGGGGATTAATAAGGCTTGCTGGATTTCGGCCACTGGAGATTCGATACCAAATATCGCCAAGATATCGCAACCAAACTGTTGCTTTATGGAGTTGTTAAGAGCGATTTGTTTGGCATTACCGACGATACCAAGCTTGTCTAATTCGTCGGCTTTGGTTTGGGCGAATGGGGCGATTTCTAAACTGGGGTCTAGCGATACTGAGCCGGTGGTTAGGAGTTCATAAACCCAATTTGTCACTAAAACGGCAAACATTGGACTACACCATTGGGCTAAATTGATCGACACATAAGGATGTACCCATGTTCCTTGACTTTCAGGAGTACCACCTTTTACGATTTGTATAAGTTGTTGATTTTGTTCCGATACGCCAATTAGCGCAACGGGATTTTTACTAAGAAAATCAGATAGTTCAATCAAAAAGTCCTTAGTTGTATTATTACGAATATAATTATTTAATCGTTTACCAGTTGCTTTACACATAGCAGTAGCGTCTAAATACCCATCAGAACGCTGGCGAATTGTAGCACCGTGAAAATCACGGCTTATTAATTGAGTGGTCATTTTAGACACCCCACAGTAGTTACAGAATTTTAAGAAAGAAAAACACTTAGCAGAGAAGTATTCTGTGGTTACCTCTCGTTTCGGGTCTAGATTCCCTAGCTAAGTGAGTTAAAAATTATATAGATGGGTTATTTGCTTGTCAAACTTTTTTTTCTTAAACGGTCTAAATTAGGTTATTGATAATATTTTTTGCGTTTAATGGGTTATAGCGTTATAGCGTTTTTTATTTAATAATGAATAACTTAAACTAGATTAATTGTACTTTATTTAATCGGGAATTGCTATAATTGCTAATACTTTTTAGTCCAGAGATGGCAAAACTATAATAATTTAACTGATAACTGATAACTGATAACTGATAACTGATAACTGATAACTGATAACTGATAACTGATAACTGATAACTGATAATTAATTATGATTTCTCAAGAAAATATTAACAAAGCCGTTTCACAATTGGCAACAGTGGCTACACCTTGCAAAGTGATTTTATTTGGTTCTTATGCAAGAAATGAAGCGAATGAAGATTCTGATTTAGATTTATTAGTCATCAAACCACAATTAATAAATAAAGGCTTAGAAATGGTACGGTTAAGAAATGCGATAGGTTCTATTGGTATTGGTGTTGATGTACTAGTTTATTCACAACAGGAGGTAGAAAAACGGGGTCATATACCTAGTTCGGCACTTTATTATGCGCTAAAAGAAGGGAAAATTCTTCATGACACAACGACAACCCACTAAAGAAGAATTGCGTGATGAAGCACAACGTTTTCTCAGCATGGCTGATAGGGATGTCAAAGCATTTCGTGTATTGAAAAATGCGCCAGAAATTCACTTAACAACAGTGTGTTTTCATGCCCAACAAGCCGTGGAAAAATGCTTAAAAGCCGTTTTAATCCTGCATGGCACCGCATTACGCAAAACTCATGACTTAGAAGAACTTTTTACTTTGCTTTCTGAGATAAATGTTACACCCCATCTCAGTGCGGAAGAACTTGGCAAACTTAATCCGTATGCAGTTACATTTCGCTATGATGACATAGATATTGAACTTTTAAGTAGAGATGATGCTGAAAATATGATGGATATCGTACAACATTGGGCTATTGAAACTGTTAATAAAGAAAATGTGTGATTTCTCTCTTTGAAAAAACTGGTATATGTTAAATTATTGATAATGAAAATAAATACTACAAATGTAACACCAATGTGACAGTAAAAAAATCAAAAAGTGACCAATTTGTACTGTAAGTATCACATCCATTTCATTTAGAATGCTCTCCATCTTAAAGAAATACTCGTTTTGATAATTGGTAATTGTTCACTGATAACTGATAACTGATGTAATCACTATAAACACAGTATTGGTCTATACTGATAACTTTCCCTGGTTTTAAATGTAGGGTGGGTAACGTGTTTTTGTTGCCCACCAGATGATAACTTAAACATCAACTTGGTAAGAGACATTATAATTATGTCAACGCGATATAAACGTACCCATTGGGTCAATGC
>Ga0233403_10000834_pt1 | contig 14752 bp, 8 predicted proteins | sample Na_oxic_1_MG_FD_179866 | JGI IMG/M metagenome (GOLD analysis project Ga0233403, IMG submission 179866) | Seawater microbial communities from Saanich Inlet, British Columbia, Canada - Na_oxic_1_MG | ecosystem: Environmental > Aquatic > Marine > Inlet | place: Canada: British Columbia | collected...
AAAGTCATGTTAATTTGTAAAAGTAATTTCCGATGATAAAGAAAGGCTTAGAAAGCTTTCCCAAGTTGATTAGGCAAAACCAAGACGTTTACAAAGAAGCATAGCACCGGCAATGTGATTGTTGTAGGGTCTGTAAAAGGACATTATATAGAGAGGAGCGGTATGAGGTAAAAGTCTCACGTACCGTTTTGAAGACGAATCCTCATTGGAAACAATGAGGGTTTAGTTTAACTTTTTTGAATGGACGACAGCCCGTCCACTTTTTTCTCATTCCCAACTGGGGATGTGCCCAAAGCTGATGCTTTGGACTCCAACCCATTCAAAAAAAAAGAAATCCTAGCAATTTAAATTTATATAATATTGATAACTAACGTATTATTTAAATATCGTCAATCATTGATTATGCTAATTTTTGTATAGGTTTCCGATTAATAAAAATTAATGAGAGCCTCTTGCAAAACTCTTTTTGAAAGTTTCCCCAGGTTTCACCTGGGGCTATTCACATTCAACCCCTATCGGGGTTGTCCCAGGTTTCACCTGGGGAGAAAGCAAGAGGCTCCTTGGGTTAGTTATTCTTTTAACAATATCAACCCCGTAGGGGTTGAATGTGAATAGCCCCAGGTGAAACCTGGGGTTTTGCAAGAACCTCATGAGTTATATTAATTATGCAATAGGCACAAGTTTTTAAGTTATATTTGTCATGCTCAACCTGAACAATTTAATTAATAGTTCATTATTTTGATTGGTAAAAACATGAGATTAGTATAATGGAAGTGAACGGAAGTGTTAAAAAACTAATAGCTGGTTAGCTGAAAAAAGGAAAACTTGAACAATTTGAGCAGCAATTCATTATACTCATATTAGCAAATACAAACTCAGCTTCACCTTTATCCAAACCAAGGTGCTTATTTCCTGATTTTGGTGAGGCTCTATTTAATCTATAATTCACTCATCAAAGAAGATAATAAAAATGAAACCGAAACACCAACAATCTCCGTCGATATTTTTCGTCGGCATCGTTAGCCTATTATGGGCAACGATAAGTTTTGCTGATCCAACAACTCCCCAAGACATACGGGATGCCATCGCGCAAAAGGGTACCGCACAGATTATTGTGGGGCTAGACGTGCCTTGGGCACCAGAAGGTTTATTGCCGGGCGGTGCAGATGCAGTAGCAACGCAAAGAACGCAGATAGCCGATACTCAAACCAAATTTGTCAAAACGCTCAACGAAGACTTAGCGGATGACGATATCATTGATGATGCCGCTTCGTCTGATGGTACACCTGCCATTCCGGCAAAAACGACTTTTCAAACAGTGCCTTATCTTGTCATGGAGGTTAATAGTCTGACGTTGCCTTATGTGCAACAAAACGCGCTAACGAATACCATAGTATTAGATGTGCCTGATGAGCCGTCTTTGCAACAAAGTCTCCCATCAATCGGTGTGGATAAGGCTTGGGAACAAGATTATTCTGGGCGAGGGCAAGCTATCGCGGTTGTCGATACCGGTGTTGATAAGACGCATCCGTTCTTTTCTCCCAATCGAGTGATTGCTGAAGCCTGTTTTTCACGGACGTTATGCCCTAATGGGAAAACCACACAAGAAAGCGAAGGGGCAGCAGCTCCTTGTCGCTTTGACAACTGCGATCACGGCACACATGTCGCGGGTATTGCAGCGAGTGTTGCTAAGGAAGCCAATATTATCGCGGTACAAGTCTTTTCTGATTTTGCCGGCGTTGCCCGAACTATCCGTTCCGATCAAATCAAAGCCTTAGAGTGGCTTCATCTGAACCGTGACTCTTTTGCTACGCCACTAGCGGCTATCAATATGAGTCTTGAGGATAAAAAACAACACCCGGCACCTTGCAATGATGATGCCAGAACCAAAATCATCCAAAATCTCCATTCGGTGGGTATCGTGACAATCGCCTCTTCTGGCAACCAAGGTTATACGAATGGCATTAGTGCCCCGGCTTGTATTTCTGAAGTTGTTAGTGTCGGAGCGACGGATAAGTCCAATAATTTATGGACTCAAACTAACCGTGCTAACCTGCTTGACTTGTTAGCCCCCGGTGTTGGCATTGAATCCGCATTGCCCGGTGGTTTTACCGGCGCTAAAGATGGCACGTCTATGGCAGCGCCGCATGTTGCCGGTGCTTGGGCAATCTTAAAGGCTGCCAATTCAGAGGAAAGTATTGATAACATTTTGGCCAAGTTGACAGAAACTGGGCAATCTATCAATGGGATGCCGCTGATTCAAGTGGATGCCGCACTGCCTCAAACCCATTGCGATGTCATCGAAGACGGATTAGTCGCTCATTGTCCGTTTGAGGAAAATCCCGAAGATATAACCGGCAATGGCCATGATGGAACCGAATCCAATGTCAGTTATGTTAAGGGGCAATGTGGCAAGGCACTCCAGTTGGCTGGTAATACTGATAACGAGGCGAGTTCGTTTGTGCTAATCGGCGACAAATTAGATGCGATGGACAGTAGTTTCACTATCAGTGCCAGAATTAAAGCGGCTGATTTTAACCAAAAGCACGCGCTTATTGTCGCGAAAGGCATGGCAAGCACCGGAAGCTCACCTGAAACCGGCTATGCCATCGGGTACTCCAGTGATGAGGGAATATTATATTTTGGTTTTACGGATGACAATTTAAGAAGTCTGATAACTTCTGTACCTCTCGATCAATTACCGACGGATGAATTTATTTTAGTCACCGGTACGTTAGAGAGACGATCCCTTTTTTCAACACTGAGATTATACATCAACGGCGAACTCGTTTCGGTGCAACGGGGTAATATCAGTGCCGCTAATACCAATAGCCCGTTAGTCATAGGGGCTTATCGTGTCTCAGAGGCTCAATACACAATGGGCTTTAATGGTGTCATTGATGAGGTGCTTTTTTATAGCCGTGCGTTATCGGAATTGGAGGTCGGAACACTTTATAATCCAGATACCCTCGATGTTCCACAACCACCCACCAGTGAACACAGCTTCAAAATCAATAAGATCGGAGAAGGGATGGGCAGAATCTTAGCCAAACTGACAACCGAAACCGATTGGAGTCTTAGATGCGAGTTAGATTGCCAACAAGCGAGCGACAACTATGCCCCTAATAGCAACGTGATTTTGGCGGCTTACTCCGACAAAGGCTTTGTGTTTAGTGGTTGGGGTGGCAGTTGTAGCGGTGTGGACAGTAAAATCACCGTGACAATGGATGCGGCGAAAACGTGTACCGCCCAATTCAACTTAGATCCCAATCAAGTCATGTATTCGTTGACTGTCAACAAGGTCGGCAATGGCTTGGTTAACAGTACTTATCCGGCGGGTATTGACTGTGGTACTCGCTGCACCGCCTACTATCTACCTGATCGAGATGTCAATTTAGAAGCGGTCTTTGACGACAGCGACACGTTGTTTATGGGTTGGGCGGGCGATTGCAATGGAACCAATCCAAAGGTACGTGTGGCAATGGATGCCGCTAAAACTTGCACGGCAACCTTCCAAGCGTATAATCCGGCGGAACAATTTGTGCTAACGGTCAATAAAACCGGCAACCCGCAAGGTATTGTTAAGGGTAACATGACCGGTGAAGACACAACCCTTTCCTGCCAAACCGGTTGCACCGAAGCCAATTATCAATATGCGTCGGGCAGCCAAGTGATATTAACCGCAACCGCACCAACCGGTTTTACCTTTACGGGCTGGAGTGGAGACTGTAGTGGTCTCGATAAACGCATCACCGTATTGGTAGACTCGGCTAAAAATTGTTCGGCTGATTTTGCGCTCAACGAAACGGTGGACATGCACAAACTAGAGATTACCCTTGTCGGCACCGGCGACGGGCGCGTCACGCAAGGGAATCTTATTAACTGCGGCGACATTTGCTCTGCCTATTATTTAACCGGTAAAACGGTTTGGTTAGGCATCAAAACCGCACCACTGTCGGCCTTTCTTGGCTGGGGAGGGGATTGTGACGGTAATAAAGTCACGATAACCCAAGACATGAGTTGTACAGTGAACTTCCAAAGTGAATTGGAGCTGGGTGGCTGGACAGTTATCCCCGCGGCTTTCTTTTCTCGATGGGCATTTAGACGGTGGTGGTGGTAAAGTCATTTTTTGGTTCGTGAAAAAACCGGTCAGGTACCACTATCTGTTTAGCACAGCCCATTTTTTCTAGTTTCCACGCGCCGGTATCAATACCATTAAATTCACATTCCGGTAGGGGCAATCCGTTATGATTGCCCCTAATCTAAAAAAATTTATAAATCAATGAATTATGACCAGTTTTTGGGGAATGCGCCTCATTAGATGTTGGGGTGAGGAACGCTCCCACCAACCTACACAAACACTTTTATATAGTAACTAAATACCTATGAAAAACCATTGTTTATTCATCATTCTTTATTTTTCAGTTGTTCCATTACACGCCGAGATTGTTACCGACGGCACATTGGGACAAGTCACCACGTTGCCCGGCTCTAATTATGTGATTAGTGACACGTTAGGGCAACAAGTCGGTGGGAATTTATTCCATAGTTTTCAATTCTTTAACATCAATACCGGTGAAACGGCTACCTTTACTGGCTCACTGTCCGTTGAAAATATCTTGGCACGAGTCACTGGGGGTAATCGTTCCTTTATTGACGGCACACTTCGTTCGGACATTCCCAATGCCAATTTATATTTGCTGAATCCCAATGGCATATTGTTTGGCGAAAATGCTCAGTTAGATGTAATGGGTTCCTTTCATGCCAGTACGGCTGATTATTTAGGACTGGGAGAAAATGGGCGTTTTTCAGTACGTTATCCTAGCCAGTCGCTATTAACGGTGGCACCACCTGAAGCCTTTGGTTTTTTGCAGCCTCCGACTCCGATCACGCTTCAGGCTATTTTGCGTTTGTTGATTTAGTGGCTGGCGAACACACTATCAAAGCCAGCAAAGACGGCGGTTATATGTTTTCAGAAACGCTCTGTGTGGTTGGTAGTCACGGTGACAATCGTCAACTCGACTTCGTTAATAGAAATGTGGCACTGGTCAACCCGGCTGTCTGCCAACTGTACGCCGTGCATGATGAAGGACGCAATAACTCGCAATTCGTCACGATAAGTCTTGATGGACAGCACACCTTGAACGAGTTAGGTGCCATGTACCCAGGTTATGACATTGAGGCTATTGCGATTGATCCGGGGACCAACCTGATTTATGCAGTGTCGGGTGAAGATGCGACTCAAGTGGAACAAGGCATGATGTTTCAGTTAGATGGTAAAACGGGTGAACTCGCTCCGGTGGGTAGCACTCACTTTGGCGACATTGAGGATATGGTTTTTAGCCCAGATGGTAATATACTATGGGCTTGGATTAAAGGCGAAGGTTTGGCGACCCTCGATCCAATCACTGGACTTGGCACTTTGGTGTTCCGTTCTGATTGGCAAGTTGAAGGCTTAACCCTCATTGAAAATCAACAAGGTCACCTGGTATTTTATGGGACGGTCGGTCAAGAACTGTGGGTTTATAACAGTCATACCGGCCTACTGCCTACCGCACCGAGTTGTAGCAACTTACCCGGAGAAACCGAAGCCCTAGAAAGCTGGAATGGTTCATTAGTCATCGGCGTACACGATGACAAAACCTTCAGTCTGCATGTTTATAATCAAACATGCCAGATGGAGGAATCGTTGGGCATTCCGACCGGTCAATATAATGACATTGAAGCCATCGGGTTGCCAATTGATGCCTGTACGCGGTAAACTTAACCAACAATGAGTGCAAGTGAGCCTTGCACTCCAGCTAAAAAAAGGGAGTGCAACTGAACTTTGCACTCCCACCGCTCAGGTATTTTTAACCCTTGGGCGTTTTTTTTTGATTATCGAATCTCTTACATGTTCCGAAGGATGAGATTAGCGCGGTTGACTGATTTAGGTGGATAAAAATTGGGGTGAGTCTCACCCTTGCCAAGCGGGTTTTGGATACCAAACCAGTCGGCAATATCTTCAAACAGCGACCGGATGAGAGGTGTGTCATCTAAGCATTTGGGCACCGACCTCCAGGTGAGCTTCTCAAGTGCCTTTTTACCGTAGGTGGTCTCGTCGTAGAATACTTGGCCGCGCTCAGTCAGATGTTCCAAATAGTGTTTTGGATGACACTCATGATGCCACCAAGGTTCTGATTGCTGTCGTTTGGCATTTTCCCTAAGACATCTGGGCAGCCAAGCTGGATCGTTGGTCTCGAATTGCTCTACATCAGTGGGGTGAACTAATTGGGGAGTCTCGCCGGTTGGTATGCCCGCAACTCGAAGCGCATTGGTATCACCAAACAGATAGGACTCGATCATCGGTTTTAGCAAGTGGAAAGAACATTTCTGGCGGAGAATGCGTTGGTAGCGTTGTATTGTCTTGGTGTTGTATTTATTGAGTTCCTGTCGCACGGCCTTTTGAAAGTGTGCGGCGATAACATTCTCTTGCCCTAAATTCCCAAGCTCCACATCGTCAATAACCACGACCAAATCTGCGGGTTCACCTTTCTTGCCAATTCCAGCCTCAGCAATCATAGCCTTGACTAACTCTTTCATTGGACCTGAAGGTGCCCGATCTGGCGATAACTTGTGACTTGTTGCACACTGGGTTTTCCGAGGCTGATCCCATATCACGTTAATACCATCCCGTTCTGTTGGAAAAAATCGCTGCAACGACTTATGCAACGCCAGTTTTTCCATGTCACCGGTTACGATCAGCTTAATCTGCGCCATATTCAAACCTCATCCTCATTGCTGCCAATCTCCCCCTGTTCGTAGAGATCGCCCAGTTTGAAGTTTTCCAGCCACTCACGGTTGCAGAGTTCGTATAGCCGCGTTGGCATTGGGTCGCCCAGTTCGTTTGCTTTCATGACATACACCAGTTCTGGGGTTGCACTCAGTTCGTCCAAGATAACTGTTGAGTGCGTTGCCAACAGCACAGTTAGATTGTGTTGTCGTATCCACCGGTTGGTCCGGCGGATAAAAGCGCGTATTGCATAAGGGTGTAGGCTGTTTTCCGGCTCATCAATCGCTACCACGCTTTCGTTTTCGGCACTCGCAACATCGCAAAACAGCACCAGAAGCTGAAGAACACCGTTTGCTTCAGTGGCAAGCGGACTGGGAAGTTCTTGGCCAGGCTGGTAGATACGCGCTGCTAGGGTGTTACCGGCTTCTACAAAGTCTAGTCCTTCAACTGTATTGGGGAACGCAGCGGCCAGTCCTTCAACCACAAATTGGTAGCGGTGATGGTTGACACGTTCTTGATACCAGCGTCGCAACAGGGCAAGCGCATTAATTCCCCTCGTATGTAAAATACGATCTTCGGAAGTATTGGAACCTTGCCAGCGCAAACGCCATAAATCGGGATCGTGATAAACGGCAATGCGTTGGAGGAATGAGGCAACTTTGCGTAATGCGGGTTCGTGTGCGCCCCTATCCATCAGCATTCGTAGGCCCAGTTTGGAATCTGGTTCAATTCGTTCGCCTCCATAAGAAAATTCGCCCAGCCCATCACGATAGAATATTTCTCGTTCTTGCTCAGTCAGACGCTCGTTAGTCAGATAATCCACCGAACCCTCGCGTGGAACCAGCAAAATTCTCCAGCTCGCCGTGTCAATGTCGAGACCCACTTCTACCGGTTCTTCGATTCGCCAGGTTTTGAGATTGCTGCTGCCTCCTAGAACCTGGTTCACCGCTTCAGGCAGATTACGTTGATAGGCAACCTGCAACAGTTTTAAAACCAGCAGGAGTGTTGTCTTGCCAGTACCATTAGCACCAATCACGACACTCAGCTGAGTGGGAGTCCAGGTGATCTGCCTTAGCACACGTAGATTGCGGATATAAAGTGTGAATTGAGGTGTTTGAGAAGGCGGGGAAACTTCTGCTAACAATGGAACAACTTTGGTTGCGTTCGTCGTCTCGTGGGCAGTGATTCCCTGCTGTCTGTTTTCCCATTCCTCCAAATGCCCCAATACTCTGTCTTTGAACCCGCGCCCTTGTCCCCATTCGCGGGCACACTTATGCCAGACGGAATCATCATGCTTTAGCTTTTCAGTGACTTGTTTTTCGATGCTATCGGCGTAGTCGCTGATTACTTTGAGCCATGCCTCTTGGTATTGCCTTTCTCGAAGACTGATATAATCATAAACCAACGCGAATGAATTCTCTTGTTTAAGTGCCTTCAGTTTGGTGGCTACCTGATTGTTCAACTGATCAAGCCACTGAGTTGCTTCTCGCGATGCGTTAGCCCGAATTGCTGCATATAAATTAAGGTTATCGTAATCCCCGTTGCGCCGACAACTCGCATAGACTACTGATGCCGAACGGGTTGCTCGGATCGCCGCATATAACCCCTTTAGTGGAGTACGCAACGGGGCATCGGAAGGTAAGAGGTGTAGAGCCATCGTCTTTTTGATTTGCTCATTCACATTGTTGCAGAGCCAGCGGCGATGCTCATTAGCCTCATTCGTTATAAATTTCTCCGCATCATTTATCAGTTCACGCTGTTCGTCTTCGGTCGTATGACGAAGTCGTGACAAGCAATTATCAATAGCCATTTGCAAGCGATTGCGATCATCCTGCAACGCATCAAAAGCGATGATGCGTTCGTTGTCGATTTTCCCCGAAAGCCCGGCACTCTCCAAAGCACGATGGCATTCTTCAATCTTTAAATTCTGTCCGAATTCCCGATCACCATCCGCGCCATTCACTTGTTCGGCATCGTCCTGATCTAGCAATACCAGCAATGTGCGTGGAATTGCCAGACGTAGCTCGGTATCGGCTGTCATAGTGTGCAGTAATGTACGCAAGCTTTCGGAAGGCGCATCTTTGAAGGGGGCACACAATACCATGATGGAATGCGGATCGCGCAGGTATTGGTAGAGGTCAGCGCGTGATTCCACCGGACCATCCAGTCCTCTAGTGTCGATAAGGGTGATAATCAATTCCGTGGTACTGCTGGGCAACGTATCTGGAGCTACAACCGTGATGCGGCGCGGTAACATAGCGGTCGGCTCTTTGCCTTGGTTTATATCTTCAAAAAGCGTTTTCAGGGTTTTCAAACTTTCCAGTTTATCCCACCACCACTCGGTTTTTATACGTTCAGATAGATTTGCACGTTTGGTGAGATGTTCTGAAAGTGCTTCAAAACTATCAAATTTGGGCACCACTTCATCAAGCGGACGTACAGTGCGCCGTGGCTTGTTTTTACCCTCCGTAAAAGTTTTCTGATATTCCGCATAGCCAGTCATATTACGGATTACCCGTTGAATTTCTTGGGGGGTAGGTTCGGTATCGTCCTTTCCTTTGGACACGGTATCCGGCTGACGGTGATACCATTCGGTTTCCGCATAGATAGCGATTTCTGTTCGCATCTCGGTTTCGGTAACCGGCTCAATGATAAGGCCGATTTTTCCGGTTTCATTCGGTTGTGGCGCACGAATACGGACTTCACACACCGTGGTACGGCCGGCGCCTATGGACAAGACGGAGTTTTTTTTCAGGCTGGTCTTGTCAGTCAGTTTCTGCTTCTTGTCAACCAACAGATTGGCGGCAACACTGATGAGAGAAGATTTTCCTACCCCGACGTTGCCAATGAAAACAATGGGATGATCGCGATTATGCAACAATGTCTGCTTATCGCTGATGGTATTAATCCAATGTTTGGCTGTATTGGCGGCGCTTGGAGAAGATATCTTCAACTGTTCAAGCTGATTAAGCACCGATTGGACGTTAGATTCGTTCATAGGTTTAAATTACGCGCTTTGGAGGGTTTGGTGGGTTTACGCGACGCTCCTACCCACCCTACCAATCAAATTCAAATGTGACATTGTCGAGCGATAATCCAAGAGTCAAAATCCAAACTATAGCCAATTTCCAATGAATAAAAACGCGGCCCAGTAATATGGATGGGAAAAATCAGTTGTTAACATATCCCGCTGCGCCTGTTGTAAGGCCTGTGCTTTAGACAACTGATTATTCTTCAAATAGTGATAAAATTTGGGCATCAACAGTGCGGTAGCCGGATCATCCACTAACCATAAACTGGCCACCGCGCTACGGGCACCAGCTTTGAGGGCGATACCGGCTAAGCCCAACGCCGCACGATCAGTGCCCAGTGCGGTTTGACAGGCACTCAGCGTCAGTAATTCAACCGGATTTTTGAGCGCGGTTATCCCAATCAAATTCTTTAAATCATTGATTGTGATAGGATATTATTTATTATCCGTGACTAAAAACGTGTTATTTGGATTATTGTCAAAATGTCCATGTGTGGCGAGGTGAATAATTTGGTAAGGATGGTGGATTTTCACACCTTTTTCCAATTCAGATTGGAGATTAGGCAAGATAAATCGTTCTTCTTTCAGCACGGTGAATTGAAATTTATCGTTGCCAAGTTGAGCGCGTATTTCTTGTAATTCTGTTGGTACATTCGTTAACGCATTAAAACGTCTTCCCTTAGTGATAATTGGCTTTGAATAACCACCGAGCAATATCCTCATATTGTCTCTTGGCATCGGCGTTAAATCAGGTATTTTGAGTGACGGCGTGACAACGAGTGCATATTGTTTGTTAATCAAATAGTCTTTGCCATCATATAAAGCGGCAAACGGAATCGTTAGCAAAATACCGTCTGGTACAATCACAAGCGTCTTGATTTGCTGGGTGTTCAACGTGTCAGCAATGGGTTCAATCAGCCAGTCATAAAGTTTTTTGGCATGAGTTTGAATGTCCGTTTCTTTGGTATCTGTTTTCAGCAGTTGGTTACGAAATTGCTCGACTTCATGTTTCAATTGAGGATATGGAACATCATGATTAACAAACCGTTGAGTGTCATTATCCAAATTCAATAACAACTCCAGACGGTTTTCAAGCACAATGGGATAAAGTACCGCGGTTTGTTTTGGTAAAACTTCATCGATTTTCGATTTCGCGTAAATCCGTTGCCGTTCAAACAGGCAGTCATCCTGAAAATAATCACGCAATTCGGCTTGCTTGAAATTTTCAATGCTTTCGGTAGCCTCGTCTAACCGGGCTTGTTGAAGTAATAAATCTGTTAGTTGAAAATACAACGCCCCGGTGGTTTTCCGAAACGATTGTGAAATACGATGATAGCCTCCTTTTAAGGAATCACGCACTTTGTCAGATTCTAAGTGTTGAATGGCTTGTTGATAGGCAGAAAGAGCGGCTTGGGGAAGCCCTTGTGCGTTAAAAAGTCGCCCTAATTGCCATTGCCAGAGGTATAACAATTCTGGGTAATAATGGCGCTGTTGGGCATAAAAAAGTGCTTGCCGTGTTAGTTGGACAGCTTCATCATACCGCTTAGCATCCTCATAAAGTTGTCCAAGATAACCTTTGGCATAAGACATGGCGCGAACATCTTGAATTTGTTGGGCAATTTCAAAGGCTTGCGTTAATGCCTGATAAGTGTGCTGGTAAAGTTGCTTGGTTTGCGGAGGCGAAATTATAGTGGCCGATTGATGGAAACCAAAGAGTTTTTCTTGTCCAAGCATGGGAGGCAATGCTTTGTTTCCACGCGCATTGAGTAAACTCGTCGGTGGGTTTGAGGGAAAATCATCAACATGATTGCACCGGTTTGGCTGTGCATAAGGTGCCGTTTGTAACTGACGCATCCATTGCGCTAAGCCAATCAGAGAAAACACTTTATCATGCGAATCGGGCAACGTTTGAATTTGTTGCAAAATGGTGCTAAATAACTCAAATACGGATTGCCCAAATTTATCTTTGACGAAATCATAATCACCACTTTGCACAATCGCTTGGGCTAGATTCCTCCAAATCGTCATTTCAAATGGCTTATCATTGAGTGTTTTAGCAATCTGCACACTCTCATAATAGGTTAACAACGCATCATCACACTTTCCTTGTGCCATTAACAAATTCGCTTTTTTATTCAAAAAGTTAGCTAATAATCGTGGCTGTGCTTGAGCCATCTTTACAGCCTTGTCTATGTATAATGAGGCTTTTTGTTGAGATGCGGTTTGAGTCAGACAAGTCTCCTCTACGGAACGCCCCATTGCCAGATAAACGTCACTCAAATGACTCTGCACGGTGGCATAGCGCACCGGATCATTTTTCTGGCTGACAAATGACTCGATAGAGTGTAAAATGGTTTTGGCTTTTTGCAATAGCCCTAACTTTTGATAGGCGATTGCCAAACGCACCGAGATATCGATATAGTCAGCCGGTGCCCATTGGGGGCTAAGATGAGCGCGTGCGGATTCCAACTCTTGCACCGCTTGTTCAAAATCACCGCGTTGAAAAGCGGTTAGGGTTTCAGTCGCTAAACTGGGTAAGGATAATACTAAAATAAGTAATACATGACTATCGGCTAAAAAAAAATTAAAGGAATTTAAATGAGAATAGTTTTATTTTTTGTTTAAATTGCTTTATTCTAACAGAAAAATTTAATTTCAAGATAAAGGCAACCAATTGACTACAAACAAAAACGATAGACAAAATGAAATTCTAAAATTTTTCAAAAACGTTGATAGTTCTGACTTATCAGTAAAGAAATATTTTACAACCCACAAAACGCCAATCAGTCTATCCCAATATTATAAACTAAAAAAACGATTTGACCAACAAGGAATTGCTGGTATTGAAGACAATCGAACTACCGGAAATGCACAAAAGCTTAACCCTCAACAACTTGAATTGGTAAACGCAGTTTTAACTTATAATCGGCACTTAACTTCCAAATCGCTTCAATGCGAACTACAAAATAAGTGGGGCATTGAGTTAGATATTAGTCGAATTGATCAGCTAAGGCGAGCATCAAACCTTACCCGTATTAAGCCAAAAGTAGAAACTGCTCAAGCTGTTAAATTTGCTGGTATTGAGATATTTTCAGCTTTAGTGCATCATATAGGTATTTTAGAACACTGGAATCAAACAATTAAAAAGCGTTTGCAGCAAATAAAACTTACTTCATTATACCAAAACCAAAATAGTCAAAATAGTTCCCATATACGACATCGAAACGGCCAATTTTCATCAAGATATAACAAGTTAAAAAAAGTTCGAGAAATGAAGTTTGCATCTATTGAGGACAAAATCAAAGAAAAAGATTTCGCAAGTCTATCACTATACCAAACAACAGATGCTAATTTAGGTCGAAAAAATTTATCGGTATTGCTTTTGCCTCTGGTGACAAACAATGGTGCTTCAAAAAGCATTAACAAACCATTAGGAAACGCATTACAATATGCTTGTGGGTACAATTATAAACATTCGACAATTGATAAGTACTTAAGAGAACTTAAATATCTACAAATTTCAACGGATTTGATTGATTGCAATGCTAAATTTTTTCATAATTTTTGGAAGCAATATGATTCTACGACTCACAAACTAGCTTGTTATTATATTGACGGTAACGTTAAACCATTATGGTCATCTAAACGTTGCCGAAAAGGAAAAGTTACCATGTTAGGCCGAGTTATGAATTGTTTGGAACAAGTTATTATTCATGATGGATATGGCCATCCTATATATTTTCGTACCTTTTCGGGCAATGCTGATTTACAAAAATATGCACTGCAATCAATGGAAGAATTAAATGGACTCTTAAGTGAAACTAAAAAACCTAACAAATCAAAATGTACTCGCGCCTTAATTTTCGATAGTGGTGGAAACTCTGTTCAGAACTTCAGAGCTTTCTCAAAGTCATCTTATTATTATATTACAATTTTGGATACAAATCAAATTAATGAACGTAAATTTAAACATCAAACTGATATGGAATACTATCGATATGGTAAAGCCATGTTAACTGATTGTCGTATAGAATTGCTTGACTCAAAAGAACCCAAGTATATCTACGAAAGTCGTGCTGTACAAGTTCATTGGACTAACGGTAGAGAATGTTGTTTATTAACAAGTATCCCTCCAAAGATATTCGACGCTCATGAAGTAGTGAAGGCCTATTTTGAGCGTTGGCCACAATGTGAAAAGCAATATGCAATGATGAAAGCTGCAGTATGCTTCTATCAAGTTGTAGGATACGGTAAAAAGCAAGTTGATGACATAAAAATGTTAGAACGAATTAACGAATATCAAACCGGTATTCAGCAATTGAAACAAGAGCTTGAAGTTCCTATTTCCCAAATAATTCCTATTTCCCAGAAATTTGATAAATTGTTTGAAACCGAAAGAGAACTTAAACAGAAAAGCAAGATTAAAGATGGTGAACGGATTCAATCGAAACGAAACACTAAGGCTTTAGAAACGTGCCAGCGAGAAATAATAAAGCTCCAACGTCAGATTAAAAAGATAGAAGAACCTTTCAAAAAGGAGTTTAAAGTTTTGCGAAATAAAAGCAAGGAGTTTGCGCGTATTCAAGGCAAAGAAAAAGTGTATAATGTTGATGTTGAACTTGATCAATTGCTGACGAGTTTCAGATTAACTTTTGCTAATATTCTGGCTTTTCTGGCAAAAGAAATACTGAATGAAAGTTCGATAGAAATGAACACGTTGATTCAATCAATCTTATTTTTATCTGGTACAATTGAGCAATTACCTGATTATCGTAAAGTCTGTATCAATCAGAACAAAAAGGATCAAAAGTTTATGACGAAGTTGTCAAAAGGTTTGTCAAAATTGAACAGTTTGAACATTCGTCATCCAAGTGGGGCCATTTATGTGTTTAAAATTGTGTGAGTCTCATTTATATTCCTCTAAATTTTTTTTAGCCGATAGTCATGTA
>Ga0233403_10000835_pt1 | contig 14742 bp, 8 predicted proteins | sample Na_oxic_1_MG_FD_179866 | JGI IMG/M metagenome (GOLD analysis project Ga0233403, IMG submission 179866) | Seawater microbial communities from Saanich Inlet, British Columbia, Canada - Na_oxic_1_MG | ecosystem: Environmental > Aquatic > Marine > Inlet | place: Canada: British Columbia | collected...
TCCAAGTCAACCGTTTCCTTTTTCAAATAAAAGAATAAACTGCCTAATATCATCAATAAAAATAACGTGCTTATTGTAGTGAAAATTTTTCTATAATTACTATGTGGTTGATACTCATGGGGCTGATTTGATATTAAAGGAAGGGGGTTATGAGATTGTATACTTTCCGGCACTTGCCCTTGTAAAGCGGCTTTAAATGCAAAAACGGTTTGAAAACGTTCCTCATGTCTCATAGCTAATGCCTGCATGATCGCCTCATTGACTAAGGTAGAAATCTCCACGCCAAGCATCATCGGTGCAACTAAGCTATCTTCACAAGATCGATCTGTCGCGGCAGGCGGCAGGATACCGGTAATCATCAAATATAACAAGGCACCACAAGCATAAATATCTGTCCACGGTCCGATTTTGCCCTTACCGGAATATTGTTCGAGGGGTGAATAGCCATGTTTAAGTACTAAATCTAGGCTATGGCTATGTTCACCTACAATATGCCGTGCCGCCCCAAAATCAATTAAGATAGGTGTACCTGTGTTTAGAATACGAATATTTTGTATAGAAATATCACGATGATAAATATGTTGAGCATGAATTAAAGCTAAAGCATCAAGTAGGGGTAGGATAATAGCTAATGCCTGCTCCACAGGTAGATGCCCCCCGGCTTGATTTAACCTATTTTCTGGACTTAAACCTTCTAAATAATCCATAACCATATAGCCTGTTTGATTATCTTCAAAAAAATTAATCACCCTGACGATATTTGGATGATCAAATTTAGCTAAATTGCGAGCTTCATCAATAAAAAACTGTAATCCTTTATAAAAAGTATCTTCCTGTTTTTTGACGGGAATAATATTTGAAGTTTGAACATCACGGGTAGCAAATGCTACGGGTAAATATTCTTTAATGGCGATTTTTTTTTGCAGCCATAAATCTTGCCCAATATAAGTGATACCGAATCCTCCTTGCCCCAGGGTCATTCCAATCACATATTGTTTTTTTAGAATCGTTCTTGGTTTAAGATATAAAGGATGTGCTTGATATTGACGTTCATTGTAGCCACAAGCGGGGCATAACGAGTTATGTCCTTTGTGCTGCATACAATTGATACAAAGTGTATTGAGTTTAGGTGTCTCCACCGCCATTTTATTATTCATATTAGAAAAATCGGATTTTTAAATTGCAATATTTATTTCTATAGTTAGTTGTTCAGATAAATAATTTCACAGAATTATAAAATTGTAGGGTGGGCAAAGTGTTTTAGTTGCCCACCTTACCTCTGCCCTTTGTGAAGTTATTTTTCTGAACATCTATATACTGTTTTTTTTTAATAGTATTTCTGATGGCAATTATTAATTAATTCATTAATATATTGAATGTACTCAAAATCTGTGAAAATGGTGTGCAAAAAATACTATTTTAAAAAATAGTATCTTTGATGGCAATTATTAATTAATTAAGGAGCATAAAATGACTAGGCAACCATAAAGGATTGCCCCTACATTAATCAAGGTATCGTAGAGTAACCCCTTGTAGTTACCCTAGTTGACTTAGTTATTTTATGCACGTTTCTAATATACTAGACTTGTTCCTTAGTAATATCTTTTAAATATTTGTAATATAAACAAATTTTATTTGCCGTATTAGGTTTAATACTTTTTAGAGAGGCAATTATTTGCATTATTTTTGCAATGATACAAATTTTATTCGCTGGATAATATAGTTTTTCAGATAAATAATTTCCTGATACTCGACTATCAAGTTTTTGATATTATTTGGCTTCGCGAAGCTCTATCTTTGAGTGTTAAAATAGCTAACTCATTGATTTTTAATGTTATTTAGCTTTTAGTCTAAAATTATATTTCTTTTTAAATCAATGACTTATAAAAAACTTGATAATCGAGTGATAATAAACTAAGTTTTTTGAAAAAATTTTTATTTCTAAGAATTTATTTTTCTGAAGATCTATAAACTGAAATAACTATCTTTTTTTTTAAAGTAAAAATAACTGATTGATTAACTAGAATTGCCCACATCTACCCATTTAAACTCAATATCAAAAAAAATGGTAAGTGATTGATTTTTTAGTTTTTTATAATTTAATGTTTATATAAATCTATAAAATATAATTATTTAGGAACAAGTTTACTAAATGTACTCAAGATATGTAAAAATGGTGTGCAAGAAATACTATTTTTTTAAAATCGTGTTTCTGAGGGCATATCAGGTTTTCACGAAACGGATTTTCACACACAGTATAATGTTTAAAAACCCAAAGGGGTAATTTCAAAATTAAAAATGTTTAATATACTTGTGCTACATGGTCCTAATCTCAATTTATTAGGTGAGCGTGAACCGACACAATATGGTAATACCACTTTAGCAAGCATTAATCAAGAACTTGTTGAAATGGCACAGGCTGCCGGTCATCAGCTAACGACTTTTCAAAGTCAGGCAGAACATGAATTAATTGAAAAAATTCATGCTGCACGTCATAAGGTTGATTTTATTTTAATCAATCCTGCGGCTTTTACCCATACTAGTATAGCTTTACGCGATGCTTTATTAGCCGTTGCTATTCCATTTATTGAAGTGCATTTATCAAATATACATGCCCGTGAACATTTTCGGCACAACTCTTACTTTTCAGATATTGCCGTTGGTGTTATTAGCGGACTTGGGGCGCAAGGATATACCTTGGCTTTACAAGCAGCACTTTTTATTTTATCGAATGAGAAGGAGCCTCATGGATATTCGTAAAATTAGAAAACTCGTAGAATTGATTGAAGCCTCTGGGGTAACTGAGATAGAAATTCACGAAGGTGAAGAGTCGGTACGTATTAGTCGTTATTCAAATTCTGCACAAGTGGTGGCACAACAAACGATGCTACCTTCGCCTATGCCAGCAGCTGCAGCTCCAGCGTTACCGGTGACACCCCCACCGCAGGAGCCTACTGACATAGAGCCAGAAGGACATATCATCAAGTCACCAATGGTTGGCACATTTTATAAGGCTTCATCCCCTACCAGTAAATCTTTTGTTGAAGAAGGACAAATGGTCAATGAAGGAGACACCTTATGTATTATTGAAGCCATGAAAATTCTTAATCAAATCACGGCTGACAAGGCGGGTATTGTTACTAAAATTTTAGTAGAAAACGGTGCCCCGGTAGAATATGGTGAACCATTATTTGCCATTGAATAACAGTTTATCAGTTATCAGTTATCAGTGAACAGTGTAATTGTGAAACACAAACTAACTGCTATAGCTTTTCAGATAAATAATTTACTTCATCACTGCGTTTCACAAAAAAGAAACCAAGTTTCTTCGTAACTACTCAGCCTTAAAATAAATTGCAAAGCTGAAAGCTAAAGTCTCCTGAAGGAGACTGAAAAGAATTATTTGGATTTTAGCTGATTTTAGCCTGCTTGAACTGTTAGCCTTGAAATGCAGTAACGGAGCTTCGCTGCGAGCAATTTATTTCAAGGCTGAGTAGTTACGTTTCTTCAATATACTTGATTTCTAACAGTTTATTTTTCTGAACATCTATAGTTTTTCAGATAAATAATTTCCCAAAGGGCAGACACGCAGGTCTGCCCCTACAATAAAATATTTGACGTAGGGGCGAACATAAGTGTTCGCCCTTGTGAAATTATTTATCTGAAAAACTATATATATAGATTCATTGTGATACGAAGTCACTTCGTTATGCGGAGATCAACACAAACTAACTGTTAGGTTTATTGTTGACTGATAACTAATAACTGATAACTGATAACTGATAACTGATATGAGGTTTAAGTACATGCTGTCTAAAATCGTTATTGCCAACCGAGGTGAAATTGCCCTACGCATTTTAAGAGCCTGTCGAGAAATGGGCATTAAAACTGTCGCGATACATTCTTCCGCCGATAGAGAAATCAAACATGTACGACTGGCTGATGAATCAGTATGTATAGGTCCGCCTCCTTCGGCTGAAAGTTATCTCAATATTCCAGCGGTCATTAGTGCCGCTGAAGTGACTGATGCTGTCGCTATTCATCCAGGTTATGGTTTCTTGTCGGAAAACGCTGATTTTGCTGAACAAGTTGAAAAAAGCGGGTTTATTTTCATCGGTCCGCGTCCAGATACCATTCGTTTAATGGGAGATAAAGTCTCCGCCATTGCGGCGATGAAAAAAGCCGGTGTACCCTGTGTTCCTGGCTCCGATGGTGCCCTTGATGATGATATGGATAGAAATATCAAATTGGCACATGATATTGGTTATCCAATCATTATTAAAGCCGCAGGGGGGGGCGGTGGACGTGGAATGCGTGTCGTTCGTAGCGAAGCGGCATTACATAATGCCATTTCTTTAACCCAAAGCGAAGCAGCGGCTGCCTTTGGTAATGAACAAGTGTATATGGAAAAATACCTTGAAAATCCACGTCATATAGAATTTCAGGTTTTAGCGGATAGTCATGGCAATGCCATTCATTTAGGTGAACGCGATTGCTCTATGCAGCGTCGTCATCAAAAAATGATTGAAGAAGCACCTGCCCCTGGTTTGACTAAAGCAATACGCAATAAAATCGGAGAGCGCTGTGCTCAAGCTTGTCGAAATCTAGGCTACCGGGGAGCCGGTACCTTTGAATTTCTATATGAAGAGGGGGAATTTTATTTCATTGAAATGAATACTCGTTTACAAGTCGAACACCCCGTGACAGAATGGATAACCGGTATTGATATTGTACGCGAACAACTGCGTATTGCCGCTGGCGAACCATTGAGTTATAAACAAAAAGATATTCATTTTCATGGACATGCGATGGAATGCAGGATCAATGCCGAAGATCCAGATAGTTTTCTACCTTCACCAGGTGTCATTTCCCGCTTCCATGCACCTGGTGGTCCAGGGGTACGTGTTGATACGCATATTTATAGTGGCTATCGTGTGCCGCCCTACTATGATTCCATGATTGGTAAAGTCATCGTTCATAGTGATACACGCGAATCAGCAATGGCACGTATGAGGATGGCTTTAGATGAAGTCGTTATTGATGGCATCAAAACCAATACCCCTCTCCATAAAACATTATTCACCGATTCTACTTTCCAAGCCGGTGGTATTAATATTCATTATTTGGAAAAAAAATTGGGAATGTGTTAAGTTTAAGTTACTTGATGTCAGTCAAATTCAGGCGTGTTAGAAATCCGATTTTTTGAAAAAATCGGATTTCTTTAAAACCGGTTCAAACGTGTTAGAAATACTATTTTTTGAAAATAGTATTTCTTTAATTTTGCTCACTTACATAGGAGATTCACTTGTCTAATCCACAAATACTGACTATTGACGGTAATGATGCTGCTGCATACGTTGCGCATAAAACCAATGAAGTCATCGCCATTTATCCCATTACCCCCTCATCAGGTATGGGGGAAATCTGTGATGAACGCTCTTCACAGGGAAAAACAAACTTATGGGGTATCGTACCAGAAGTCATGGAACTACAGCATGAAGGCGGTGCCGCAGGTACAGCTCACGGTGCTTTACAAACGGGTGCCTTGACGACAACATTTACCGCTTCCCAGGGGTTGCTTTTAATGATCCCCAGTATGTATAAAATTGCAGGTGAATTGACCCCGGCGGTTATTCATGTAGCAGCCCGTGCCATTGCCGCTCAAGCTTTATCCATTTTCGGCGATCATAACGATGTTATGTCTGCTCGTACCACCGGTTTTGCTATGTTAGCCTCCTGCTCACCCCAGGAAGTCATGGATTGCGCCCTGATTGCCCAGGCGGCAAGTCTGGAATCCAGAATTCCTTTTGTACATTTTTTTGACGGTTTCCGCACCTCACATGAAGTAGCAAAAGTCAAGCTACTAGATGATGAAATCATGCGGACGCTGGTAACGGACAAATTAGTACGTAGCCACCGCGAACGTGCTATGACTCCAGATCGTCCGGTCATTCGCGGCACTGCTCAAAATCCCGATGTCTATTTTCAAGGACGTGAAACCGTCAACCCTTACTATGAAAAAGTCCCTGGGATTATGCAATCAGTCATGGACCGCTTTGCTGCATTGACCGGACGACAATATCGCCTCTTTGATTATTTAGGAGCGCAAGATGCTGAAAGGGTTGTCATACTCATGGGTTCAGGCGCAGAGGCGGTCCAAGAGACTATCGAATATCTATTAGAGCAGGGTGAAAAAGTAGGTGTGTTAAAAGTACGGCTGTTCCGTCCATTTTCCGCCAAACACCTTATTGATGCTCTGCCTAACACGGTACGTAAAATTGCCGTTCTAGATCGCAGCAAAGAACCAGGTGCTAATGGCGAACCCCTTTATAAAGATATTCTGACAGCCTTGGCTGAATATGTCTCTACTGGGGGCAACAAATTCCAAGGATTACCCCGCATCGTGGGCGGTCGTTATGGCTTATCTTCCAAAGAATTTACGCCTGGGATGATCAAAGCTGTTTTTGATGAGTTAAACAAAGAAACACCCAAAAACAGTTTCACCATCGGCATTATTGATGATGTTTCCCATACCAGCCTGGATTGGGATGAAACCTTTTATAACAAAGCGACCGACGCGCTAAACCAATGCGTCTTTTATGGACTCGGTTCAGATGGTACAGTCAGTGCCAATAAAAATTCCATTAAGATTATTGGTGAAGGCACGGATCTCTATACCCAGGGTTATTTTGTTTATGATTCTAAAAAGGCAGGTGCCGTTACTGTTTCCCATTTAAGGTTTGGTCCTAACCCAATTCGTTCCACCTACCTCATCGCCGATAACCAAGCCCATTTCGTCGCCTGTCATCAGCCAATTTTCTTGGAACGCTACGATATGCTGGATAAAGCTAAGGAAAACGGCGTTTTCCTACTCAACTCTAGCATCCCTGCTGATCAAGTTTGGGCAACTCTGCCCAAAAAAATGCAGCAGCAACTGATTGAAAAGAAACTTGCGTTTTACGTCATTGATGCCTATCAAGTCGCCAGTCAATCAGGTATGGGCAGACGCATTAACACCATCATGCAAACTTGCTTTTTTGCAATATCTGGTATTCTACCGAAGGAAGAAGCCATCAGCAAGATTAAAGAAGCAGTCCAGAAAACCTACGGGAAAAAAGGGCAAAAGGTGGTGGATCAGAATTTCCAGGCCATTGATACGACACTGGCTAATTTACAACAAGTCGAGGTACCAACCGAAGTTACTTCAACGCTTGAAAAACTACCACCGGTCTCCGTTCATGCTCCTGAATTTGTTCGCAATGTTATAGGCGAAATCGTTGCTGGACGAGGAGACAAGTTACCCGTTAGCCAATTACCAGTAGATGGAACTTGGCCGACAGGCACTTCCGCCTGGGAAAAGCGCAATCTTGCCCTGGAAATTCCTGTATGGGAAGCAGAACTTTGTATCTACTGCGGCAAATGTCCCTTCGTTTGTCCACATTCTGCTATTCGCAGTAAGGTCTTTCCAGAAGCATTAGCAAAAGATGCACCTTCTACCTTTAAACATGTTCTAGTCAAAGGCAAGGAGTTTCAAAAGGATGAACATATCAGCTATCAAGTGGCTCCCGAAGATTGTACAGGTTGCAAACTGTGTGTGGATGTTTGTCCGGCAGTAGATAAAAAGAATCCTAGCCGTAAAGCACTGAACATGGCACCACAGGCACCGCTACGGGAACAAGAACGGGAGAATTGGGACTTCTTCCTGACATTGCCTGAATACGACCGCGAACAACTCCGCTTTAATACCCTAAAAGGCGCGATGATCGCACAACCTTTGTTTGAAGCCTCTGGTGCCTGCGTTGGTTGCGGCGAAACCCCCTACATCCGTTTGGCTACACAGCTATTTGGAGATAGGATGCTCATCGCTAACGCCACCGGTTGTTCTTCCATCTATGGTGGCAACTTACCAACTACCCCCTATACGACAAATAAAGAGGGACGTGGTCCCACCTGGAATAATTCTCTGTTTGAAGATACCGCCGAATTTGGATTAGGATTCCGCTTATCGATAGACCGACAGGCTGCGACTGCCCGTCACCTTCTGACCGAACTTAAAAATCAGATTGGCGAACAACTCGTACAAGATGTTTTAAACGCGGATCAAACAACCGAACCTGGTATCTTCCAGCAACGCGAACGCTTGGAAGAGGTGAAAAAATGTATTAAGGGCATTAATTCAGAAGATGCACGCAATTTGGAATCGGTAATTGATGCACTCGCTAAAAAAAGCGTCTGGATTTTCGGTGGCGATGGTTGGGCTTATGATATTGGCTCTAGTGGCTTGGATCATGTAATCGCTTCAGGGCGCAACGTCAATATCTTGGTGATGGACACAGAAGTTTACTCCAATACGGGCGGTCAAATGTCCAAATCAACGCCTATAGGGGCAGTTGCCAAATTTGCTTCCAGTGGTAAACCCATTGCTAAAAAAGATTTAGCCATGATTGCCATAAGCTATGGTCATGTCTATGTAGCCCAAGTAGCCTTTGGTGCTAAAGATGTACGCACCCTAAAGGCTTTTCAAGAAGCGGAGTCTTATGATGGTCCTTCACTGATCATTGCTTACAGCCCCTGTATTGCTCATGGTGTGGATATGTCGTTCAATCTGCGTCAACAAAACCTGGCTGTAGATAGTGGTCATTGGCCCTTGTTCCGCTATAATCCGCGCTTGAAAGAGCAAGGCAAAAATCCATTACAACTGGATTCCAAGGAACCGACGATTCCTATCAAAGACTTTGTTAAAACGGAAACCCGGTTCAATATGCTTTTCCGCATTGCCCCTGAAGAGGCAGAAAGGCTCCAACAGCAAGCTCAGGAGAATGCCAACAAGCGCTTTAATTACTATAAACAACTTGCTGCCATCTCCTTTTCAGAAAAATAAAAGGTAGAGTTTGAGACCTGATAGGTTTAAAAAACCTGTAAAGTAGAGTTTGAGACCTGACAGGTCTGTCGTTTCCCCATACTTAACCCTACTCTATGCACACATCATCCGCCGTAAGAATCAATTCTTACGGCTAATAGTTCCTTGTAGGTCGGGTTATAGTCAGCGCGGGAACAAACTTAACTTTTTTCAATGAGGCAGGTGGGCAAGAAAAAGACTTTGCCCACCCTACATAAAAGTTTAAGTTATGCCCGCGTGCAGTATAGTAACCCGACTACCATACTTGATTTTGTTCCTTGTAGGTCGGGTTAGATTTTTTTGCGCCGCAAAAAAACGTAACCCGACTTATGGCTAGGTAAATGTTGGGTTCATCGCGCAGCGCACGATAAGCTAACCCGACCTACCATACTAACATCCCTTTCTTCGTGAGCAAAAAAACTTGAACATCAAGTTGATAGGTAATCATTATGTCACCCTTATTTGTTATTGTCGGCGTACTCACATACGCAGGAGCAAAATTATACCAAGATTTAAAGACGCTTAACGAGCCGTCTTTAAAGAATGAAAACCCCTCTAAAATCAAGAAAAACCTCATATCACCAGAAGTGCATAGGCAAGCATTGAGTGATTCCCAAGATAAGCTTCAACGAAACCTTACTGTAGCAAAAGTATCACTCGTTTTAGCTGTCACGGGCAGTTTATTTTATTTACCATTGATGCTTGCCAGTGTTGTTGGTGTTATTTATACCAGCATCCCCCTCTTACAAAAGGGCTCTCAATCCCTGTTTAAAAAACAGCAAGTTGATATGGCGGTTATTGAATCCATCACCTTCCCCTTGCTTATTATTAGCAGACACTATGTTATAGTCGCTTTACTCAATTGGTTATGTTATTTTATTCAAAATTTTGTTTCCCAAATTCAAAGTCTAAAAGAAAATTTTAGAGTAGAGCTTTTACAAGCTTATGAAAAACTACCAAAAGTGGTTTGGCTACTCAAAGATGGGGCTGAAATTGAAACGCATGTTGATACCTTAAAAACGGGCGATATCATCGTCGTCAATGCCAATGAAATGATACCGGTAGATGGTTTCATTACCGAAGGCAATGCCTTAATCGATCAAAAGATTCTCTTTAAAGAGACCCAAGCTTTGGAAAAGGAAGTTGGCGATGCTGTCTTCGCCTCAACCACTCTTTTATCCGGTAAAATTTTTATCCAAGTCGATAAATGGGGTTTTGAAACGAAAGTGGTTAAAGAAATTGAATTGGCAATGATCGCTGTTAGGAATTATCTTCATGGCATGGACATTAAAACTTAGGAAATCAATGGGATATGATCTGGACCGTTAAATCTATAACATCACAAAAAAAAGGCACCCTTCATATTCCAACAAAAGTAGTAAACAGTTTATCTCGCATAAATCATACCCGTAAAAACGGGAATCCAGATCGTTTGTGATTTAATAGGTTCCTTTTTTCGTGGAAATGACAAAAAACTGTAAACTGAAAAATGAAGGGTGTCTACTTTTAATTACATCCCATGACTAATATAACCAAAAAATTTCATTTTACCAAACCACTACCTTTAAGTCTTTATATCCACATTCCTTGGTGTATTCGTAAATGCCCCTATTGTGATTTTAATTCCTATCAAATACAGGGCAAAATACCAGAAAATGACTATATTAATGCTTTGTTAACTGATTTGGAACAAGATTTACCTAAAATCCAAGAACGAACTATCTCTAGTATTTTCATTGGAGGAGGTACACCAAGCGTGTTATCACCAGAGGCAATTTATCAACTACTCGCAGGCATACAAAAGCGACTCCTCATCAGGAAAAATACGGAAATCACTTTAGAAGCGAATCCAGGAACTATAAAAGACAATACTTGTTTTCAAGCATTTCGCGAAGCGGGTATTAATCGCCTATCATTGGGCATACAAAGTTTTAATGAAACTGCTTTACAACGTTTAGAACGTATTCATGGACACATTGAAGCTATCAATGCCATCGAATCAGCAATGAAGGCAGGATTTAATCAGATCAATTTCGACTTAATGTTTGGTTTAGCGGCACAAACCATTGAAGCGGCATTAGAAGATTTAGAAATAGCGGTGTCTTTTCAACCATCCCATTTATCCTGGTATCAATTAACGATTGAACCTAATACTCCATTTTATCATAACCCTCCTCCTTTGCCCGATAATGACATATGGGAAATGCAAAAAGCAGGGCAAAATTATTTAACGAAACAGGGCTATTTTCAATATGAAATTTCTGCTTATGCTAAATCAGGGCAGCAATGTCAGCATAATCTGAATTATTGGAAATTTGGTGATTATTTAGGAATTGGAGCGGGGGCGCATGGAAAAATCAGCGATACTCATTTAGGTACGATCACTCGTTTATCCAAACAACGCCATCCACAAAATTATTTACAATTGGCAACTAGCCCGGCTATCACAGCCAATCATGCCAAGCTTACACCACCGGAAGTAGGGCTAGAATTTATGATGAATGCTCTGCGCCTACATGAAGGTTTTACAAATCAAACATTTATTGAAAATACCGGTCTTAATCTAGCCTATTTAGAAAAACCGATACAACAAGCTTATTTGCAAAACTGGTTAATTAAAAGCGAAAAAAATGGAATACAGCATATTCGAACAACAGATACCGGAATGCGTTTTTTGAATGAGGTTTTAAACTTATTCGTACCATGAATAGTGAGTACAACGGATTATGGAAACAAGAACTTTTATGTAGGGCTCCTAAAGTCTTTTTTTTGCCCACCCTCATTAGAAAAGTTAAGTTTAGGAACGTGCATGAAATAAGTTCGACAACTAAACCTGACAGGTTTTGGAAACCTGTCAGGTTTGATTCAACATACCGGAAAGGATTACCCCTACATGCCCATTTTTCAAGCCATTATTGTAGATTCAGCCGCCGATAATATATCATGAGGTTTTAAATTTAACCGCTTACCTTTAATAATAGCCATAACTCGCCGCATTTCCATTTCACGCAATAAAATATAGGCAAAAACCTTAGCTAAGGTAAAACTCCGCAATTTCAAAGTCAATTCAGCCACTCGTCGCGTTTCTCGAATAAGCCGTTGATCAACCGCAAAGGTATTCTTGGCTTCCGATAATAAAGTGTAAAGTGGTTCAGGTAAATGCTCAAGCACTTCTTGCAAAGAATTTAATTCAACCAAATCTTGCAAAAGAGAGCGATTGAGCCGGTAAGGGGTAGGCACTAATAAATAATACGTTTCCGCTGCTGATAAGTTATAAGCAAACCGATAACGCAGTAACCACAACAAATTAAAACGATCCATAAAAATACTTATCAACGGCGATAAATATTGGCGTTGCTTATCATCAAGTGTGCGAACTCGTTGTACAAATCCTAACAAATAATGCCGATCAATCGCTGCATCTAACGAATAAAGTTGATGTTCCCTTTCAAATACACGTCGCGCTTGGCATGCAATATGACCATAAGGGCTATTTTCCAAACGTCGTAATAGTTCACCCACGTCTTCAGTGCGTAATAATTGTTCAATTGGTAAAGCAGTTAGTGCGCCTAATTCTAATAATTGGGCTGAAATCGCGTTCGCATCTAAACCTACCATTTTTCCACGCACAAAGGTTTTAAGATTAGCAATGTCGCGTTTATGAAACCAATACATAAGCAGTTCACGAGCGTCCCCCGATAAGGGACGCACCAATATTTGAAAATCGGCTAACATACGCATTAACCAGGCTTGTTCTATCTTCAGCGGATCAACGCGACTATCACTGAGCAAATCTTCTAAATCGCCCCATTCAGTACCGCTTTTTGCTAGAGCGGTGTTTAGCGGCTGATTTAATAAGTCAATTAAGCGTTTTTCAGAGAGTAAACGTCCTGCCAGAATTGACACACGGGCATTAAGATAAGCATAATTAATCATCACCGTGATCCTATTTGCATGAGTAAATGGACCGCTGCTTCTAACGCTTTTTGTTGATTATCCTCAGCGAGATTGTTCAAACGTTCTTTTCGCGCCTCGTATCGTTTTTTTAATTCAGCGATAGTCTGGGCAGCCTGTATCTCAGCCTTTTCCAAAAAACTGGCACGTAAGTCAGGAATTTTAGCCTTAAATTGTTTTTCCGCCTGATGTGCTTCCTGTAAGGCTTGTTGGATAATTTGTTCACGTTCTGTCTGCGCCTTAGCAACGAATTGTTCAGCATCGGTTTCGACAGTCAGTAAACGTTTTAAAGTATCTTCCATTCTGAATATCCTTTAATGTTGCCCAAAGCTGAAGCTTTGGATTCCAAAATCTTGTATAAGTCTATATAATAACAAATAATTGATTGGTAATGAATTTGATTTATATCAATTTATACTGAATAGCCAGGTAGGTCGGGTTAGATTTTTTTGCGCAGCAAAAAAACGTAACCCGACATTTACCTTTTATCTTTGTTTGCCCACCATTGAAATTAATCATCAATATCGTGTTGGTGGGCAACAAAAACACGTTGCCCACCCTACATGATTTCCCATCAGCTAGGTAGGGTGGGCAAACGTCTTTTTGTTTGCCCACCATTCTATTAATCATCAATATCGTGTTGGTGGGCAACTACATGGCTACATGGCTATTAATCATCAATATCGTGTTGGTGGGCAACAAAAACACGTTGCCCACCCTACATGGCTTCAATATTAAAAAAAAATGAATTCTCAAACTATCGAAAAACTTGAGCCATTATCCGCTCCATTACAAGGCACTCATCTAATTGAAGCCAGTGCGGGTACCGGCAAAACTTATACGATGACGACTTTATTTGTTCGTTTGATTTTAGAAAAAAATTTGACGGTGGATCATATTTTAGTCGTCACGTTTACCGAAGCTGCGACGGAAGAATTACGGGATCGTATTCGCCGCCGTTTACGGGAAACATTAACCGCTTTTCAGCAGAGCAGTAGTCAAGATGAAGTTTTAGCGGGATTGATGCGACAGTGTTCCGATCATCAGGATGCTATTTTTCGGTTGACTAATGCGCTACGGGGGTTTGATGAAGCAGCTATTTTTACAATTCACAGCTTTTGTCGGCAGATGTTGCAAGATAATGCCTTTGAAAGTGGGGTATTATTTGATGCCGAGTTAGTGAGTGATCAATCTCACTTATTGCGCGAAATTGTGGAAGATTTTTGGCGGCAACATTTTTATGAAACTTCTTCCTTGTTTATTACTTACGCGCTGGAAAAGGATTTTAATCATCCAACTCAATTGCTCCATGTTTTAAAAAATGGGCAATATGTTGGGCAACCCTTTTTAAATATTATTCCTCAACAAGATGCACCGCGTACTGATGCTCAGGAATTGGCTTTTTATACCGCTTTTACCGAAACGCGAAAAACTTGGCTATCTCAAGCGACAGATGTTGAAGATTTGCTGCTGAATGATAAAGGGTTAAATCGGAATAAATATCGCAAAAAATCTATCGCGATATGGTGTAAAGGATTAGATCATTTTTTAAATGCGCCTCAGATGTCTATTACCTTGCCAGATAAATTTGTGAAGTTTACCCCTGACGAACTGGCGCAATGTGTTAAGAAAAATAAGTTACCACCTCAACATGAATTTTTTGGTTTATGTGAAAAATTATTAGATTGCCAACAAGCCCTTTCTGAACGCTTTCAACAATACTTATTGGCTTTAAAACTGAAATTGTTTCAAGCCGCAGAACGGGAACTTGCCCATAAAAAACAGCAGCAGCATATTCAGTCTTTTGATGACTTATTAATTAATTTACATCAAGCACTCAAAGGCAAAAATGCGGATAATTTAGCCCAGTTGATTCGCAAAAAATATCA
>Ga0233403_10000836_pt1 | contig 14741 bp, 14 predicted proteins | sample Na_oxic_1_MG_FD_179866 | JGI IMG/M metagenome (GOLD analysis project Ga0233403, IMG submission 179866) | Seawater microbial communities from Saanich Inlet, British Columbia, Canada - Na_oxic_1_MG | ecosystem: Environmental > Aquatic > Marine > Inlet | place: Canada: British Columbia | collected...
GCGGGGGTATATTTCGTGGCTCTGAGCTCTAAATTCTCCATTGAGTTCTCCGTCAGATAACGATTTTCGTGGAAAAAAATGAAAACTTCTCATCAACGGGCTTAAAGTCGAATTCAATAGGTTTGGCGGCCTTTTTGGCCATGTCAATAAACCCGAGCCCCGCCCCCATGCTTCCCTTCGAAGGCCCTTTCTTGCGTTGCTCCTTATAGTGTTTTTTGAGTTGCTCCTTATCCATTTTCTGCAGGTGAATCAGTTTGTTTCGGATATTTTCCACATTATTGTTGAAAACCCTGTTTCCGCAAAGCACAAAATAATGGCCATTGTCATAGCCCACCGCGATGATGCCGACACTCAGTTCATCCTTATATCCTTCCCGGGGGCATCTTTCAGCAGAATAATGAATAATGTTCTGAGCCATTTCCACCACCATTGAAAAAACTCGGAGAACAATTGCATTGTGTGTTTCCTCAAACTCCATCTTTTTTCTCAGGATTGTGCCGATTTCCACGAGAAGATCCTGGGAAACAGGCCCGCTGAAACAAAAAAACACCCCTCGGTTATTGAGATCCTTTTTAAAATCATAAAGCTCGTAGAGCATATGGTTTTCCCTCCGTTTATTTTCGATTTTCGACATCTTCGGCAGGCTCAGATACCGGGCAGATACCGAAAGCTCATTTTCGGCAGGCTCAGATACCGAAAGCTCATGTTCGGCAGGCTCGGATACCACCATACTGGAAGACAGACAAACTGATTTTCATCCTCCGGTCCGAACCAAATTAAATGTCAGTGACTCCAAATCTTCTCTGAATTCCTCACCGTTTTCCAAGGCCATCTCATTATCTTTGTGGTAATACCAGTTGATAACAATTTTCTTTCCGTCCATACTGGCATCCTGAAGCATATCCAAAATATTCATAAGGCTTCTTGAACTGTTGCTGTTATAGTAAATCATTTCCATATTCAAAGTGATTGTCTGCTTACCGGAAAATTCCGCCAAATATGTTTCCAACCATCTGAATACCGGGGTATAAAATATAGATGTGTCCTCGGGATAAGATTCCCCTCTGATTTCCAGCGTATGATTGTCGGCATCAAACAGAATAAGAGGTGTGTATTTTGTTTGTTTGATAAACATATTTTCCATACATTCTCCTTGATTATCGGGTCAAAAAATTCGTGATTCGTACTTACACCTTTGTTTCATCAGGTGAATCTTCGACAGATACCGCAGGCTCAGATACCGCAGGCTCAGATGATACCAGCAGTGCGGGGAGATGCTCTCCGCAGGCTGGAATTATTCTTTCCTGAAAATATCATTACGTCATTACGTTTCACAGGTGAATTTCAGCCAGTGCGGAAAATCGCTATTTGTGCCGGGCAGTATCATTTCCAAATTCGAAACCCACAACTGTCACATCATCCCGTTGTTCCTCATCGTCCTTCCATTTCATATAAGTTCTCAGAATTATGTTCCTTTGTTCCTCAAAAGCCTGTTTCCGCACCTCTCTGAGCAGATCGTAAAAGCGGCTGTTGCCAAAGGGAAAGCTTCCGGGACCTCCGATCTGATCCCTGATGCCGTCTGTTGACATGTAAAACGACATGGCAGCCCGGAGCGGTATCTGATGATTGGTGAATTCAAACCCGGTGTTTGCATTTTTATACCCGAGGCTCTGCCTGTCCCCTTTTATGGTATGCAGTGTGCCGTCGTCTGTGATGTAAGTCAGAGGAAACCTCGCACCCGCAAAGGTCAGCACACGGGTTTCCGTATTCAGAAAACAAATCCCCGCATCCATGCCGTCATCGGAATCGGCCTTTTTTTTCTGTGTATATAAAGAGATTTTCACAGCCATATTGAGTGATTTCAGTATCCGGGCCGGATTGTCATAATACTCTCCCTGGACAATCTGCTTGAACATCGTTCCGGAAAGCATGGTCATCAGCGCGCCCGGAACACCGTGTCCTGTACAGTCAATGAGGGCGATGAGACAGCCATTTTCAAACTTCTCAAACAGATAAATATCTCCGCCCACAATATGCTTGGGTTCGTCTATGATGAAATATTTATGATCAAAATAACGCCTGAGCATCTCATGGGAAGGCAGAAGCGATCTCTGAATTTTTTCCGCATAACAGATGCTTTCCATGATATGTTTATTCGCATATTCCACCTGATCAAGAGAGGCTCTCAGTTCCCCTGTCCGATCCGCCACCTCCTTTTCCAGAATTTCAGCTGCTTCCTCCTGCGCCCTCAGAACTTCCTCCTGAGCATTCAGGACATCCTCCCGGGCAAGCAGCTTGGCCTTTCGCTCCACATTGATGCGGTCGGCCAGTCCCAGGGAAAGCAGAATCACCAGCATGGCGGAACCGAGCTGCATGGTGTAGGATGTGAAAGAGGTGGCAGGGAATATGCCAAGCATTTTAAGGAAGTATATAAGCGTACCCGCCAGAAAGACAAACCATGCGATCATAAAATAGCGGGCCGCACGGTATCCCCTGTACAGGCAGAGGACACCTGTTGCCAGAACAGCGATGATCTCCGCCATGAACCATGCCGTGGCGATTCTCACGCTCAGGGCATTGCTGGTTGTCAGAGACAAAATCATGATGGCGACCGCTCCGGCCATGAAAAAGGAGAGAATTTTGTCGGCAAGGTAAGAATTTTCCCTGGTATTCAGGAAAGATTTTGAGAACTGCGCCATCCAGAATCCCGTCATCATTATAAAAAAGGGGACACTCTGATTGAACCATATCGGAAAATCCCCCCACAGATATTCATAACCCTCACCGCTCAGGGAAGCCTGAAAAAGCATATAGCTGACAATGTACATGACACAGAAGAGAAAGCTCCAATCCCTGACGGAAAAAAAGAGAAACAGGTTATAAAGCACCATTGCCGACATAACACCATAATATATGCCGGAAAAATACTGTTTCTTATTCACTTTCTCCGCAAACCCCACAGGAGACCAGAGAACAAGGGGAATTTCCATGGCCCCCCGGCTTTCCGTACGGAGATACAGTGTCTGCTCCCCCGGGATCACTTTTATACGAAAAACAATATTGTGATGCGCCACCTCCCGATGACTGAACGGCAGTCTGTCCCCTGTTTTTTTCACTGTCCACTTTCCGTCCCCCGCTGAAATCCACAGCTCCACATAATCAATCAGGGGATAACGCAGTTCCAGAAACAACTCTCTTTCCGACATCTCCTTTTTGGGAAAATATGAGAGATGAAATCTTATCCAATATGCTGAGGCAGTGTAGCCGAAATTCAGCACCTCATTTCCCTCTGAGACAAATTTTTTGTCAAAAGCATCACTGCTCACCTCCTCAATGCCCCATTCCCGGTTTTTGTCTTCCAGATATTCAAGACAGGGGCCAAGCGGGAATTTGTCGGTGTTTTCATCCAGCAACACTGAAAGAGACAATTTTTCCGGATCCTGCCTCGCAGGTGCGCCCCAAGCCGGTACGGGAGAGGAGAAGAGAATAATCCCCCATGATAAAAAAAACAATACATATCCTGATAATCTTCTCATATGCCTGAAATCTCCCCCTGCATTTCACACCGGGCTATCTGAAGCGTAGTGCATAACTCTTCCCGGGGTGATTGCCCCGGATGTTTTATGTAACCCCTTCGGGGTATTTCCCATTTCTCGGATTCTTCCCGGGGAGTGTTGAAATGTCAGTCGCCAGACGAAATTTCAGCGTTGTCCGGATTCTTCCCACTTCCCACTTCCCACTTCTCATTTCTCACTTCTCTGCCTGAATGCCTCATACATGACCACCGCGCCTGCCACGGAAGCGTTCAGAGAATTCAGTGGCCCCTGCTGGGGAATGGAAAGCAGAAAATCACAATGCTTTTTCACAAGAGGCCGAATGCCTTTTTCTTCGCCCCCGATAATGAGGGCAAGAGGCCCGTCCATACGGGCATCAAAAAGAGACTGTCTTCCCTCCCTGTCCAATCCCCCGATCCACACACCTTTTTTCCTCAGTTCAGTGATTGTCCGAGTCATGTTTGTCACCCGTGCCAGAAGCATATGCTCCAGCGCGCCGGCGGATGCTTTTGACACATCGGGGGTGGGCTGGGCAGAGCGATCTTTCGGGATGACAACGCCGCCAATTCCCACACAGAGGGCTGTCCGAATCAGCGCACCCAGATTGTGCGGGTCCACGATATTATCCAACAGCAGTAAAAAAACATCTCCGCCGGAATCAAGCATATCTGAAATATCCGCGCACGGATAATCGCTCACTATTGCACCGATTCCCTGATGAAAATCGGTGCCGGTGACGGCCCTCAGTTGTGGAGGCTGTGTTTTTTTCACAGTTATGTTATGTGATTCAGCGTATGAGACAATTTTTTCAAGCCGCTTTGAAAATTTTGCAATACGGATTTCGCTGAAAATCCTTCTGCCGGCTCTGAGTGCCTCATAAACAGGATGAATACCAAAAATGACTTCTGTTTTCATATTCTCTGCCACATAAAACATAATTCATTAATTACGAATTACAAATTATGCATTATCCCGATATTTTTTCACAATGGAAATCAGTTCAGCGGCAGCCCGGGGCAGCCGGTCATTTATGATAACATGCCGGTAAAAGTGCCTTTCCGCAATCTCTTTTTCCGCATTTGTCATACGTTTTTCAACAATATCCCTGTCATCCGTGCCTCTTGATTCCAGACGCGCTCTGAGAACATCAAAGGACGGCGGCATGACAAAAACAGTGATGCTGTCAGGATAGCGCCTGAGCATCTGCCTGGTTCCCTGAACATCAATATCAAGGAGGATATCCCGACCCGAAGCCAGTGTTCTGTCCAAAAATTCGGCGGAGGTGGCGTAAAAATTTTCATGGACTTCCGCCCATTCCGCCCATTCACCTCTTTCTATGCCTTGAATAAACTCCTCTTTTGTGACAAAATAATAGTCATCGCCGTTTTTTTCTTCTCCGCGGGGCGGGCGGGAGGTGTATGATATTGAAAACTGCATATCCGGACAATGCTCGGACAATGCTTTGCAGAGGGTTGTCTTGCCTGCTCCCGAAGGTGCGGAGACAATAAAAAGATGTCCCGGATTATTCATCAGTTTCTCCGATGATTCGCATTTTCGGCAGGCTCAAATACCGGCTTCAAAATACCGACCTCAAATACCGACCTCAAATACCGATATGGGTTTTTCATAGAGGCCTTTCCGGAGCGTTTCAAAACGCTGGGACACAGTTTCCGCCTGAATGGCTGAAAGAATGACATGATTGCTGTCCATAACGATAATTGAGCGGGTTTTACGTCCGTGAGTCGCATCCACAAGGCGATTATCCTCCTTTGCCTCATCTTTCAGTCGCTTCAGGGGAGCTGAATTGGGCAGGACAATAGCTATAATCCTTTCAGCAACCACAGTGCTTCCGAATCCGATATTCAACAGGGTTTGTTCCATTCTTCCTCTTTTCGATTTTCGACATTTTCGACAAGCTCAAATACCGAAGCTCAAATACCGATTTTCGACGAGCTCAAATACCGATTTTCAAATTTCTACTCCACATTCTGCACCTGTTCTCTTATTTTTTCAAGCTCAGATTTGACATTGACGATCATATGGGATATTTCGGCATTTCCTGCCTTGGCTCCCATGGTGTTGAATTCCCGATTCAGTTCCTGCAACAAAAAATTAAGTTTCCGGCCCGAGGGCTCGGCTGCATTCATGGTCCCCTGAAATTGACGGATATGGCTTCCTGTTCTCACAATCTCCTCGGAAATATCGCTTTTGTCAGCCAGAAAAGCGGCTTCCTGTGCAATGCGTCCCGGATCCGCCTCTGTGATCCCTCCGGTCAAAGCAGCAATACGTTCCTTTAACCGCTCCTGATAAATCGGCAAAAGACCGGAGCTTTTTTTTTCAATTTCGTTTGCACAGTCTTCCATATAATCAAGTCGCCGGACAAAATCACGGGCAATATAATCCCCCTCCTGTTTCCGCATGGCATCCAAGTTTTCCAGCGCCTGTGTGACACAATCTTTTATAACAGGCCAGCGGGCTTCTGTCTCTGTTTTGCTTTCAACAGGTTTTATAATTCCCCCGGTGCCTCCCAAAAGGCTTTTCAGGGATATCCCCCCTTCAAGATCAAACATATCTTTCAACTGGACAAGCGCGTTGTAATACGCCTCTGCCTTGATCTGGTTGATTTCAAATCCGGATGGTTCCTGAGAAGACTCACTGATTTGCAGTTTCATCTCAACGCGTCCCCTTGTCACTTTTTCCGAAATCAGGAGTTTTATCCGCTCTTCCAGCACAAGATATGCAGGCGAAATCCGCAGGGAAATATCCAGATATCTGCTGTTATAAGATCGGACTTCAACATTGATCTCAAAATTTTCCTGTATTTTCTCTGCATTGGAGAATGCAGTCATACTCTTCATCATTTTTTATATCCATTTTGTGATGCGTAATGAGGTAAATTTACGCATCATATTTTACGCATCACGCTTCAGGTCATATAAGTATCTTTTACGCACCAATTCAAGGTGAGAACGCATTTTTCTGTCTGCATAATCAGGATATGTCCAAGGCAAGGTCTGAAAGCCTCCCTTTGTGTAAATCAGTGTCAGATCCGCGTAAATGCCCTTTCCGATATAGATACGATGTGTAAAATTTTTGCCGGTTGCAAGCACAAATCGCTCATGCACCATATACCCCGGATCAATATTGATTTTCCGTCTGCCATTTTCCGAGAATTTCAATTCAAGCGCATTTGTCATAAGCTTTATCTCAGGAAGAAAATTCTGTTTTATCAAATTCTCGAATGTCAGCATCCGCCTGAAAAGCGGCGCGCCAGTTTCCGCCTCATAATAAGCAGTGTAATCAAAAGGCAACCAGGGGCTTAACATATCCGGCGGGCCGAACTGGGCTGCAAGTTCATTTGCCATGGGAGCCAGCAGGCTTTTTTCCTTCATGAAAAGACCGACAATCAGCTTTGCTGGCTTGGGAGGTTGAGGAATGCTCATAATTGGAAACTTGAAATCCGAATATCACAAAATCCGGAGTGAAACCGCCAGATGGCTTCGGGTTTCCGATTCTGATATTCGGATTTTCCCCTATTTTACAGGTTTGGCCTCATCAATCAGCATGATGGGAATATCATCCCTTATTTCATATAAAAGTTTGCATTTATCACAGATAAGCCCGTTTTCCGTGTCATTCAGGGATATTTCACCCTTGCACCTGGGGCAGGCCAGAATTTCAAGGAGCTCCTTGCTCAGTGCCATAGCCATTTCCTTATTTATTAAAATATTTGTTTTTGAAAAAAAACAAAACCGTGTATTTCTGTGGCCAAGCTCTGTTACTCCGGATTTTATACTTTTCCGGCTCACAAAGCAAGCCCTGTTCTCCGGATTTTATACTTTTCCGGCTCACAGAGCAAACTCTGGACCCCGGATTTTATATTTTTCCGGCTCACAGAGCAAGCTCTGAACCCCGGATTTTTATAATTCCCTGTGAGGTGAACAGAGTGTTTTCAATCTGAAAATATTTGTTCAAAAAAAAACAAACTGTAGCAGACAAGACAGGAGATGGCAAAATAAAAGTTTGCTTTCGAAATCCCTCTCCCCGCTACAATTTTCTGTTTTTATGTTCATATCAGATGATTCTGACAAAATATGTGAATTATAGCTGAATACGCTCAGATATACAAGCAGAAACAGGCATGGGGAGGTGATTAAAATTTATTTTTCCATTTGAATCTGCCTCAGAGAGTTTTTTTTTGTACCAATTTACTCACATTCAGATAATTTTCACAACATCAGAATAATTGTGGAAACCTGTGTATTAGCTGCTCATGGAATTCGGAAAATCAGGAAAGGCTTGACGATTCATAATATTTATCATAGCCAGAGTGTCTGCTTTTCAATTTGCGGCATATCTGTGTGATAAATCAGAGATGCCTGAACCTTAACCATTCATAACTGTGAGGACCCGGCGGAAAACTGTCAGTGTCTCTGCTGTCCGATTCACAAATAATCTGGGAGAAATGCTTATGCTGAATGAATTTGCAGATTTTGCTTCTGCATTCTGGATGATTTTTTCCTTTTCCTTTCTGGTTGCGCTGACCGGAGCCATGTCGCCCGGCCCCCTGCTGACTTACACCATTGTAAAGGCTGCCAAATCCGAAAGCCGCCGCGGGTATCTCATGGGAGCATGGATTATAGCAGGTCATGCCATACTTGAAATGGGGGTTATCATTTTGCTGCTGTCGGGATTTTCTTTTATTCTGAAAAATATCATTGTGGTGCGCGTCATCGGCGCAACAGGCGGGGTGATACTGATTTATTTCGGATTTTCCATTGTTCGGGATGTCCGGAACGGGAATATCCCCACTGATTTTCTGGATCCTCCGGAGACACAGTCCCGGACATCAGCCTCACCTGAAAGCAAAGGGCTGGAAAATCCTGTTGTCGGCGGGATTGTGGTATCCATGTCCAATCCCTACTGGTGGGTTTGGTGGGCAACCATCGGTTCCGCGTTTATGATTCAGTTTGACATCACGTTCAAAGAATGGCCCAGGCTCGCCGCTTTTTTTCTGGGACACGAGGCAGGTGATCTGCTCTGTTATCTGATTGTTTCGACGCTTGCCTTTTTCGGTATCAGAAAGCTGAACCAAAGAGCATATTACGCAATTCTGGCATGTTGCGGAATTTTCATGATTCTGTTCGGCGCATACTTGGGACTCTCCCCTTTTTTTCAGGATAAGATAAATCTGCTCCGGCAATGAATTATCGGGACTGGAAAATCAGTCTGTGTGTTCAGGACAAAAAATTGTGCAAAGAAACCAGTTTTTTTTTCGAATGGGACAGACTCCGTAACTGTTGGGAAAAGCCGGTTTCCTCCCTGCTCATTTTTTTGTTCTGGATGGATACAGAAAACTGAGGAAGCACGGACTGGGGATTTGAAAAATAGCAGACGCTGGGGAAATTTTGGTCGGGTAGCTCGGATTTGAACCGAGAGCCCCTGCGCCCCAAACGCAGTGCGATACCAGGTTTCGCCACTACCCGAAAAATGTGTTTCAGACTGAAATCATATCCCCGCAATCTGCTTTTGCAAACTCACCCGGCAGGAAAAGTCTGATTTCTTTCCCCGCTCATTTTTTGTCCCCGTACCATTATATTTATTAAACAAATGCGAACAAACAATTCAGTTTGAACTGGTCTTTTATCATATTTTTCTGTTTATGCAAGTCTGAAATAAGAATTTGCCCATTTTTTTTCAGGGAAAGGCAAATTGTTTCTCTGTTTCCTCTCTTTTCCTCCCGTACTCACCGTTTTTTCAATTTTCCTTGACACCTTTATAAATGAATATTATTTTTAATGTTCATTTTGTCATAAACGGACGTTTTTGGAATATTTGCCAAACTTGTGACAGGGGATTGTGAAAAAACAGCGAGAGTGGCGGAACTGGCATACGCGCCGGACTTAGGATCCGGTTCCGGACAGGAATGGGAGTTCGAACCTCCCCTCTCGCACCAGATTCAGGCTAACTCAAAATGCGCGGAATGCCGGTCACGGCTTCTTCAACTTCGCTTTTTTGTCAGAGAGTTCACACAATAAGCACCCCGGCCAGAAAATTCTCCGGGATTTCTGTCCCACACAGAAGCGCAGGTGCCCATAAAAAAAATAAGAGAAAACAGGGCGGTCACATGGAAAATTTATGGACAGGTACTTAAAACAACATATCTCTGAAAAAATCCACCGGAAAGGAACATTATGCAGGTTCGTGTAGAGGATATCAGCAGTGTAAAGAAGGTGCTTCATATTGAAATCCCCCAGAAGGAGGTTGTCAGTGAGATGGATGCTGCCTATAAAAATCTCAGACAAACAGCCAAAGTGAAGGGGTTCCGCCCCGGGAAAACCCCCCGTTCCGTTCTGGAAAGATTGTATGGAAAGAACGTCAATGCGGAAGTGTCAGGCAAGCTGATTCAGGAATCGTTTGAAAGCGCTGTTAAGGAAAGCAATCTTAACTGTGTGGGAAATCCGGATGTCAGCCCCGCCGAACTGAATGAGAGGGAGCCGTACAAATACACAGCGACAGTCGAAACAAGACCTGAAGTCGGGAATATTGATTTTCAGAGCTTAAATCTGAAAAAGACAAATTACAGGGTGACGGAGGAGGACATCGCCAATCAGCTTGATGCCCTGCAAAAAAACACGGCCCTGCATAAGACTCTGGAAGAGGAGCGCCCCGCCCGGGATGGTGACTCGGTGCTGATTGATTTTGAGGTCTTCAAAGATGGTGAGCCGTTTGCCGAAATTGGAAAGACTGAAAGTTATACGGTCAAAATCGGCTCCGGTCAGATTCTCAGTGACCTTGAGGACGGCCTGATCGGAATGAGTCCGGATGACCGGAAGGATATAAATGTGCGCTTTCCCGAAGACTATCCCGAAGAGAAATTTGCAAATCTCGGTGTCACCTTTCAGGTGTCACTCAGAGAGATCAGAGAGGAGATCCTCCCTGATATTAATGATGAATTTGCAAAAAAATTCAATTGTGAGACTCTGGATGATCTGAAAAAGCAGATTTCTGATAATTTGGGAGACGGGTATGCAAAACGGACCGAGCAGGAACTGAATGAGCAGGCATTTGCCTCCCTGCTTGAAAAGCATGATTTCGAGGTGCCTGACATATGGGTGGAACCCGAACTGGAAGCCATTGTCTCAGATGCGGAAAGGTCCTTTCTCTACCGCAACACTTCCATGGAGAAACTCGGGCTGACAAAGGAAATGCTGGCGGAAAAATATCGGGGCACGGCTGTGGATCAGGTGAAACGCCATGTGATACTGAGCAAACTGATTGAACAGGAGCATCTGACTCTTCCGGATGAGGAACTGGATGCGGGCATGAGGGAGATGGCCGGCTCGATCCACAAAACACCCGAGGATATAAGGGCGCATTATGAACAAAATGAGGCGGAACTGAATTATTTTAAGCATACACTGCTTGAAAAACAGGCAATGCGTCTTATCATAGAAAACAGTACCATTGAAGAGGTTGAGGCAGAATAAAAATATCAGATGCGCGGGTGTCTGTGTTTGAATGTCCCGGAGCCGTTATTCCTGAAAACATGCCCGGACAAAAATTTTTGCCCATTTTCCGGGCTCAGACTTCCGAATTTCTCACAATTTCGGAAGCCTGATCTGACTCCGTACCGGAAAATATCATGATGTCGGATATGTGGAAATGCTGTCTGAACAACTTTTGCACTGCTCCTGTCAGTATGGGCGTTCATTTCGGGAAAGGTTGGGGAGAAAGAAGGTCTGTTCCTTTTAACCCATCAAAAATCTGATGACCGTTCACCGGGAAATGATTATATGAGACAATATTCCTTATTTCAGCACAGGACAAAAAAATGAGCGGGGAAAACCCGGGTTTCGGAAAGAAAGCCGGGTTTTCCCGCACAGCTTTTTCCCGCACACAGATTCCTTATAAATTTATCAGACAAATCCAATATTTGAATCCCAAACACCGCAAAGGAGATTGTCCGTGCCGGTAATACCCATGGTTATAGATCAGAGCAGCAGGGGAGAGCGTGCTTATGACATTTATTCAAGACTCCTCAAGGACAGAATCATATTTCTGGGAACCCCTGTCAATGACGAAGTTGCCAATCTGATCATTGCCCAGCTTCTCTTCCTTGAATCCGATGATCCTGACAAAGATATCAATTTCTACATCAATTCTCCGGGCGGGGTGGTGACAGCCGGTCTGGCAGTATATGACACCATGCAGTATCTCAAATCCAGCATCACCACCCTGTGTATCGGTCAGGCCGCCAGCATGGGCGCTCTGCTGCTGTCTGCCGGTGCGAATGGGAAACGCTATGCCCTGCCCAATTCAAGAATCATGATTCATCAGCCCATGGGCGGTTCCCATGGACAGGCCTCGGATATTGCCATTCAGGCCAAGGAAATTCTCCGTATGAGGGAAACCCTGAACAAGATACTTGCCTTTCACACAGGCAAAGACCTGAAGAAAGTTCAGAAGGATACTGACCGTGATTTTTTCATGTCGGGACTGGATGCGAAAAAATACGGTATCGTGGATCATGTGATCGCCAACAGGGAGGACCTTGAACATTTGGATGAGAAAGCAGGGAATAAAGCAGGGGATAAGGAAGAAGAGGAGGCATAGGAAATGGGAAAACGAAGCGAACCGGAAACTCTCTTCTGTTCTTTTTGCGGAAAAAATCAGAAAGAGGTCAGAAAACTGATTGCCGGCCCGGCCGTATATATCTGTGATGAATGCATTGAGCTGTGCGGCGAGATTATTGAGGAGGAGAACGATAAGGATGTGAGGGCTCCGGGAATGAACATTGTTCCCAGAGATATCAAGGCTGTGCTGGATGACTATGTGATTGAGCAGGATGATGCCAAGAAAACCCTTGCAGTGGCAGTGTACAACCATTACAAACGTCTGGATTCCATGGCAGACTCCGATGATGTGGAAATCCAGAAAAGCAACATACTCCTCATCGGTCCCACAGGATGCGGAAAAACCCTTCTTGCCCAGACCCTTGCCAGATTTCTCAATGTGCCCTTCACCATTGCCGACGCCACAAGTCTCACAGAGGCAGGATATGTGGGTGAGGATGTGGAAAACATCATTCTCTCCCTGCTCCAGAACGCAGATTATGATGTGGAAAAGGCCAAGCGCGGGATTGTCTATATTGATGAGATTGACAAAATAGCGTCAAAATCGGATAACCCATCCATCACGCGTGATGTTTCCGGGGAGGGAGTTCAGCAGGCCCTGCTGAAGATCATTGAGGGAACCACAGCCAGTGTTCCTCCCAAAGGCGGCAGAAAACATCCCCAGCAGGATTTTGTGAGGGTGGACACATCCAACATCCTTTTCATATGCGGCGGAACCTTCAACCGTCTTGACCGGGTGATTCAGGGGCGTATTGATGCCAAAACCATGGGCTTCGGTGCCAAGATCACCGGGGAATCGGAAAAAAGCATCGGCAAAACCCTGAAAATGATACAGCCCGAGGACCTGATCAAGTACGGCCTGATTCCCGAATTTCTGGGGCGGCTGCCGGTGATTGCCACTCTGAGCGAACTGAATGCGGATTCTCTCATCAGAATTCTGAAAGAACCGAAAAACGCTCTGGTGAAACAGTTCAAGAAGCTTTTCGGGATGGAGGGGGTGAATCTGAGACTCACTGACAGCGCCCTGTCCGCCATTGCCAGTGAGGCCCTGAAACGGAAATCCGGTGCAAGAGGGCTTCGGGCCATCATGGAAAACTGCATGCTTGATATCATGTATGAGATTCCATCCATTGAGGATATCAGGGAATGCGTCATCAGCGAGGATGTTGTCCTGCATAATGAGGAACCGATTCTCCTGTTTGATCAGACCATGAAAGTCAAAAAACAGGCATAAGAGCATATCCTTATTATAAGATCAGGCGAAATCCGGCCATCTTATAAAAAGGCCGGAACAAATTCGGCCATCTTAGTTAAAACCGGGAGGTTGGATAATGATAAATTTGCCAAAAATTTTCAAACCGGACGGCACCGACTCGAAAACAATATTTCCGCTTTTGCCGTTGAGAGACATTGTGGTGTTTCCCCATATGGTTGCCCCGCTGTTTGTGGGGCGATCCGGATCAGTGAACGCGCTTGCCAGTGCGATGAACAGTAATAAGAAGGTTTTCCTGAGCACTCAGAAAAAAGCGGGCGTTGACAATCCCCGTGACAAGGATATCAGCACTGTGGGAACTTTGGGAAACGTGCTTCAGCTGCTCCGTCTTCCTGACGGCACGGTGAAAGCCCTGATCGAAGGGAAAGCCAGAGCCCGCATTGTGCGATTTATTCCCAACAAGAACTTTTTTCAGGTGGACACGGAGCCGGTTCCGGATTTGAAAATACCGGAGGCCGAGGCAGTGGCGCTGACACGGGCCATTGTGGAAAGTTTTGAGGCATATGCCAAAATCAACAAAAGCATATCCGCTGACCTGGTGAGCAATATCACGGCCATCTCGGATCCTTCCAGACTGGCGGACACCATTGCCGCCCATTTTGCCTTCAAAATAGAGGATAAGCAGAAATTGCTGGAAACCCCCTCTCTGGGCAAACGCCTTTCACATCTTCTCAATCTGGTCAGAACAGAGGTTGACGTATTCAACGTGGACCAGAAAATAAAAGGCCGTGTCAAAGATCAGATGGAGAAAACTCAGAAAAGTTATTATCTGAATGAACAGATGCGGGCCATCAGAAAGGAAATGGGCACGGACGAGGAGGCGCACCATGATATCAATGAGCTTGAAAAGCGCATCAAGCGGAAACGGATGTCCAAGGAGGCTGCCAAAAAGGTCAGGCATGAATTCAAAAAGCTCAAGCTGATGACACCCATGTCAGCGGAAGCAGCGGTGGTACGCAATTACGTCGAGTGGATTGTCAGTCTTCCCTGGTTTGACAAAAACAAAGTCAACACGGATATTGTGGAGGCGGAGAAAATACTGGATGAGGATCATTACGGTCTGGAGAAACCCAAAGAGCGCATTGTGGAATATCTCGCAGTTCAGGCCCTGATCAAAAAGGTCAGGGGACCGATCCTCTGTTTTGTCGGGCCTCCGGGTGTGGGCAAAACCTCGCTGGCCAAATCTGTTGCAAGGGCCACAGGAAGAAAGTTTGCGCGCCTTTCCCTGGGCGGTGTTCGGGATGAGGCGGAAATCCGCGGACACAGGCGCACCTATAT
>Ga0233403_10000837_pt1 | contig 14725 bp, 9 predicted proteins | sample Na_oxic_1_MG_FD_179866 | JGI IMG/M metagenome (GOLD analysis project Ga0233403, IMG submission 179866) | Seawater microbial communities from Saanich Inlet, British Columbia, Canada - Na_oxic_1_MG | ecosystem: Environmental > Aquatic > Marine > Inlet | place: Canada: British Columbia | collected...
CTTATAACTCCACTTTTGTCTGTCTTCAATGTTTTGATATCTTCCATATCCAAGCCTGTTACTCTCGCGATGCTCTCAACGTCAAGCAGTCCGGCAGATATCAGGTTCCGTGCCACTTTTTTTATTCCTTTTTTCTCGCCTTTTTTTATTCCTTGTTTCTCGCCTTTTTTTATTCCTCTTTTCTCGCCTCTTTTCTCACCTTTTTTCATGCCGATTGTATAGCTGGACTCAACCATGCTGGCCTGATAATGGAGATCATCCCTGTATCTCTCATAGGCGACTCGTTCCTCCTCGGGTAGTTTGAGAATGTCCAGTTCCTGTTTCGCCTTTTTCAGTCCCCTTGCACTGAAATTCTCTTTAATTTTCCCATTCTTCAGGAAATATATCCACTCGTCCAGAGTACTCTTCGCAACGTCGTCAAAATTATTGACTTTTATGAAATAATATTCGGGGAATATCTCACTCACTTCCTTTCTGACGTAGAGTTCCCGATCTTCGGATAGCTGAAGCTCCTCCTGTTTGTGGATCCCCCTGAACGACGTGGTCCCGTGATAGACATAGTCGCTGCCCAGCCCGAGGTCAAAGTACAGGATGTTGACGGAGATCACCTTTGGCATCTCAGAATAGGGATCGCCCTCCCCCAGGTGCTCGGTCACAACCTTCGACGTTCCGAACAGAATTCTCTGGAGATAGTCGAACTCCCAGTCATACTGGACCTCGATGATGACGATATCACCTCTCAGGTTTCTCACCTTGAGGTCAGCACGGCTGAGTTTGTCACGACGGCTCTCCTTGTTGCTCTCACTTTCAAGAACCTCCAGGATTTCAATGTCGTCACTGAGAAGCTCGCTGAGAAAACCCTCCAGAATTTCAAAATTCGCCTTGCTTCTCAGAAGCTTTTTCATGGCCCAGTCAAAGCTGATCAGTTTTCTTTCCTGCATTTTTTGCCTCTCCGTGTTTTTTTTGAACTCATTTCAAAAGAGTAATCTCCAATCAGGTAACAACGTCTTTTCATGCCATGATTGCCTTTGTGTGTCGGCGACGTTGCCGCTTGATCTCACGCACACGCCGCACTGCCGGGGACGGATGATGCTGTTGATGTTGCCAGGCAGCTTCCGCATAATTTTGCCACCGACTGAGGTACTGCTCAACCTCCTGCTGGTTATGCAGATAAAACGTAATGGTTGCATACACTTGTTCTAATGTCACCGTAGGATAACGAATCGCAATCTCTTCAGGACTCATCGCATTCAGATATTCAGTCAGCACGGTTTCAATCCCCATTCGGGTTCCTTTGATCCGGATATCATCCGTATTGAGAAAATCAAAATAGTCATATATATGAATGTTTACCATGATTCTCCTCATCATATAATTCGTCTCCCATAAACATAAGCCGCCAATTTTCTGTTCGGCAATTAACCTCGGCTCGGCACTCCGGAACTGGTGTCTGGTGTTTTGTCTTCATGATCCCCCGCATCATCAAAATCCATGTTGATGACAATATCGTTTCCGCCTTCCATTGAGGTCTTTGCATTGGGATATCTTTTTTTGAAGACATGAATCATGCCCGAGTTCTCTCTCAGCACTGTTGCGGAAAAATGTGTGTAATTGTTTTCCTTTGCAATTCCCTCCAGTTTCCGGAGAAGATACGAGGCAATCCCCATGCCCTGAAAATCCTCGCGCACCACAAAGGCCACCTCAGCTATATCCTCTGTGTCCATGGCGTAGGAACCGATGGCCATAATTTCCTTGTGTCCCCGGTTCTGCACAAGACCGATAAGGGACATATTTTTTCTGTAATCCACAGCAGCCCACTGCTTCTGAATGACCTCATGGGAAAAGAGTCTCATTTTATAGAAGAATCTGTAATAAATGGTCTTTTCCTGAAGAGAGTAGAAAAAATTTCTGGAGGCAAATTCATCAGAGGGATAAAGAGGGCGGAATTCAATGGTTTTACTGTTTTTCAGATTCAGGGTGCTTTTGTAATTTTCCAGAAAAATCAGATCATCCTGCAAAGGCGGAAGCTGATCCGCAAAGATGTAATGCTGTCTTTTTGCAACATTAATCAGTTCCCCGCGGAATTTGGGATGTGCGATCTGTGCCAGTTCCATCACTCTCTGGAAAATGCCTTTGCCCTGAAGTTCCGCTATGCCGTATTCGGTGACAATGAAGTTCACATCCCCCCGGGTGGTGGCAACGCCCGCTCCCTGACTGAGATGGGGAACAATGCGGGAAACCTCCCCGTTCCGGGCTGTTGAGGGCATGGCAATAATGGAAAATCCGCCTTTTGACATGGCGCTCCCCCGGAGAAAATCCACCTGATCCCCGATGCCGCTGTAAAACATATAACCCACGGAATCCATACAGACCTGACCGGTCAGGTCAACTTCCAGCGCGGAACTGATGGAGGTCAGATTGTCGTTCATCGCTATAATATCCGGTGCGTTGACATACTCGGAAGAGCAGAAACAGAAAAAGGGATTGTCGTCAACATAATCATAAAGCTCCTGTGAACCCATGCAAAGGGATGCCACCACTCTCCCGGGGATATGAGTTTTTTTCTTATTGGTGATCACCTTTTTTTTCAGGAGCGGAAGAAAGCCGTCTGTAATCACCTGCGTATGGATACCCAGATGTTTTTTTTTGTCAAAATATTGCAAAATGGCGTTGGGCAGATAGCCGAAGCCCACCTGAAGCGTGGCCCCGTCATCCACCAACTGTGACACATAATGACCGATCCGCCGGGTGATTTCAGGGTCTTTTGTTCCGGGAACAGCCTCCAGAATCGGTTCCTCGTGAAATACGAAACAGTCAATCTCATCCACATGAACAAAGCTGTCTCCCCGTGTTCTGGGCATCCGGGGGTTCACCTGTGCAATGACCAGAGGGGCATTTGCCATGCCGGCCCGGGTAATATCCACAGACACTCCCAGACTGCAATATCCGAATCGGTCAGGCGGGCTGATCTGTATGAGCGCGACATCCAGACCGATGCGTTGGCTGTGGAACAGTCTGGGAATCTGAGAAAGATAGGCCGGAATGTAATCAATTTTGCCCTCAAACGCGGCTTTCCGCATATAGGCGCTGATAAAAAAAAGCTTGAGCGAAAACCGTCTGAAAAAAGAGGGGTCATCAACAAAAAGGGAAAATGTTGAGGAGAGCATCTGATACACAATGATATCCTGCAACATCGTGTCATTCACCATTGTTCTGATCAGATGCTGAGGCTCACCGCAACCTGTACCCACAAAAACACGGTTCCCGTTTCTGATTTCTGAGACAGCGGCCTGAGTGTCCAGTATTTTTTCAGGGCAATATTCATGGAGATTCATATGTTATACACCTTAATGACTTACGGACAGTGAAGACCCATCGGATTTTTGAAACTTGGACATCAGGTGAGCGCATTCCATATCCATGATACAACAAAAAAGGGAGCAGACTGGTCTGCTCCCTTCTGCCATCCGAAATTGGTGCCTGGGGCGAGACTTGAACTCGCACGAGACAAAGTCTCAAAGGATTTTACTCACCACCACAGCTTTCACTGCCACCAAAAGTGTTTGTGGTCCGGACTTTCTCTTCACCATAGCTCTGAAAGCTTTAGGTGCGCTCCCGTCACCACGGCAAATTCTGCCGTGTCAGTCTCTACACGTTCCCCACAGCTTCATATGAGGCTTCGCTCGGGATTGCCATATCCGGAAAGGACTTAGGGTTCCCCGAATTTGAGAGCGGACTTACCTGCGGTTTCCCTCACAGGCGACCCGGATTTACTGAGTCCTTTGCGTCTGCCACTTCCGCCACCCAGGCAATGAATTTTAATATCTGTCTTATTATCTTTTCATATGAAATTTGTCAAACAATATTTCATCTGATTTTCATCTGATAAAGATTGCCTTCATGCACAAAATGGAATAACCATATATCATAAATGACAAAATGCGTCAGCAGGAATAAATGAATTAAATCTTTCCTGACAAATTTTCAATATCGGCAACCCGGATATTACCGTCTGCTCCTGCCGGATTGCCAAATCCGGCAACTCACTCAGTCAGCCTTGTAATAAAGTTTTTCATAAGTACCGTCTTTTTTCATCTCATTAATGACTGTGACAAACTTGTCTGCCAATTGCGCCGCTTTTTTCCTGAAAATCAGATAAGTCGGAACCTTCTCAATTGGCGGGGAAAGTTTTTTTATCTCATTCTCAGCTCCCACCTTTCTCAGCAGATGTATCATATCCAATTCCGTGTGCGGCATCATGTCAGATATAGGCCGTCTAAATTGGCTAATTTCCTTTGCCCACTTTTCTGCCCCCCCATATCTGAGCCGATCCGTTTCAAGGCACCCGGAAAAAACATGTCACCCCGAAATCCCGCAAAGGCGCAAAGACGCAGAGTGAGGGCCCGGCAGGCGGGTTTTCCCCGCTTTTCTTTGCGCCTCCGCGCCTTTGCGGGAGATATGAAATGGGGGAATACGTTTTTTTCCGGGTCCCTGAGACGGGCATCGCAGTCAGTTTCGCAGGGGCCGGAAACCGGGCAAAAAATAATGGCTGAAAACGGCGTTTTTAGACGGCCTATGTCAGATATTTTATGCAGAAGCATTCTGAGTGCGTCATCAGGAGTGTCTGCCGGATAGACATCTTTGAACCTTCCTCCCTTGATAAACCTGTCAAGAATTTTTCCGAAGCTGTATCCGTCCACAGTGCTGAGGGAATATGTCAGCATTTTTTCAAAGTCGCCGTCAAATACGGGGAGACCTCAGACCTCCGAGGTTTTAGAAACCTCGGAGGTCTTCTCGCTTTCACAGCATCTGATCCATCCAGAAATGCAGAATGGCGGCATGGCAGGTTTCAGCGGCCCCGTAAGTTTCCGCAGGCACATAAAAATTCAGATCCCCCAAAGCCCGCAAGGCATTGTCGGGTTTCATGGCCGAAAGCGTCACCACAAAGCCGCCGAGAGACGCGGCCGCCTCACACCCGGCAAGCACGTTGGGCGAGTTTCCGGAACTGCTGATCGCCACCAGCATGTCCCCTTCTGTCATCTGCCATCGGAGCGGCTCCGAAAACACGGACTCATAACTCACATCATTTGCCACTGCGGTCATCAGGGACAAATCTGTGAAAACCTCTGTGCGGACATGCCCGTTCTTTGCAAGATCGGTCGCAAAATGGCTTGCCATTGAGGCACTGGCCCCGTTTCCAATCAGATAAACCGTTTTTCTGTTTTCCCGGGCCTGAACTGTCCGGTTTTTCCATTGTGCAAAAGCCGAATCAGAATCGGTTTCATTCCCCGCCCTGTCGCGGGAGGATAATAATTTCAGGCAGTTTTCAAGAGTTGAAATATTATTTGTCCAGTTCATTGATCACCATCCTACAATCAAGCTTGAAATATTGGCATCCACTTCCCACTTCTCAATTCCTAATTCCTAATTCCTAATTCCTAATTCCTAATTCCTAATTCCTAATTCCTAATTCCCACAAAACCGTCTTCTCCGTCGGCATCTGCCTGATATCCCAAAGCACTGTAAAGCTGGATCACCCGCAGCAATTCTTTCAGATCAATCCGCCAGTCCTGGGGGGCGTAATCTGCATCATGGGGCATACATTCCTGATCTGCCTTCCTTATAAAATTGCCCATAAGAGTGTCCACCCCGTACCCGTCTTCCACCTGGGGATCACCGCAGACATAGACACCATTTATATAAAGCTGAATTACCCGCAACAGTTCGGAGATGCCTATTTTGTAGTCCCGCGGATTGTAATCAGCGCTGTGATAAATTTCCGGCGCCTCTTCCACAGAGACAGTGATAAAAGCTTTGCCGATTTTGGCCCCGTCGCTGACGCGATACATGAAGCGATCAGTGCCGATGAAATTTGTATCCGGTGTGTAAACAACAGTATCCCCCTCAATGACCGCAGTGCCGTTGGATGATTCAGCCACCTTGGTGATGCTCAGGGAATTTCCTTCGGGGTCTTTGTCGTTTGCCAGCACATCAATGCTTACGGCCATGTTCACAAATGTTTCCGCCTGATCATCATGCATCTCCGGAAGCATATCCGGGCTTACCACCACAATGACCCGGGCCTCGGAGGAACTTGTCCCGTCACTGACAGTGTAGTTGAATGTGTCCAGCCCGACAAAGTCTCTGCCCGGTGTGTAGGTGATCATATCTGCCAGATCATCATATGGTGTTGAGGAAATTTCCCCGTCATCTGTGTTCACTGACAACTGCCCGCTGCCCACTGACGGCCAAAAGATCCGAATAGTTTCTGCCGGCTCTGCTGAAAATGAGAGGCTGCCATATTCAGGCTCGGAAATATCGCTGATGAACAGGACACCGGCATCAATGTCCCTGTCATTGGCCAGCACGTCAATTTCAACAGATGTCTCACGGGTGAACAAAATATCATCAACAGCCTCGGGAGGATAATCCGCTCCATCGTACTCAAACGCACCAATATCGCATTTCTCACTCCGCACCGCACCGCGCTGATCAGTGCTTACCATGTTCCCATCCGAATCATTGCAACTGACGGCATCAACTCCCGGGCTGTGGGCCTGAATCCCATGTGTGAAACCCGGACCGCCGTTGTCTCTCAGGGGAACCAGCAGCGGATTCACGTCAGTCATGTCCTTATTTCTGTAACCCGAGCTGCCGCTGCTGTCAGAAATCAGACTGATGCCGTCGGCCTCCAAAACACCATACACATCCGGCCCATCGGTTATGGCAGTGTTATGGGCAATCAGGGTGTTTCTTATCTGAAAACCGGCCGATAAAAACAGGCGGAGCGCAAAAACGCCGCCGCCGCTTCTGGCACTGTTTTGGGCAATTGTGGTGAACACTGCTTTGGCACTTCCCTGATTGTAAAACCCCCCGCCCAGAATTGCAGTGTTGCCGCTCAGTGTGCTGTTTGTCAGTGTCAGGGAACCACTGTTGAAAATTGCGCCGCCGCTGACAGCCATATTTTCTGTGAGTGTGCATTTGTTCATTGTCAGTTTTCCCTGATTCAGCACTGCCCCGCCTTTCAGATCAGATGATACAGGATAGGCATCCATTGTATCATAAATCCACTGGGCAAACCGGTCAACCCGTGTATAAACACCATATGATGAGTCACAGGCATCTCCACCGGAAGATATGCCGGAAGATATGACCGAACTGGCAATGCCGGCCTGAAACACATGAGGCTGCAAACTGTAAAATGTCTCGTCTGTGGTTTCAGCCCGTTCAGCTAACAAATGGTCACTGCTCACTGTCAGCGGGGAGCCGAAATCTCCTTTGCAAAACCCCGCACCGCTATTCTCATCGCCTGCAACCAGCATGTTTTCAGTTACCGCATCGGACAGGCCATAATAATCCTCATATGCATACTTGGCCGGTGCGGACGATGATGATGCGGTTTCATGGGAAACTATGGGCACTGCAAGCTGACGGAGTATTTTCGGTTCATCTGCGATAATCTGGGGTTCCGAATCTCCCCAGCCGATCACCGTTCCCAGAGATCCGGGAGAGGCCAGATAAGAATAAACTGCCCCGTCCGGATCATCTCTGGGAAGCAATTCAACGCAGGGCTGATCCGAGGGAACAGACAGGTGGAGCAAAGCAAGATCGGCATTCCGGGTCAGGGCATCGTAATCCGGATGAATAATGATTTTACTGACCTGAATGCGCTCTTCGCCATTTATGTCAGCAAGATTGCTCACACCCATAACCACATCACCAGGGCTGTCAAACGTTTCGTCAGTTGAGCCAGCCGAAACTCCGTCTGACACACAGCCCGCACTTGTCAGCACCCATTCCGGATGAATCAGGGTTCCGCCGCAGAACTGACCGGTATTGGCATCACTGTCCCTGCTTACAAGTGCCACCATCCACGGCCAATCTCCCAGATCAGCAGAATATCCGCCGGCAATCCGGGCGGAGCGATTGGATTCGTTTTGATGTTCCGGGTCTCCGGTCTCCGGTCTCCGGTCTCCGGTCTCCGTTTTCCAGTCTCCGGTCTCCGTTTTCCAATCTCCGGCCCTTCCTTTCCGAATGGTGAGATTTTCCATCCTCACTTCCACATCGTTATGAATGAAAAACACCCGTTCCGAGCCACTGCCCTCAATCACAGTTCCTGTTTTTGGATCGCCGATGATGTTCATATGTTCCGAAATCTCAAGAGGGCCTTCACTCATCGTCAGAACACCGGGCGGAAGGAGAATGCTGTCCCGGAAACCGCCTTCCGGGGAGCCGTCTGCGGATTGGTCCGTGTTTGCAATCAGAATTGCCTCCCGCAGGGAAATTTTCCCGTCCGCATTCATGCTGTCAGATATGTTTGTGACAGAAATGGAAGCCCCGGCCATCATGACTCTGACAAAGACTTTCGCCTCTGCAAAACCGTCACTGCCGTCGCTGATGACATAGGTGAAAGCATCCTCCCCCACAAATTCGGGATTGGGCGTGTAAAAGATGCTCGTGCTGTCATGGCTCAGAGTTCCGTGAGACGCACCCTGTGTGCCGACAATGCTCAGAGGTTCTCCGTCCGGATCCCTGTCATTGGCAAGAACATCAATGACAAGCGGCTCATCCCATCCGGTGACAGCCACATCGTCATTGGCAAGAGGCTCCGCAGTCCCGAAGCGAATTTCAAGTCCCCAGGAAATCAGCGTTCCGGCATCCCATTGCCTGTTATCAGAAACTTTGAGTTTCCATGTTCCCTCAGCAGGCTCCCCGTCAAAGGCACTCAGGAGTTCCCCGGGCCGGAATGCTCCGTCAAAAGGAGCGTGGGCAACAGTGATGCTCATTTCCGCCTCGTCATCAAGATGTGTGTGAGAGAGGTTTTCCCTGGTGCCGGACAGATTTTCAAACAATTTCACTTTTGTGCCGGAAGGCGAGATCAGATAGGCGCTGAGTTCTTCCACCTGGGGATGTGCAATATTGAGATTCACGTCCAGATCCCTTATGGTGACACCTCTTTCCACCTCGGCAGATGACACAGCCCTGCCCTCATCAGGAATGGAAATATTGATTTCACCGCTGCTCACCGTGAGAACAGGTTCTTCCATGATGATAATATCAGCCTGAGTGAAAGCCGGAGGGCCGTCATCCACGGAATGCGCCAGAATGCAACTCGCGGTGATCGGCGGGGAAAAGCCCGGACTGGGCGGAACCGCATCCTGATTCACTCTGGCCTCATATCTGATTTCAGCAGTTTTCTCCCTGACATAGTCAAAACAGATGGTCAGATCATCACGGAGGTCCGCGTCATTGTATGCATACTGTGTGCCGTGAGTGCCGTCCGCATCTTCAAGACCGATTGAAACCGGAAAGAGGTATCTGTTTTGGCTATTTTGGCTTTTCAGATTGTCATAGGCAAAGATAATCTCATAATTGCCGTTTCCGTTGGCGGGTTCACGTTTCATCAGCAGCTCGAAATCAAAACGCTCATCAGTGCTGCCCGCGGGAGCCGGTTCAACATCGTCATATTCAATGATCATGAATCCGTCCTGCTCCGCAATGCTGACCCCGCGCTTATTTTCCTGATCATAAACAATTTCCAGATCACGCCAGAACGGGGCAATCAGTGCGTTGGGCAGGCCGGAATCAGGAAACCCCGTATGTCTGCCCGTGACTGACCCGGAATTCGGACTCAGAAGGGCCAGACCGTCATCTGTGAAATAAAGACCATCGGGATATTCCTTTTCAAAAAAACTGACCGGCTGGGAAATTCCTGATGGGTCAGTCTTCGCAATAAGGCTGTCAAAGCTGAAAAGAACATTGTCCCCGCTGATGGCAGGATCGGGTGAAATGCCTGATTCCTCAAGATCCACATATCCCCCCGAGGGAGTGGCGCAATAAGGATCATCCCGGTTTGTGCTCATTTTGTAGAGATATCCGGTCTCCAAATTCCAGACAAGCTGATTATCCCGTATCTCATCAGGCTCAGTTGTGGCCGAACCGGGCACATAATGCATTCCTTCCGGAAGAGTGCTGACCAGATGGTAGGTGAGAGAATCCCCCTGAATCAGATCCGACCTCACATTCATCTCGCAGAGCAGTGTGTCTCCGGGATAGGCAAAACCGCTTCCGGTGGTGCTCATCCATCTCATGCTCACGTCATCTTCGACGCGGCGAAGTGTGAGCGGCACAGAGGCAATATTGCCGGGATGAGCAGTATCCGTACCCAGTTCCAGCCATGCCGTCTTATGGTTGCCGAATTCAAATTCCGGGATGTCCCAGGAAATTTCAACGTCAAAAGAGTTGTCAGGGGAATTTTTGTTTTTGCGAAAATTCGGCTTTGCGGAGATGCCTCTGCCCGGGCTGTTTTCATCAATCATGGTTATGGCCAGAGTGATTTCGTCGGCCGGAAGCTCCGTGCCTTCCCAGTTCTGAACCAGAATCCAGTAGGTTCCGCTTTCCAGAGGAACACCGGATCCGGGAAATACGCAGCTTTCACTCCACAGGCTGCCCGCGCTGCGGCACTGCTGCTCCTCTCTCTCCGGCAGCCCGTCCCCGTTTTTGTCAAGGCCCACGTACAAATCCAGGTCCGAGGCCGTGGAGGCTGTTATTTCAACGCTGAACAGTCTGACATCCGGAGATATTTCAATGAGTCTGACAAAAACGCCGTCCTCAAAATTGTCGTAAACCTCATCATGTGCGGAATCCTCGGGCAGGGATATTTCAACAGACTCAGGCTCTCCCACATACACATTGGCGGTGAGCCGGTCTGTTTTAACAGATTGAAATCCCTCAGTAAGATACGTTCCCTGATTCCTCCGGGTTCTGATCTCCACAGAACGAACCGGTGATGTGCCGGCAACAGGGCGGACAGCCACGGGAAACCGGGAAACCGGAAAAAGGGAGGTGTCAGGTGTGAAACTTATCTCCCCGAATATCCATTCATCAGAAAAAAGACCGCTCACATCGGCATTGACCGTGATGGTCTGTGCGCCGCCCGGTTCAAGGGTGAATGTTGTCCGGCTCAGGCTCAGATATGCCGCTGCCCCGCCATTTGCGGAAACATCCCATGTGACCGGGAAATCCGCCGTGCTCTGCACAATGCGGGACCAACTGCATTCTCCCATGCATTCCGCATCTGTCAGACCGGGCAGATTCAGTGCCGAGGGATCGCCGCCTGTGTCCGGATTGGCATTCCTGAAATTTTCAGAACTTTCATCCAGCACAAATCCGGCAAGGAGCGCCCGTGTCACATCCGCCCGTCCCCCGCCCGTGTCAAAAGGGGTTGCGGTGACTGTCTGCTGTTGTCCGTTGTCCGAATCAGCAGTTTGCAGTTTCGAATTTCCGACAGCGGTGCTTATGAGTGCGGACTGAGTCTGAGCAGGTGTCCAACTCGGACGCAGGGATTTCATCAGTGCGGCAAGTCCGGCCATATGGGGTGCGGACATGGATGTTCCCTGAATAATCTGGAAAAGCTCGCCCTGCTGTCCGTATCGTCCCATGGTGCCATTGGCACTGCTGACATATTCGGGAGTGCCTCCGGCCAGAATGTGAACCCCCGGAGCCGTGATATCCGGTTTGATCACATTGATGGGCGTGGTGACAATTTCGGGTGCGTCCGCGGCGATCCATGTGTAATTGCTCGGCCCCCTTGAGCTGAAACCGGTGACAGCGCCATCGGGGATTCGGGAATCCGGGGAAAACACAGGCTCGCCCTGTGTGAAGCTTGCTGAGATCGGAGAGGATGTTTGATGTTTGATGTTTGATGTTTGATGTTTGATGTTTGATGTTTGATGTTTGATGTTTGATGTTTGATGAGGAATTTCTGCGTAATATCTCCCTGATTTCAAGCCCGGCGCCACGCAGTACAAAGAGGGTGGGAATGGGATGGAGATAGGCTCTGTGATCATAATCCTGCTCATTGCCGTAAAGCAGCATGGCACCCGCACCGCCATCCTGAATAAAATTGCCCTTGGCCCAGGTGGGAATATCACCCCGTTCGCACATCACCACATCCGTGGCCCGGAAAGTGCCTGTGGCAAAGGGATGAAGACATTGTCCCGATGTGTCACCCTCAGTATCCGCAATGCCCTCGGCATCCACCAGATTGAAATTGCTCACGCCTTTGGTTGGTGTGGACCCGTAAGCAGTGAAAATCGGGGTGTCATCATCTGAGAGCGTCAGATCAGAGAGAAAAAGCCGGTTCGTGTAATTGGCTCCCACCGTCGCCACCCAGGGTGCATTGGCCGGGGAACCCAGAGTGGCGGCTTCCGGCCCGTTATTGCCCGCGGACACGGTCACAAACACGCCTGCCTCACGCGCTGCCAGAAATGCCTGCGCGTCCGGGCTTGTCCATGGGTTCATATCAAAGTCGCTGCCAATGGAATAGTTGATCACGTCCACGCCGTCGGCAACGGCCTTGTTGACCGCGGCCAGCACATCAGCCAGAGTCGCCCCCCCGGGCCCGGCAACTTTGTAGGCTGCAATATGTGCGCGGGGGGCCATGCCGGAAACTGTTCCCCGGTCAATGCCGTAGGTACTTGCTGACACATTCTCATTTCCCCCTGCTGTGGAGGCTGTGTGGGTTCCGTGTCCCCCGTCATCCCGTCCCGAATGAAACAGGCCGTCATAGCCATCGTCTCTCATGGCGATATAGGCATCAAGAAAATACTGAATGCCGATGAGTTTGTTGTTGCAGGTGTATTCTTGGGAGCGGTCCGCGGGGGGTGTGCATTTCCCTCCCCATTTCAGAGGCGGCGGGGGATAGCTTCCGTCGTCGGCAAAAGAGGGGTGTTCAGGCCAGATGCCGGTGTCTATGACACCGATAATGACACCCTCGCCTTTGCTTGCTGGCAAATCCCCTGTGCCGCTCCCGTCCCATACGACATCAGCATTGACAAAACCCGGGGAAACATCGGTCATCAGTTTACGGATTTCGTCTTTGTGAACAGAGGCAACTTCCGGGAGTCTGCTTATTTTTTCAGCTTCCCCGGGTGTCAGACGCAGGGCCATGCCGTTATACACCACATCATAGGTGTATATCGGCTCGGGCGGGCGGTTCAGAGTCTGCTCTATGGATTCAGATGCCCGTTTCCGTCTGTCAGAAAGATGGCTGCGATAAGCTTTTACCGGGGATGAGCGCATATCCGGATATGTTTTGCCGGCTTTGAAATCGGTGCCGCTGTTATAGAGTGCCAGCGGCGGGTCAGTCAGTTGAATGATATAGGTCATTGCCGCATTGTTTTTTTCTCTTGCGGATACGGATTTCGGAAGCTTCACAGCTGACGATTCTCCGGCGGGATAAACAAGCATCAGAAAAAATATCGGAATCCATAATAATTGCTTCTTCATGGTATTGTCCTCAGAGGGTTGACGGAGCAACATCCGAGGTTTTTCTTGCAGAACAAATTTGCAATTTGTCTCTTTTTCTTAACCACGGCTGTTTCTCAGGTTATTCCCGGAAGTTATCAATATCCGGGTTTTTTTTGACCTGGGATGTTTTTCAGGTTATCCCGGGAAATTATCAACATTTGTTTTTTCGGTCATCATATTTTATGAACCCCTTATTATCAGAATAATGAAATAAGTCAACTGTCAAGTGAATCAGTGAATATAAGTGCGGAAATAAAATTTTCGCATTCCCTGAAAAATGCCTGAATTTTATTTTGGCACTCCGGAGCAGGCTTTTGCCGACAATTTTGTCGAGCATAAAACCTGATTGTCGAATCAGTCCTTTTCTGTCAGCCTGTAACTGTCTGTTTTTACAGTGACTGAGCTTTGGCACGTTTTTTGCAATGTAAGCATATGCAGAAACAGTGATCAGAATAATTTTTTTAACCATTTTATAACTGAGGAGATTCTGTAATGAAATTTTTGAAAGGTGCTGTGATAGGAGTGATGGCTGTGGCAGTGACAATGATGGCGGCGGGGGATGTTCTGGCCTGGCGCGGGCAGTCCGGCGGCATGAGCGGGAGATACGGACAGACCGGTTACAGTCAGGGAATTGTGAGCGGTTATAATGCGGGCTACGCCTATGTGAACATCTTTGACGGCGAACCCCTCACAATCTCCGGGACAGTGTCCGCGCTTCTGTATTATGGCGGCGGCATTCAGGTTGACACGGGTGCGGAGATCATTGATATGCAGGGTTTCGGACCTTACTGGTACTGGACATGGCTCGGGATTGAGCGTCCCGGGGAAGGGGATCAGATCACCGTTGACGCTTATGAGGTGACATATCCTGACGGAACTGTCAGCATCGTGCCGTCAAATGTTGTCATAAACGGCGAAGATGTGGCACTGCGGGATCAGGACACGGGGCTGCCTCTCTGGGGCGGCGGCCGGGGCGGTCGTGGTGGTTACGGCGGTCGTGGTGGTTACGGCGGATGCGTTCTCTATGGGACACCGGACAGTGAATAGGAAAAGACATGGTAACGGGTGGTCAGCAAGACCACCCTGCTTTGAATCATTTTATAACTGGGTGATGCTGTGGAAGTGGTGACATGATTATGTTTGTCATGCTGATATCACAAGAATAAAATATCTGAATATCACCATTCCCACAGCACCACCGGAACCCTGCTGTTTTTTTTGATGCAGTTAAAACAATCTCACGTTTCACGCACCAAACACCAAACACCAAACACCAAACACCAAACATCAAACATCAAACATCAAACATCCAACATCAAACATCAAACATCAAACATCAAACATCCAACATCAAACATCTTGTCGCTGTCCAGAGTTCCGGCGCGTTCAATGGCATCTTTGAGCACATGCACCG
>Ga0233403_10000838_pt1 | contig 14717 bp, 10 predicted proteins | sample Na_oxic_1_MG_FD_179866 | JGI IMG/M metagenome (GOLD analysis project Ga0233403, IMG submission 179866) | Seawater microbial communities from Saanich Inlet, British Columbia, Canada - Na_oxic_1_MG | ecosystem: Environmental > Aquatic > Marine > Inlet | place: Canada: British Columbia | collected...
CGGAAGTGGTGAGATTAAAAGTTTTCTTGACAGTGGCTAAAGTAAATTGACTATATGACATTTTTATTATTCCATGCTGATTAGGTATTTTTGAAATGATGTCACCATTAGCAAAAATCGTATTTCAATCAAGCCTTTTGACCTTAAAAGCTTGAACATCAAGTGAAAAATTATACTAAATTTGACTAAAGGCTTCAAGCCTGCTCATCTAGTAATCCATTGCACCCAATACCGACACTTTTCAATTTACCAGGACCTATTAAAGTCGTAAAAAATAATTTAATCGTTAGCCTGACATTTTTGATTTACCAAGGTCAATAGTAGTAACGAAAAAATAATTTAATCGTTAGCCTGACATTTTTGATTTATCGAGGTCAATAGTAGTAACGAAAAAATAATTTAATCGTTAGCCTGACATTTTTGATTTATCGAGGTCAATAATAGTAACGAAAAAATAATTTAATCGTTAGCCTGACATTTTTGAATCATTGGGGTCAGTAGTTGTAACGAATAAAATTTCGGTGGAGCTAAATAGCTAATTCTTTATTTAATTTGCGAACGTAGTGTGGGTGTTAGCTCTCGCCACAACCCACATCATTTTCAAATGAATGGTGGGTTTAGCTTCGCTGACTTCGTATCGTACCTCTACCCACCCTACACTTGCTTTAACTTGAAATTATAGCTTTATTATCTTTAAACCACAAATATTAGGATATTATTTAATGAGTAATAATTTTACTAAAAACTTTTATCGAGCCCTTGTGACGTTGCTTTTACTTTCGCCTTTTTTGTTTCTGGCGCATCCGGCAAGTGCTGACAGTACCGCGTCAATGGTCGTTGTACAGACTTTTGGTGAAGATTCTAGCAATGGTATGAACTACAAAATCATGGTCAAGGCTAGAAGTGGGAATCGTTATTTTGTTTGGTACTACTATGCACTTGGTATAAGCAAAGGCAGTACAGTAATCATCACGTTTGATAACTGGGATGATTGGAAAACCATTACTAATCCTGCTAACGGTAAAGAACAGAGTATCAATAAGGTTCTTAAAGTCAATTAGCCGAGTATGGTGGGCATGGGCTATCATGCTCGCCATTAATAGGAAAAAGACAAAATTCGACTTAGGAGGTACAAAATGAGTGATTTGAATGATTTCTTTATGGGATTGGCTGAAGTAGCAGTAGGAGCCGCTGTGGTTGGTGGGGTGGCATATGCGGTTTCTAAAGATATGGACAACGGAATTAATCAGCTTCTTAAAGCACCTGAAGATGAGGCTATTCCTGCATTATCGGATATGATACCAAGAATGGATCAGGACAATTGGAGTCTTTTTTATAACAACTTGTCTGCTAGAACGCAATCTAGCGACTATGCACAGGGTTTGCTGGTTTTTTCTGTGTGTGTACGTAACACAATGAATGAGATTGAACAGTTATTATCATATAGTGTTCAAGAAGCATTTTCTATTATCATAGATATTTTTCCTCAGAAAGAGGAAATTGAGAAAATAGCATTTTGGGGTACTTTGAATACTTATGCAGGAGAAAACGTTAAGGCTAAAGCTCTATTCAGTAAATTACAAGCAACCCTAGAAGGATAAATTTTATGAATGAAGATGATAGGGGGATGATAGCAATATTTGGTATAATTGGTATTATATTTCTAGTAGGAATACTCTCTTTTGTAAGCGAAAATTGGGACAGTATTGTCCGTATTGTTGGTGGAATAATTGTTGGAGGAGCTGCTATATTCATAATAGGTGCAAGCACACAAGGTAACAGCACTGCTGAAAATATAATGGGTGGTTTGTATTTCTTAGGAATACTTTTCGCGGTTGTAGTATCGTATCTTAAATATGGTTTATCTTCATGGTTAATCTTGCATGGTGCTTTAAGTTGGGTTTACATACTTCTGCTAAGATAATTGTAAATGTTACAAAGTTCCGCTTAGAAATGGCAATTATGTAACTTGAATAACTCACAAATTTATTAAATTTATAATTTGAAAAAATCAATTAAGTTGCATTAAATCGCTATAACTCTAATTACAATTAGGAGGTTTTCATGAATCACACATTATTTCAACAGACTATAACTCGTTATATTTTGGCTTTGTTTCTCATTATATGTTCCCAATTCATTGCATTCCCCGCAAGCGCTTGGTGCTTGTTTGGATGTGTACCAATTGAAGTGAGTTTTTATGACCCTAAAAACGACAAAGGGTTAGTAGCAAGATTCCACAATACGTCTAACAAGTACCTTGCTGTTAATGTTGTCCTTAACAATAACACTTTAAAGCAAAAACGTAGCGGTTATCTTGAATTTTCACCGGATCAAGCAGTAGAACTTGGGTGGTGGATGGGATGGAAATTTATGTCAGGGGAAACTATTACGATTTCCCATGAAGACTACAATACTGTGGTGATTAAAGTACCATAAAGGTATTTTCTGTAACATACCATTTTTTCTTGTTTTCTCATTGTAACGAATTTTTGAGAATTCCGAAGTTGCGGGAAGTCCTTTGAAAATGAAGAACAAAGGCTAGAAATAAGATTTATCAATATGCATGAAAAAGGAATTCCCGTATTTTCATTCATAAATTGTCAGTAGATCGAAAAGCCATTAAACATTTGCAATAATATGGTGGGCAAGCGAGCAAGAGTTCACGACCCCCCGTTTTTTGGTGTCCGCTTACTCACCAGACCAAGGCTCATTAAAAAGTTTTTTACTGATTGTATTTATTTTAATTTATCTATTGTTTTTTTTATTATTTACCATATTTTTTAAGGTATGAACTTATGTCAACAGGAACTCAAAAGCTCATAGAAGCTATTAATGCCAGTGAGAGACTACATGATATTCTGAAAGATCAATATAAAGATTATGCTCAAAAAGCCCATGCTTTGTCTAACGAGTTTCAAAAGCTTAGGGAAGAATCGGTCAAAAATACCTATAATATAGGGGTTTTCGCTTCCTACAGTGCTGGCAAAACAACACTTCTGAAAACGTCATTCTTTGATTTTGGATTGGCGAATATCGATCTGCCAATGGAACAAGTTATTACTACACAAGTTCCAACATTTCTTAAACTCAATCCAATTCCAAAGGAAAATACACCTAAAGAGCCAACCGCGAGTATTACTTATTTTAATTCTGATGAATTTTTGGAAGTGATTAATTGGAAAGTAGAAAAACTTGCCAAAAAATATCAAGCTAACCTCACTCCAATTAATGATAAAGAACAAATCAAGGATTGGCTTGAGAAGACTGTATTACCGAAATTGCAACAGTATATGCAGCCCAATGCCTTTGATGACATGAAAAAAGATGTGTTAAATATGTCCACGCTCATGCAAGAACAGGAGCGACAGACATCTACTGCTCATGTCGCAATGGAAACTGACATTGATAAAGCACTTTCAACTATCAAAGATAAAGATTCTTCGCAAAGAGTAAAAGCGGTTACTATTTATCTTGATGCGCCCGGTCTTAAACATCATGTTTCTTTGACAGATCTACCGGGCATTGATGCACCACTTAGCAGTGCCCATCTGTTTTATACCTATAACTTTATAGAAACACAAGCAAATGCAGCTATCTTCATTAAAAGTGTCGATAAGCCTAATTTAACAGAGTTAGAGGACGATTTGTTAGGTCATATACAGAAGCATCTCGTTGATAAATGGGATACGAGTTCAGAAATACCTTCTGAATTTAAGGAGTTTTTTCTTGTCTATAATAAATACCACGATCTTGATGTAACAGAAGCCACCAAAGCAGAAATTTTAAATGTGGCTCGAAAGGTGAATATTCAAGATACTCATGTATTTAAAGTATCAGCTCTATTAGCATTATTTGATCAGCAAGTTCAAGACAGCTCCGATCCAACGTCCATAAAAGAATATTATGCGGGCAAAGGATATCGCCCGAGTTGGGCTCAATACGAGAAGTTAAAAAAAGAACATGGTGAGCAACTTATCAAATTTGTTGGTATTAGCGATCTTAAACACGCACTTTGGGAATTTTGTCAAAAGACATTGCCAGAACTCACACAGACACGCAGAATGAATACTCTGAGAGGTATTCTCTCTGGCATGGAAAGTAATCTTGATCACGCCAAGTTGAGTCAAGAAGACATAGATAAAGGGATTCCAGTTGAACTTCAAAGGTATAAGAGGGAGGGAAAACATTTTAAAGACAATTTGCAAGCACTTGAACGAATGTTAGTTTCCTTTATAGATGCTTTAAAGGAAAAGGTTATGAGTATCGGTGAAGGAGAACCATCACAGCTGACAGTGAAGATTAGAGGTACTCAAGCTCCTTCTAAAAAGACTAAAAAGAGACATATTCAACGTGGAGCAACAGATGGCAATTCTGTCAAAGAGTTAGATGCTAATCAATCACAAGATGATAAACGTCAAACTTTATCTTCTCCTTTGCAGGTTATGAAATTGTTAGAGGGTGAAGTATTTCCTAGCATCAATCTTTTAAAGTGGACTAATGAAATTCGATTCCAACGAGATAATCGACGGTATGTTCATTCACACGAGCTGGAAATGCGAGCAATCATTCAAGTTAATGATTATATACGCAATAAATTCAAGCAGATACTTAGAAAGGCGACAATAACGGAGTTTGACAAAACACAAAAACGTGAAAATTTTACAGCTCATATTCGCTTCGTGGATGTAGCTGCCAAAGGGTGTCATATCTATACCTCAAATTTTCATGAAATGTTCAACCAATTTATGGAAGGCATTCGCAACACTTTAGAATCAAGTTGCAAAGTGGTTGCAGAACTTGCCATTGAAGAACTTGACAGTGTTGGCATTTATAGTGGTGATTTAAACAAAGTTGCCGAATTATCTTGTAATAATCGTCAAGAGGCTGACCAAAAACAAGAAGCATTGATCATGTTTTTTCAAAGTAAATATAGTGAGTTACTGGAAAACGCTTTCGACATTCTTAAAGAAAAAGGTTGTACGAAGTTAACTCAAGACGTTGCTTCTGCCATTGAAAAGGAATTTGCCGAACTTTCTTACCGTCCCAATGTCGTGGGGGATGTAGCAAGATTACGAGCCGAAAAAGATGTTAAGGGAGAACGATGGTCAAAAAGTGAATTTGAACAAATTGGGGAACAAATTGATGCCCTGATTGTTTTGACTGAACAGGAAATTAACAAAAAAATCGAGGCTTCTCGACAGGATTATGAGGGTCAGAAAAAAGTTGAGCTTGAAAAGATAAGCGAAATTCTGAAAACCCTATAACCATTTTTTCTGGTTTGTTATCATCAAAGGGGTATTATCATGCAAAAAAATACTGTACAGAAAAATACTGTACAGGATATTGAACCAAAAAATACTGTACAGGATTTTTTGGATACCATCAAAGAAGCTCAGGTTGACATTATCTGCCCTGCCTGTGGAACGCCTATGGGTATTAAACAACAGGGCAGTTATGAGATGGTATTAACAGAAAATGCCAGGAAAGAAATTAATGACATTCTCAACCTGTATCGTAGATACTTGCAAGGTTTGGAAACTGAATTAGAAACGTTAAACATTCATGGTTTCAAACGTACAGAGATAGGCAATTATCCTTACCGAGATCGAAAAGAAGAGAAATTGGATGATGCCTTATACAAAACGGCTGGTTCTAAAGACATCAAGGCGTTTATTCAAGATAAATTGGATTACTATAATTGGTCTGGTCTCTTACATGGTGGAAAAATTCCTACCCTAACTAAGCTTGAGCAACTCAATAACGGCCAGTCAATATCTAGTGACAGTGACGAGGAAACGTTATATGTTGAGTTAATGAAAGTTATGATTGGGGGAGGATTTGAACCTGATTTAATTATATCCCATATTATGAGCCTAGTTTTTGATCAGTACCAAGTAAAAGTTTGGATGGATCAAACTAAACTGGAAGAACACGAGAAATCTAAAGAATTACGTCAAGAACTTAGCAAATGTTGTCCTAGGATTTATGGCTATGTGTCTCGAATAGAAACGTTCATCAAAAATGCAGATGCCTCTCTTATTAAAAAATTAGCCGTTCAATTAGGAAAAGAAGCCATCACAAAAGAACAGTTAATAGAAGACATCACTCGTTGCTTATACATTGTGGTGCTGTTATTTGGACATAAAAGTCAACAAATTGATTCGTTGTCGGGGAGCATTTTAAAACATCAAGTGACTTTTGATTTGGGTAAATATGTGGTTGTCTCTCCTATGAGACTAAAGGAAATCGTTCTATCAGGAGTTATTGCAAAACGCACTGGATTACGCTGGAAAAAAGATTTTCTTGGTATCTTAAAAGGGCAAGGGGCAGATGATAAGAATAACAAGGAAATTTTTGATTCACTCATGCGTGGTGAAATCAGTAAACTTGTTAATTTTGCCTGTACTGGGCAATCAGGCAATAAGGGCAAAGAATCTACCTATCATGAAGGTAAAGAACCGCAATGTGGTTGGTATCCAAAATCAACACCAACACATCCTGTTGTTTTGATTGGTAGTCCTGGTACTGGAAAATCCACAGTGATGCTAACTGGTTTGACTACTTTTTATAGTAACGCCCAAGCTTTAGGTACGAGAGTAACATTTACGTCTGATGAAGATGTTGATATGCTCAAACAATACACCAAAGATTTTTGGGAAGGTATCTTACCTAAACCAAATAAAGAAGGAACACGTTATAGCGTTCAACTAACAGTCGAGTCCACCCGTAATATTCATGAAAGAGAACATTTTGTATTTACTGATATACCTGGTGAAGTAGCTGCACGTAGCCTAACAAAAGAAGGAACTGATCCCGTTGTTTTAGGGGTATTAAAACACACCAAAACAATTATCTTCTTTTTTGATTTATCTATTGAGCCGTCAATCCTTACGCCATTGATAAATGGTACTAATAAGGAAGATGCATGGAAAAGTCTAAAAGAAAGTTATGAACAAACCAAAGAAGAACGACAAGGTAGATCAGAGATAAGTCAAATTCAACTACTTAATAAGTTGATACATGATTTGAGAGAAATACGTGGCGAAGAAGATTTGAAAAATATAAACTTTGTTTGCGTCATCCCCAAATCAGATCTATTTGTTGATGAAGATGAAAAAACTACTAAGTTTTTCACTGAATTTTATGAAGAACTTTACAACAAAGAGAAATGTGAAGGTTTGTTAATACAATCTCGGTACACACCTGACGATGAAACTTTTACTGGGCGAAGAACCGTTGCTGGAATTGGTTCCATTAAATATGATGAAGCAGAACCAATGAACAGTCAATTGCATATAATTGATATAATATCGGAGAAAGCGACCAATCATTTAAAAAATATTGGTGACGCATTAGGAGCAGATGCAGTCGAAGCAGATAAAACTTCGTTGAAAAGTATCGTACTTGGGTTAATAAGTACACTTGAAATTGTTTTCGGAGAAAACAATGTATATATTTTACCTGTTTCTGCTCAAGGGGAGAAATATTTTAACACTTCTTCTCAAGACGACGGGCAGTCCGAAGAACGAAAAAAGCTTAAGCATCCACCTAATCAAAAATTGTCTGAATATGTGTTTATTATTCCCGTTGTGTTAGCTATGCCGCAAAGTTAAAAGCCTGGTAGGGTGGGTAATGTTGTTGCCCACCAATAATTGATAGCCAGGTAGCCAGGTCAATGGCATTGACTTAAGGGCAGACACGCAGGTCTGCCCCTACAAAATCCCACATATTTAGGGGCTGTAGGGGCGAACCTGCGTGTTCGTCCTGGCTTAAGTCAATGCCATTGAGGTAGCCAGGTAGGGTGGGCAACGTGTGTTGCCCACCTTTTTTCTACACCTACTAAATAGTCGTTACAAACCTGACAGGTTTAAAAAACCTGTCAGGTTTTGCCCTTAAAACCTGCTTTACATCAACGAACAAATTCAATCTAAATGTGTTAAAATATAATTCAATAGTCTAGTGAACCATTGGGATAATCTTATGCCAAGCAGACAAACTGATGATATCGAATGATAGATCATAGCTGTTAGAAGGGTTAAGATTCGATGATTTGCCCGTTAAAAAATTAGTTGAAAAAAGAAGCCGTTTGATTTCAAAATATTTGCCCAAAATAGTATTTCTTCTATCGCGAAATATCCCTTGTTTACAAAAAAACTTGATCATCAACTAATAGTTAAAGTAGGGTGGGCAACTTTGTTGCCCCCTTCCTCAAGGTTATGATGGTGGGCAATAAAAAGACATTCCCACCCTACATGGCTAAAATTTTTTGTGGAGAATAGCAAATAATGAATATACGTCACTTAACCCTTTTATGGATTTTACTTTGCTTAAACAGTTTACCCGTTTTTGCCGAAACCGAAGAAGAGCTTTATCGATTTGAACGGATGTGGCCGGTTTTACAGCAGCCTTGGTATTTTGATGGGGCAACCGATATTGTTGTGGATAGTCAGGGTCATGTTTATATCCCGGATACCTATAATAACGGTCTAATTAAGAAATTGACCCAAAATGGGCATTTAATTCGTCAATGGCAATTTGATGACGAGGAAGGAGTTGTTCCACATAGAATCGCTGTCGATAGCAGGGATAATATTTACGTACTATATCGTAAACGACTTTCTTCTAGTCATTCATTTATGCGAATACTCAATTCTCAGGGTGAATTAATAAACGAATGGGGAGATAACGGGGAGCAAAGCATTGGCAACAGTGATCTGGCAATAGATGGAAAAGATAATGTGTACATCACCAGTCGCAAAAAACGTGTTATCCAAAAATTTGTTTCAGAGCAATTAATTGAAGAATGGCTGGTTGCACCTCTTGAAGAAGAGCTTGTTCCTTCTGAAGATAATCTGCGCATGGCAATTGACCATCGTGATGAATTTATGTATGTACTCGATCAGGGTAATCACCGCATTTTAAAGTATGATATGCAAAATGGGGAAATGGTTGCCCAATGGGGTAAGCAAGGTCAAAATGAACCTGGAGAATTTTATTTTCCGGAAGGTATCGCTATTAATAGTCACGATAATATTTATGTGACAGATAGTAAAAATAATCGGGTTCAAATACTCATGCCTAACGGTAAATTTACTATCATGGAGAATGAGGTTGGAAGCAATGCAGCTAAAAGGAATGAATTGATTAAGGGTTCTGCATTAAGCGAAATTGTTAAATTGTTTAATAATCCTAATATGGAAATGGTCGTTTCTTTAATTGGTTTACCATTAAAAATTAAAGACGTTATTTTAAATAGTCCTTTTTTCATATTACCTCTGGTTGAAAAGGAGATTTTTTTACCGGAAGGTATTGCCGTTGGTCCACAGGATGAGGTTTATGTCACTTATACCTTCCCTACTAACTCGCTTAAAAAATATACCTTTACAGAATCGGACTCAAATATTATCTCATGGTCCAGTAGTGATGGTGAAAAACAATTGAATAAACCATTTGATATTGCAAAAGATAAGCAGGGCAATATTTATATCACAGATACGGTAAAGCATCGCGTGGTAAAAACCACAGCCAATGGAATATTTGTGAGCAGTTGGGGAAAATTAGGACAGGCAGAGGGAGAATTTATTTTTCCTATTGGGATTGCGATAGATTCCAATGATAATGTTTATGTTGTTGATGCTGGGAATTTTCGGATTCAAAAGTTTTCCTCAGAAGGTGAATTTCTTAAGACTTGGGGGGGATTTGATGAGGACTTACTTGAGCTGATTATCAAGTTCAATAATGATAGTTTATCTATTGTCGAACTGATTAGTTTATCGGATCAAATTGACAGATTAACCAATGATGAAGGCTGCCCAAATAATCATTGTCTTTTTGTGCCTTCTAGTATCACAATAGATAATGATGATAATATTTTCGTTGTTGATAATCTAAAATGCCGGATTAATAAATTCAATGCGGAGGGTGAATTTATCCAGGTATTTGGTAAACGAGGAGATAATGTCGGTGAATTTAGTATCCCTATGGGTATGACCGTTGATAAAAACAATCATCTTTATGTGGTTGATCTTGAACAGCATAATGTCAAAAAATTCACCACTGAGGGTCAGTTTATTAAGCAATGGGGTGAAGAAGGTAACGGTGAAGGTCAATTTAAAAACCCTTATGATGTGACAACTGATAATGAAGGCAACGTTTACGTATCCGATGCCGAAAATGAACGGATCCAAAAATTCAGTCATGATGGAGAATTTCTGAAGCAGTTTGGTGAGTTAGGTACTTTTCCAGATCAATTTAATCAACCCGGGGGTCTCATCGTCGATGATAACGGTAAGGTTTATGTGACCGATTTGAATAATAACCGGGTTCAGGTTTTTAATCGTACCCTCTATGATCCAGGTAAAGCTATTATTGTTGCAGGCGGAGGGCCTTATGCAGGTAACGACTTATGGGATGATACCCAAATGGTGGCTAATTTTGTTTATCGCGCTTTAGCTTATCAAGGTTTTACCAAAAATACGATTTATTATCTCAGTGCAGCAACGGGACTTGATTTGGATAATAATGGTGAAGCAGACGATGTGGATGCTGAACCCACTGAGGCCAATCTGGAACACGCCATTACTGAATGGGCGAGTGATGTGGATAATTTAACTATTTTCTTGACCAATCATGGGGGAGATAAAGTTTTTACCTTACAAGGTGAAGTGGATATTTTGAACGCAGACAAATTGAATGGATGGCTAAGCACCAGGCAAAATAAGACGCAGGGCAAGATTAAAATTATTTATGATGCTTGTTACTCAGGCAGTTTTGTCCAAACACTCAAAGGTGAAAATCGTATTATTATAACAAGTGCGGCTGCAAATGAACGTGCTTATTTTGATGATAAAGGTTCCCTGTCCTTCTCAAATTATTTTTGGACGCATGTTTTTTATGGTCTCGACATTGAGACATCTTTTAATCAAGCAGCTAGTGCTGTTAATTATCTACATCATGTCGAAACTGTGCAAAAACAAACGCCATGGTTAGAAGCGAATGCTGATGGTTGTGTTAATACAGGTGCCGATTTTCAACAAGTCAAAGATGTCTTTATTGGCAATGGGACTTATATTCACAAGGATGCGCCTGAGATAAAAGCCGTTTCTCCAGCACAAACGCTAACAGATACCAATTCAGCTATCATCTATGCTGAAATTGACAATGATAATATTGCCAGAGTCTGGGCTGTTGTTCGTTCCCCGCTTGATATTCAACGTCATGTCCAATCAAGTGATAAAGGGGCTATTGGTCAGCCTATTTTAAAACTGCCCTCGTTTGAATTAAAACATATCGAAGGAACTAATCGTTATGAAGGTAGTAATAAAGAGAGTCTTGAAAAATTAGACTTTGACATTGAAGGACGTTATGAAGTGGCTATTTATGCGCGTGATAGAGATAATAACACTTCCGTACCGAAAACAACCAGTGTTTTTGTTGAAAATCCGTTAAAACGTAAAGCGATTATTATCGCTGGTGAATTACCTGAAAATGCCCAGAGTAATACCAAAGATGCTTATGAAACGCTGAAATATCAAGGTTATAGAGATGAGAATATCTATTATATCAGTGAGTCCTCCATACCTGGGATGGGCGTACAGCCAGTAAAGGCTACTTTAGATAATGTGGAATTTTCCCTGACAACATGGTTAAAGGACAATACCCAGGATATTGTTATTTATATGGAAGGCTTGGGCAATGAAGCTGAATTAATACTCAATGAAGCTGAAACCCTCCCATTTGACGATTTAAAAGTTTGGTTAGATGCCCTACAGCCTGGCATTCCCGGCGCGGTGGCGGTGATTTATGAGGGACCCTCTTCTGGATACTTACTCCCCGCCTTGGCGCATGCCCCAAGCGATAAAACACGCATCGTGATAACCAGTACGGGGACGACTGAAATAGATGAGTTCAATGAAAATACTTTTACGTTTTCTAAGTTTTTCTGGCAAAAAGTGTATAATGGGACTAATACTCGTAATGCCTTTAGATATGCTAAAAGTGCTATCATCTTGATTAACGAACAACAAGCCCCCCAACTTGATGCTAATGGCAATGGCAAAGGCAATGAAAATGATGATAAAAAGATTGCCCGTGAACACAGTATTGGTATAGGTGTCGTCAGTGCGAGTGAGCTATCAGTTGATAATATTCCAAAAGTAGTCAGTTGTTTGATACCGTCTCAAATGGAATATCATCAGGGTGATAAGGTCCAAGTGGAGCCTTTACCTATATTACCAACCACAGATTACAAGCATTATTTTGGGATAAGTTCGCCTGATGGTCGTTTATTTACTCTCGAAAGATTGAATGATGTTATACCTTTTGAGAGTGTGGAAACATTGCCCATTTGGGAAAATACTGATGAAATGGTAATAGATATAACGCTAGATGCCAATATTCCAGCGGGAGGCTATCGACTTTACTCGATAACATTACCTAAAGAAACCGCCCTTGAATTACCACTTGATCCCAAAACAGTTTGTGATACTTGTCTTTGGGTGGAGGAGTAATACGTTTATATCCACCAGTATATAGCAAAAAGTGATATTATGATAAAGACAAATAAAACCGCTTTGGATGCGGTTTATGAAAAAGTAGAAATCGTTTTTGCTAGTCGTATTCAGCAATCGCTGAGATTAACCAGAATAGATTTTGCTGCCCTGAGAACTTGGTCAGAAACATGGGAGCCAATTAATAAGCGTGAACCACCTAATGGTGGTTGGGATTGGCTTTATAAAAGAAATTATTTTTATAAAAAATATTCCACACGGCTTAGATTTGAAGTTGCTATTTGGAATGACAATGAGTTATGTGGTTTATCCTTGGGCAGGATTACAAGAGATGATAGCAATAATTCAATCCATTACGCAGAAGGTTCACCACGATTAGGACACCCATTAACCGGTCATATACTCAACATTATTCTACTTACTGGAATCGAATATGCCAAGTTGTTAGGTAAAAAAAGAGTCAGGTTAGTCGATCCGGTGGAAAATCTCATAAAAGTCTATGAAAAACGGTATAAATTTGAGTGTATCAAAAAGAAAGGGCTTTTAGGCTCAAGTTACTGTGAAAAAGAGGTACTTAAATGAAATATGCTTATTATGACTCTCTTATTTTTCAAAAAACAGAAACGGATTCCAGAGTAAGAATCTCAATTGTCGATTCAACATCAGCCACCGAGAAGACACTTTGGGAGAAAGTACTTCCGCTATATCTCTTAATTTTTGTATTCATTTTTGCGATGCCATTTCTGGTTCTTTTCATGATTTGGATCATGTTGAAAAGTTTGTTGGTCAAAAAAGCCCAGCCTCAACCGACTTATGAAGAAGCAAAACAATGGTTTGAAGATGAAAAGGGTTATTTTGATAATCTTTCAGAACCCGAAAAACAACAAATGGTTTCTAAGAAAAAACTCCCGTTAGGACTTTAGCAGCGTAGGGCGAACACGCAGGTTCGCCCCTACAATCACATAATACGCGGGATTTCGTCACATTTTTAAAACCCAGTTTTTTGAAAAAACTGGGTTTCTTCCCGTATAACAGTATAGAGGAATAAGATAATGAATACCATGAATAAACGAAACTTTCAAAGAAGATTTTTTCATATAGTCTTGCTGCTTATGTTTTTTATCAATCCTGGAATAGCGTCGGCTTTTCAAGATATTTACGAACCCGATGATAATCTGGAACAAGCGCGTCTTACTATTGTCGGCGACAAAGCACGTCAACAACACACCTTGCACAGTTTAACCGATGAAGATTGGTTTAAATTTTATGCGATGGCGGGAAAGCGATATAGAATTAAAGCAAGCCCGGTTGGTATTGATATAGATGTTGCCATTGATCTCTACGATTCCGATGGCAATCGCCTGTTTGAAGAAGCCAAAGATGATGGATTTGAAGGGGAAGAGGAATTTTTTTCCTGGACAGCACCGTCTGAGGGCTTTTACTATGTGAAAGTCAATGATTCTTTGCCTGAATCAGAGAATTGTCGCGCAAATATTCAGTATGAATTGCAGATATTTAACCCAGATGCACCAACCTATGTTGGAATAAAAGTAAAGGCTGCACTTATAAACGCCATTTCTGGGCAAGCTATTGCTTCTGAAAATGGTGTTTTTTATACAATTGGTAATGATGGTTACAGCACCGATACAGTTCCTAGTGAAAATGTTCTGGAGCCAAAAGTGGGTCCTAATGATTTGATTGCCATAGCCGATGGTTATAAACCATTAACCTGTCATATTGATGTTATTGAAAATATTGGAGGAATCAATGAACCCACACTGATATATATGCCATTATTACCTAATGGTACAAATATACCCGCTCCTTCACCTTCCCAAGCCGTTTATCATCAAGGTGAAACTTTACATATTGAGTTTCAAGCGAGTTTACCGCCTAATAGTTGTCTCCACTACTACTTTGCTATTGCCTATCCAGATGGACGTTTTTTTATGATTTTAGCGAAAAACAAGCAGGAACTGCTCAATCCCTCATTTTTACCCCGTTGGGAGAATATCAACCGTGAGCCTAATAGTGTGCTGATTGATAGAAAGATAGACAATAGTATGCCATCTGGCGAATATCAACTTTATACCCTACGCATATCAGAAGGCATCGAAGATATCGTTAATAATCTTGGACTGGGAGAGTTTAATGTTGGACAATTTAGAATAGAATAATGGTTTATTCTATAGCCAGGTAGCCAGG
>Ga0233403_10000839_pt1 | contig 14714 bp, 17 predicted proteins | sample Na_oxic_1_MG_FD_179866 | JGI IMG/M metagenome (GOLD analysis project Ga0233403, IMG submission 179866) | Seawater microbial communities from Saanich Inlet, British Columbia, Canada - Na_oxic_1_MG | ecosystem: Environmental > Aquatic > Marine > Inlet | place: Canada: British Columbia | collected...
TCTAAATATGTTACCATTCATCCTCAAGTTGCTTTGCTAGGTAGTACAATTATTGATTATTATCAACCAGATACGGTGCAATGTGCTGGAGGGTGTTACTATTCACCAATGTTGACGGTTTTTAAATCTGTATTAGGTGGACAACCGCTAGATAAAGTGATGCAAAACGATGAAACTATCAACTTTGATTATGTGTATGGGGCTGCAATGTTTTTTAAAGTGGAAGCCATGCGAAAAGTCGGCTTACTTAATGAAGAGTATTTTTTATTTTACGAAGAACTTGACTATACGCAACGTTTAAAACTGCATGGTTATGATATAGGTTGGTGTAAAGATAGTTTTGTATATCACAAAGGTAGTGCGAGTGTTGGCAGTACACACGAAGGCAACCGTGATAAACTGTGCCGAGCAAATTACTATGAAAATTTAAGCACCCTAATTTTCGGGGGTTTCCACAAATTTAACACCCCAGTTGCAAACACCAAACAATAAAAAGGTTATGAATTTAAAAAGCTCATTATGATATCAACAACATCGACTAAAAAACCAAATCTGCAATACTTTTGGGCTATTGTGTTGCTAGTTATTGGTTTTTCTATTCTCCTAAAACTGCCAACTTTCAATCTCCAACATCATGAAGGTGATGAAGTCCGTCTTTGGTATTTGGCTAAAAACTGGGCGGTAACCGGCCATTATACGTTGCAAGGTTCTCCTCTGTTTAATATTTTTCCTCACTATGAACCCTACTATGCTCATCGCAAAATGCCGGTACATCCGCCATTATTCCCAGCATTACTCCGTCCTTTTATTCAATATGAGTTTGCTCAGTATGAAAATATACCTCAGACTAATAATGTTGCTATTATTGAAGCAATATACGAAAAAACCGCCCCCCATTATGCTGTCATAGCCTCGTGGGTTGGGCATTTGCTGGCGATTTTAGCAGTTGCCTTAATTGCTAGGTATTTGCTTCTTTACCACAAATTATCTTTGTCGGCTCTATCGCCATTATTTTGGTTGCCATTATTGGGAATCGCGACTGATCCTATTATGACTTGGGCATCAACTAAAATTTGGATTGACAATTTACATGCCGGTTTAGCGGCGTTGTCAGTGGCGTTTACAATGATGGCGAGTAGTTCACGTTATTCCCAAATGATGTATTTCTTGTCAGGTATTTTGCTTGGTTTGGCATTGCTGTCTAAAATCACTGCCGCCATTATCATACCAGTTCTGATTTTTATTGTCTTTGTCCATGAAACGGATACCAAAAAACGTATTCAAGCTTTATTATGGGGAAGTATGCCGGCATTAATATTAAGTCTGCCTTGGTATATACCACGTTACCTGCCACAACTAATGATAGAAAAAATACCAGTAAGAAAAATACTGGAAAACCCACCAATTAATGAATACCGAGGAATGTGTGAGTTTTGTAAAACAGCTAGCCATAAACCATTTTACTATTACCTCACCAAATTATCTTTAATAGCACCGCTTATACTTATAGGAATTGGCTTTTACATCACTTTATTTTTTGCTTATGTAAAAAAATTGCCTTTGCGTGATAGTTTGCGTTTTTTTGTACCAGTTGTATGGTTCTTGTTCGTCTTAGCAACGGTTAGCCTTTACCTGTCATTTTATGGTACATTTATAATGCGCCGCATAACCTTATTAATACCAAGTTTGTATGTGATGTTTTATATGCTGATTCTTTACTCGGAAAAAATTAGACCATTAAAGAAATACCAACCGCTCTTACTTTTCTTGGGAAGTCTCAGTATAGTTTACAGTGCGATTAGTGGAGGTTATTACCTTTTACTTGGGAATGGTGATGCTGAGTTTTTTAGTTTAGCTGAGTTGGCGGGTATAGTTAAGCTATGGTAGTTTTTGTAGAGTCAAACCTCCGAAGTTTTGGAAACCTTGGAGGTTTTAATTCAGATATGTCGTTTCCAAATTTTTTATTTACCTTGCGCCAATTGCATTCATTGGCGTACTTTGGGAGGCTCTGTTGCCAAGTTCGCGTGGAGGGGTAAAGAATATTAGTATTAAGAAATTAGTATAAATGATAAACAATATGTTATCATGCAACCTTGATGGTTTTCCTTAACTTATACAGAACGTAACCTTGGTGTTAAAATAATGATAAAGGACTTCAATAGACATTACGATTTATTCACTGCAAGGATAATTCCTTGTAATTGCCATTCAAAATAAAGTCAAATTTTACATCCTATTACAAAAATGCAACATGATATAAGCAAGGAACCCACTTGGTTATTAAGGTATATTCGCAAAGTCAATTCTCAAAATGGTGAAGACGGTATCATAGAAAAAATCCTCGAAATTATACCTCAAAAAAGTAACTGGTGTGTAGAATTTGGAGCGTGGGATGGTATTCATCTTAGCAATGTGCATAATTTGATAGAAAATAAAGGATTTTTAGCTGTTTTGATTGAGAGTGACAAACATAAATTCCGTAAGTTGCAAGCTAACTGTTCACAATATAGTAATGTTTTTGCTATCAATAAACTGGTTGGTTTTACGCCAATTGATAATCTGGACAATATCCTTGAAAACACTTCAATTCCCCGAAATTTTGATGTCCTATCAATTGATATTGATGGTAATGATTTTCATGTGTGGAAAGCCATATCAAACTATCAACCAAAGCTGGTGGTGATTGAATTTAACCCAACAATTCCTACTTCTATCGATTTTGTACAATCAGCGGAGCACTCTGTAAAGCAAGGCTCTAGTTTATTGGCACTAGTAAAATTAGGTAAAGAAAAAGGCTATGAATTGGTTTGTGTATTAAAATATAATGCGTTTTTTATTAGAAAAGAATACTACCCATTTTTAGTAGAATAATAGAAGCCTCAAAAAATGGAGCGTTATACTACGCACGGGCACAATTACAAAAGTTAAGTATCTAATAATGAATCGTTGCCAAAATCAAAGCATTATTTCGCCAACTCAAGCAAGCATTTAAGAAGAACCCGGATCGATTTTTAAATAATATTTCCGGCGTTGTTCATATCGGTGCAAATCTTGGACAAGAACGTAAGCGCTATAACACTCATGGCTTGAGTGTAATATGGGTTGAACCTATCCCGGAAGTGTTTACTCTACTCAATGTCAATATAAGAGGTTTCACAAAACAATGTGTATTTCAAGCTCTTGTTACTGACATCGATGATAAGGAATACAAGTTCCACATCGCAAACAATAATGGAGCATCATCGTCCATATTAAATTTAAAGTTGCATAAAGATATCTGGCCTAGCGTTGAGTACACCAAGACTATACTTCTCAAAAGCATAACTTTGGCCACTCTCTTTAAAAGAGAGCAGATCGACGCTAGTAAATACCAAGCACTGATCATGGACACACAAGGATCGGAGTTGCTTGTCTTGCGAGGAAGCATTTCTATCTTAGATCATTTTGAATACATCAAGACCGAGGTAGCGGACTTTGAATCTTATGAAGGATGTTGCCAACTTTCGGATATCAGCAATTTCATGGTTTCGCATGGATACAAAGAACTATCTCGTAACAAACTCGCGAGCAAAGGGGGGAAGTTATTTCGATATTGTCTATAAAAAGTCCTAACAACTTTACTCAAACTAATTCACAAATCAAAACAACATGTGATTTATTTGTGATTTATTTAGTCGAAATTCCTCATAATGAGATAATTAACTATGTCACAACAAACAACCTATTTTACTTACCACTTTCTTACCGGGGGACTAACAGATCAATTGATAATATTTAAAATTTGTCACAAACTGGGGGTATCTTTAGGTTATGAATATGTCCATACGCCATTTAGTTTCACTCGTAGTTCTGATAAAATTGATAGTTTTATTGGCATTAACGATTACTTTACGTTTAAGGTAGGAGATCCATGTTTGAAAAATTGTGAGTTTGTTGAAATAAACCTCACCGTTCTGTTTCAAAAACATAATTTTATTGCTTTATCAGAGTTGCAAGGTTTTATCAAACAGAAGGTATTGAATATTTCTAGCTCAAGTGATAAGAAAATAATCGTAAGATTTATGCAGACATATAAGATTAAAAAGGGATTACTTTTCCGAATATACTCAAAATTTTTGCGTTTAGAAAATCAACCCGTAAGGCAAAGCCAATTATCAAATTGGTTAAATTCACAAGTGCCAGATCAATTTGATTTTCGCTCAATTTATTTCCAAGCTAGAAAAAAGTGCCCTAGAAAACCAAGATTTACTGATGGTAAAATCAAGTTATTAGTTCACATTAGGCAAGGCGATACCGCCGTCATAGAAACACCTTGGCAAACTTTTGTGCCAGTGTGGAAACAAAATCAATTTATTGAGTTTTGTGATATTGGTCATGTAGGAGATAAATATATACATGTACATGACTATTTTTCTTTTCTCAACCAATTTCTGACTTACTTTGAAAAATCCACGTTTTCCGTCATTGTTTCTTCTGATGGATATAAACGTGGTTTTGAGAAAATTTATAAAAACCGGCATCGTTTCAATTTTACAAGTAAGCAGCTTAATGAGTTGAAACAAGCAGAGAGTTTATATGATCAGGAGAAATTTGCTCTGTTTAAGAAATTGGATAATTGCCTTTGTCTCGTAGGAGAAACTGATGAAAATTTATTTGATTTGATTCACTCAAGTTTAATAGCGGACATCATAGTCATTGGTACTCAACAACGAATGCTCCCGAAATTATTAGCACTTTATGGTGATGTAAATAATCCACCGATTCTTATCGTACTCCACAAAGGATCAAAACCACCGAATTATGATGGAATTCGTTTGGACGAAAAAAGGGCAAGAATAATACCGCTCAAATTAGATGAGATGAATCTTGAATATGTCGTTGCCGAAGTGCGTCAAGAACTTGCTGACAAAATGAGTTTGCGACTGTTAGATTAAATATCACTAATGCAGGAGAGTGGAAGTTTTCAATACTATATCTCTAGTACATAGAGGCACAAATTTCTAGCCCGCCTCTTAGTACAACAGATTAACGGTATAAACGGATTTTTTAAATAAATGCTGAAAACTTCCGCCGTCATGCACTAGTACAACGAATTGACGAAATAAACGAATCGTTTACATTTTGCTCAACCGAAAACACGACAAAACCTGTCAGGTTTGATTTACAAATGTGTCGTGACTTAAGTTGGTAGCCTACAAATAGAAATAAATGTTCGCATAAAATTAAGCGATGAAATCAACCTGATACTACTTGACGAAATTGAAGATGGCATTGTTCCTCACATTCTACCTGATTTGATTGATAATATTTCTCAGGAACAGAATGCACAATTGATTATAACATCCCATTCACCGGTATTGGTCAATCGGTTTGAACCGGTTGCAGTGCGTTTCATGGCTCGCACTACCACTGGCGTGGCGATTTCTGTTGGATTCAATGAAATAAAAAAGATACAAGCAGACCTTGAATATCAAGGTGCAGGAGAAATCTGGCTTCATACCTCAAATAACACCATAGAAAAATGGGTGAGAGAAACAGTTTCTCACCAGCAAGAGAAGTCATAAGATAATAAAAGCCGCCCCGTTGGGTATCGCCTGTGTCCCCAAAAGCGCATCGGAGAGTTGGTTATTAAGTGATGGTCAAGCGTGGGCAACTTTGGGGTTGAATAATTTAAAGGCACTCCCGAATGAACCTGAGATGATATGGGGTAAACGAGGAGAGCCAAGTGCTAACCATCCTCATCAATATTTCAAACGGATTTGTCAAAAAGCTAATATTCCAGACAACAAATATACCCGCTGGGAAGTAGCTGAACTATCTGTGATTAAAAAAAAATGCCCAAATAGTTTTACTGCATTCCAGAAAGCCGTTGATAAGGTATGAGTTTTTATAAACAAGAAAATTTATTTGCGTTACTCATAGCTATTATCTAATAAACAGTTCACCATTGAAAGTTAAAACAATGTTAAATTCATTTTCCTATTACTTGTTTGTTAGGAATATGTACAAAATAATTTCCGCAATGTTGAATCAGACCTGACAGGTTTCCAAAACCTGTCAGGTCTAGCGATATTATTTCATGCACGTTCCCTAGATTGAATATCACAAGGAAATACCAATGCCAATAAAACAAGAATTGATAAAAATACACAACGAAGTCTCTGCCTATTTATGGGCATTGCTTAAAAAGGACAAACCTGACAATAAATTTATTATCTTCAGTCAGTTTCGAACCGGAAGTCATTTACTGACAAATTTGCTCAATTGTCATCCCAATGTTTTTTGTGCAGGTGAAATATTTCTTAATAATTTGGTGAGAAAAAAACTATTTTTTCCAATGTTATACATAAAAGGGAAAATGGTAAGATTTGAAAAACATGTTTATGGCTTCCAATTAAAATCATATCATATTAACAAACTACATTTTATTTTTGATCGGAAAGAATTTTTGACAACTCTTCATAAAAATGGTTGGAAAATAATTCACCTACAACGGCGTAATCTGTTACGACAAACAATCTCTGGAATGGTAGCTAGGCAACGACAACAATGGAATACTACTAAAGAAAAACCTTTTTTAAAATCTAAATTCCTTATTGATAGTAAGAAACTTATCAAAGGAATACAAAATAGAGAAAATTTAAAGTTACAAGAAAAGGAAATGTTAGTACAGTTACCTTATTGTTTAGAGGTCATTTATGAAGATGAACTTTTGAATTCAGAGCAACACCAAAAAACTGCGGATAGAGTGTTTGAATATTTGGGAGTTGACTCGGTTCCGGTTAAAACAACGCTTATAAAAGCTTCTTCTGATAAATTGTCAGATATGATTGAAAATTATGAGGAAGTATCCAGTGTTATCAGTAAAACAAAGTATGCCAAATTTCTTGATGATAAGTAAATTCCTTTTAAACAAAATACATTACATACGCCAATATCCTTCATTTCTCAGCAAGGAAATATTTTTTTATTCGCTGGCTTTACTCAAAAAAGATAACATACCCAACCGAAAATTTATTCTATATTGTTCTCCAAGAACCGGCAGTAATTTACTGAGTAATTTACTCCGTTCACATCCAGAGATAGATTTTGGTACCACAATACTATCACCAAGAGATGCTAAAATACTTTTTTTCCCGATTCTATATATAGTTGGACACTGTAAAGCCTGTGAAAAACTGAACTATGGCTTTAAAATACATCCATTTAGTTTATTAACATACCAAAAACTAGATGTTCAAAAGTTTCTACTACAACTTCATCAAGCCGGATGGAAAATCATTCATCTTAAACGGCTTAATCTTGTGCGACAACAAATTTCCTTGATGGTTGCCACACAGAGAAATAAATGGACTGATATTGTAGAAAATTCATTAATAAATTCAATGTTTTATATTGATGAAAATGAGTTAATTGAAAAAATACAAAAGCAAGAAATCCATTTATTTAACGAGAATAAGGCACTGGAGCAAATCCCTCATATAACCATTACATACGAAAAAGAACTTTTGAAAAGTGAACAACATCAAAAAACTGTAGATAGAATTTTTGAATATTTGGATATAGAATCAGTCCCAGTGAAAACTAAATTTAAAAGAACAACTACAGACAAGCTATCAGATTTTATTGAAAACTACGAAGAAATAGTCAGTGCCATTAGAAAAACTAAATATGCCAAATTTCTTGATGATAAGTAAATTCCTTTTAAACAAAATACATTACATACGCCAATATCCTTCATTTATTAGAAAGGAAATATTTTTTTATACCCGCGCTTTACTCAAAAAAGACAATAAAAAAAAGTTTATTGTTTATTGTCATACAAGAACCGGGAGTAATTTACTATGTGATTTGCTTGATTCGCATTCAAAAATACAGGTTGCTAGAATGGTATTATCACCAGAAACAACTAAAAAATTATTTTTCCCAATACGATACCTAAAAGGATATTGTATAGAATCCAAAAAAAAGCTATGTGGATTAAGAATTCATCCATTTTATTTAGATTACCAAGGGATGGATAGTCAAAATTTTTTGTTGAAGCTTTACCAAGCCGGATGGAAAATCATTGATTTAAGGCGACGTAATTTAGTGCGGCAACAAATTTCTGTACTCATTGCAAAAAAAAGAAATCAATGGATAAATACTTTAGAAAATCCCTTGGAAAAGTTCAAAATTGACATTGATGGAATTGAATTGATAAAAAGAATACAAGAGCAAGAAATCCATTTAGCTCATGATAAAAAAATGTTAGAACAAATACCCCACCTAACGATTACATACGAAGATGATTTGTTAAGAACCGAACAACACCAAAAAACGGTAGATAGAATTTTTGAATATTTAGGTATTGAATCTACTCCCGTCACAACAAAGTATGTGAAAACCACACCAGCTCAATTATCAAATATTATTGAAAACCACGAAGAAATTGTCTACATGCTCAGTGAAAATAAGTATGCTAAGTTTCTTGAAGATGATTAGTCAGAATAATTTGACAGATTCTAACGGATTTTGTTGATAGTAAATTCAATGTCTTACATGTAGGGTGGGTAGGAACGCAGTGGAAACCCACCGTTAAGTTAAAAATAAATGGTGGGTTTCGCTACCTACCGCTCTACCCACCCTACATTTAATTTGCCATCAACAGAAAACGTTAGAATCAGTAATTTGACAGATACCTAACGACGTTTACGTTTCATTAATTGTATCATCAACCATGCTAAAACTGAGCGTGGAAGTATGATAACAGCAACTATCTTAACTAATAGCGACAACATAAGCGGTACATTAAGAAGCAAAATAGGATTGTTTTTAACGGTATGCCATAAAAATCGGGCTGCCACTATTCCTTTTTGGCGGCTTGGAAAAATTATCTCACATCCGGGTAGCACTTCTAACGCTCTCAAAGTAAGGAACTGGTAAAACCTAGCAAAATTTTGTCGTTTTAGATACTTCAAAGAATTGGGTACTTGATTAAAAGTACGTTCCATGATTTTTAAATAAGCTCGCTCTAGCTTGAGAACATTCATAGACATTGAATCATTAGTACGCCGGTATAGAATTTGAGCGGATGGAACTGCCACAAAGTGAAAACGGGCAGATAATCGTAGCCATAAATCCCAATCTCCCATATTAACAAGTGAGCCATCAAACCCATCAACATCAATGATTGCTTGTTTACGAATCAAGGTATTAGAACCATTGACGATAAAATTGTCTGCTAAGAGATTGGCAAAAACGTCTCCGTTAAAAGTCTTATGAATACCAGAACCTAATGGTTGTCCAAATTCATCAATGAAATCCGTCCAACTGTAAGCCACTGCTGCTTTAGTGTTAGTTTGTAATGCTTTCAATTGGCTTTCTAACTTTTCAGTAGTCCACAAGTCATCTGCATCTAAAAAAGCAATAAATTCACCGTTTGCAAGGGGAATACCACGATTACGATTGATATATGAAGAACCCGCATTGGGATATGAAAATACCTTTAAGCGTGAATCTTCAATACTGGCAACAATATCCAATGTAGCATCTTGTGAGCCATCATTGATAATCAAGATTTCAAAATCCGAAAATGTTTGCTTCAAAACAGATTCAATTGTTTCTCGGATCGTTTTTTCACCGTTGTAAACTGGTATAATTACAGAAATAAGTGGCATGATATAATCTTCTATTAACAATATCATTGGCAAAGGTATTGATTAAATTTGGGCTTCATTAATATTCCTTTTTTTTCACATCATACCCGTACTTAGCTAAATCTAAGTTAAGCATTTCAGCAGTCAAAGAATTACTCCGCTGATACCGTTCCCCCACCATTTCTGAAATGTTTTTTTTCAGCTTTTTGTCAAAAGTAGTTTTAAACGATTGCGACATAACAGAGTCTAATTGATTGAAAGCGGATATTAATCGGTCTTGGATACCGGTTATATTAAATATAGCACCTTGATTTAAAAGATGTTTATCAGAAATAAATCTATTCAACTGTCTTTTAATAGCAAGCGAAATGCTCGACAATGATTGATTTACCGGCTTTGTATAGGGTAAATTGTCCAATATTTTATCTTCTATCTTTAGTTCACAAAATCCAATAATTTCTCTGATAAAGTCTTTAGGTTTTGCTTTGAAAAGTTCATATGGTAAGACGAGTACATTAGGCTTACTAAAGAGACTGATATAATAAGCAATTAAGCGATGATATTGAAAATGGTCTAGATTGAATGGATATGAGTGAGCTTGAACAAACGGAGAAGGTTGCATATAATCAGTAAGAGAATTTATTCCACCTACTCTAATATATTGATTATAAACAGAAAAAAGCATACTTTTTTGTTCACGAATCACAATTAATATTTTGGCGGTTGGACAAATTTTAGCCAGACGATCTGCCATTTCTTTGCTATCATTACTACCACCCAAAAGAGCACCAGATAACCTTTCTTCCGAAATAACTGGCATCAAACCAATATCGACTGCTTGTTGTAGTGCTAAGTGGATATGTTCACGACAATCATGTAATTTAAAATCTAGGGCATGAGGAAGAATGAGTAACTGGTGTATTTCTTTACGAGTTAATGGAGAGCTAAATCCAACCGCAGCATTATTAAATAAAAACTTTTGCAACCATGTAGTCCCAGTCTTGTGGTAGCCGATATGAAGCAGTAAATTTTGCATAGTTAATTTAAGCTTTTTTAATATTGCTATGCCACAGACGATAAAACGTGGCGTAATGCCCATCTGGAGTAAGCAACTCCTCATGAGAGCCGTTTTCAACTAATCGTCCTTCAGAAAATACTAGAATTTTATCAGCTATGCTAACAGTTGAAAAACGGTGAGAAATCAACAGAGTGGTTTTACCAACGGTTAAATCAGTAAAATTGCGAAACAACTCGTACTCTGCTTGGGTATCAAGACTAGCAGTAGGCTCATCAAGAATGAGAAGCATACTATCTTGTCGGGCGAAAGCCCGGGCAATAGCCAACTTTTGCCATTGGCCAACCGATGGAGTATATTGACCAAATATACGCCCTAATAAAGTATCATATCTTTGGGGCATACTAGAAATTAGTTCGTCTACTTTAGCTAAACGAGCAATATGCTTAACCTGTTCAGGCTTATTATATAAGTATTTCCAATCACCATAGGCAATATTAGCACCCGCAGTAGCCTCATAATGAATAAAACTTTGAAAGACAAAGCTAATTTTGGTTTGCCATTCCACCAGCGCAAATTCTTTTATATCAATTCCATCAAAAAGGATACAACCTTCGGTTGGTTCATACAATCGGGCCAGTAATTTTGCTCAAGTAGTTTTACCTGCACCATTTTTGCCAACCAAAGCTACTGTTTCGCCGGGTTCAAGACGAAACGATAGCTGCGATAAGACCGGTTTTGTGCTACCGGGATACGTGAAAGAAACATCCTTGAACTCTATAACACTTCTTTTGCTGTTTATGGGAATGCCGGAAGTTTTTTGTTGGGGTTTAGTTTGCAAAAAATCCTGTAAATCAAAGAGATATAACATATTTTCGCGTGTTTTCCCAATTAACCCAACGGTATTTTGCAAACTGGTACGCAACTGCGATGTAGCTCCACTATAAATGGCTACATCACCAAGTGTCAATGCTCCACTGAGTACTTGATTGACAATCCGCACAAACAAGGCATAAAAACCAACTATAGCCAAAATTGTAAATAGTGTATTACCGATAAATATACGCAAGTATACACGACGATCTTGAGCGAGAAAGTCTAGCATGAAACCACGAAATTTTTCAATGAATAAACCAGACAATTGGAGCAATTTCACTTCTGGAACTGACTTTTCACTAGTCATAATGTTAGCGAAATAGGAAGACCAACGGCGTTTAGTGGTTCGGTTGTATTCGAGTTCATAACGCATTTTGGAAAGATGCCACTGAAATAAAAAAAATGGCACGATAAAAAATAGCAATACCAAAGTAATAAGTGGCTCAATCACTAGTAAAATGATAGTCAACGATATAATTTGGAGCAGATTAGTTATTATTTTTAGACCATCATCAAGAAAATTTGGTACAATATTTGTGGCGTTTCTTTGTACTCTTGTTAGCATATCTTGATAAGACGGGTTTTCAAAAAAGGCTAAATCAAGTGTGCTTGCATGTTTCATGATGTTCAAGGAGACACGAAATTTCAACTTGTCTTGAAGGAGTTGCTTAAAAAATGTATTAGCCCCAATAGTGAGCACTTGCACTATGCTAAATACAGCTCCAAGTATTAGCCACAGTAAAACTGGTCCATTGTCTAAGCTCCCACTGTCTAAAACAACGACTAAGGCATTGATTAAACCACGCGCAATCAGAGCCAGCACGGCCGGAATTAGACCGGATATTAAAGTTGTACCAATTGTACCAGCCGTTAACCACGCGCTAGTTGACCAAGTGAGTCTAAATATCCAAAAAATAGTATACTTAAATTTACGAATTTTTACGAATTTTTTTTGGAGATTTTCGCTTGACATTGATATAAGGCAAATTACATAATATTTCTTTACAGGTTAGGTAGTTCAAAAAAATAATTTTATCCCAAAGCAAAATTAATTTTCTCGTTGCTAATCTCCAGTTGGGGATGCCTACTTTGACACTCTGCGTCATACAATCTTTTGAAAATTTGATAGTCGAGTTATTATCGACTAACATATTTGCCAATAATAAACTTCAGTATTTGAAAAATAGTAGCCGCTTCAATTCTTTGAATGTATTCTTTGGACATGTCAACTGTCATAGTGGGACAATCATCTTCAAAATTTTTCACCATTGCAGATACAAATGTCCAATTATCACTGATAGTATAACAACCAAAAATATTTTGTTCCGCTTGAGAAGATTTGCGCCAATTTGCCCATGCTGCTGCTAACATTTCTCCATACAATTGGAAGCGAGGATTTTTAGCCTCTAGTCCCCGTTTTGCTTCCACTACACAAATTGTCTTGTGATAATTCTGAAAAGGTAAATTGTTGCATGATAATGTCCTCTAGTCAGAGTGTTTTATTTTATGCGTAATCCCTTATGCTAAAGAATACCAAGTACCACGACCACTTCCATGTTTCACTAAATGGCTTTTTTGAATCAATTGACGAAAATGTTCTTTCAAAGTATTGCGACTGGTACCAGTGAGCTTTATCATATCCCCAATTGTTACTCGTCCGTGCTCGCGAGCATAGTCAAGTATCTGTACCGAGAGTTCTGGTAAAACTGATAAAATAATCTTTTCACGTTCCACTTTTTTCGCTAAATTTGTCATCTGTCGCTGCAAAGCACGCAGAAAGAATTTGAGCCAAGGTTGCCAATTGGGTTGATGAGTGCGAATAGTACCTTGGGTTTGACGTAGTGCAAGATAATAAGGCTCTCTGGTAATTTGCGTGGCTAGTAACTAATTGATTAAAAAGCATATATTTTTCATTCTAAAATGTCCAAAAAAGGCCAAAGGAACAGATGCTCAATATTAATTATGCCTTTGCCCGGTTGCTTTATCACTTTGATTTTATTGTTGAGTTCTTCAATAAATCCGCTGAAATATCGTCACTAACGATCTCTTTTGGAGAAGCTTAATTTCTGTTTTGAAGAAACCATCTAAGTCTAATTCAATTGGAGAAGCTGTTTTTGTCATGATAGCTTCCGGTGTTTCTGTTAGTTATAATGCATTGTTTTTGTTATAAACTTATGTCACGCAAATTACCAAAGAGCCGATAATAACCTTCTTTATTTTTTTCAATCACACTTTCTAATGAACTATAGGGAACATAGATATAACCGGCTTGCAGGAGGAGTAAGGTCGTCAGAATACGACTTAAACGCCCGTTTCCATCTTGAAATGGGTGGATTTCTAAAAACACGACCACAAAAATTCCGATCATCAATAAGGGATGAAGTATTTTTTCTGCGCGACTTTGATTGCTCCAAGCTATGAGTTCAGTCATCAATCTTGGTGTTTCAAAAGGTGTTGCAGTCTCAAAGACTATTCCGATTTGTTGACCATTCTCATCAAAGGCAACAACGCTGTTAGATGACGTTTTGTATTCACCACGATGGCGTTGATCTTTCTGGCTGTAAATAAGCAGATCGCGATGAAGTTGTTTGATATGGTTTTCGGTTAAGAGGATATTTTCCCAAGATTGAAAAATGAGTTCCATGACTTCTGCATAACCAGCAACCTCTTGTTCATCTCGTGTGTTAAATGATTTAATGTTTAAGTTAGAAAGGAGTTGCTCAACTTCCCTATCTTCGAGCTGACTACCTTCAATGCGGGTTGAGGAGCCAATACTTTCAATAGTCGCCACCCGCCGTAATGCTGAAAGACGTTCTGGTGCCAAGGTGCCTAAAGCTCGCCACGCGCCTTTGAATTCGTCAATTTGAGCAATGAGATTGAGGGTGTTTGAACTGATTTCTAAGTGATTTGTTTTAATCATGACTCCAATGATACACCCAATTACACCCAAAATTTAATTTCAATGTGTCAAGTTTTCTGATTTTTAAAAAGTTGCTACAGAGCTGACAGGTTTTGGAAGCCTGTCACTCGACTATCAAGTTTTTTAAATACCAACAATAACTACAAGGATTGGATATAAGAAAGGATAAGGCAAAAAACTAATTAAGATTAGCACACAAATCCTAAATGGTTTATCCCTGTTTATACCAAATCCATGTAGTTATTTTAAAAAAACTTGATAGTCG
>Ga0233403_10000841_pt1 | contig 14695 bp, 3 predicted proteins | sample Na_oxic_1_MG_FD_179866 | JGI IMG/M metagenome (GOLD analysis project Ga0233403, IMG submission 179866) | Seawater microbial communities from Saanich Inlet, British Columbia, Canada - Na_oxic_1_MG | ecosystem: Environmental > Aquatic > Marine > Inlet | place: Canada: British Columbia | collected...
GTTGGAGTCCAAACCTTTAGATTTGGAAGTTCTTTAATTAGCGTATAATCCAAAGTCTTACGGTTTGGATTCCAATAAATATTCCTTAACTTAATGGATTACCCCTACGAAACGTTGGGGTAACCACGTTTTGTGACAATACTAAAGTTAAGCGTTGGAGTCCAAACCTTTAGATTTGGAAGTTCTTTAATTAGCGTATAATCCAAAGTCTTACGGTTTGGATTCCAATAAATATTCCTTAACTTAATGGATTACCCCTACGAAACGTTGGGGTAACCACTTTTTGTGACAATACTAAATATAACCAACTAACAAATTTAAACTAAATATGAATATTTTTAATAATCTCAATGTTGGTACCAAGATATTTTCTGGATTTATTATTATCCTAATACTAACGGGGATAGTTGGAGGGTTGGCTATGTTCCAATTCTCCCAAATCAAAGTCACCGTTACTAATTTGGCGGATAATCTTGCCAAAGACCAGCATCTCGCTGATCAGATGGTTGCACGAATTTTGTTGACTCATTTTTATGCGAATAAATATATTATGAGTAATAAAGCCGAAGATTTAGCCCGTCTCAATGAAGAATTTGTCTATTTTGAGAAACTGTTGGCTGAAGCCAGTATTGAAATTACCAAAACTGAACGGGTCAAAATGCTCACTGATGTTAAAGCTGGAGTGCAAAATTATGACGAAAATTTCGCTCAAGTTACCCAATTAATGGATGAACGTCATGAAATTTTACATAAGTCCCTTGATGTCCAAGGGCCACTAGCCGAAGAAAAATTAGAACAACTGCGCGAAAGTACTTTTAAAGCCGATGATGCTATTGCATCGTTTTATGCCGGTAACGTACAACGTGCTTTGTTGTTGATGCGCTTAGATGCTTTTAAGTATCTTGAAGAAGGTGATCCTCAATGGCTAAAAAAGTTTGAGGAGCGTTATCAAGATACCAAAACTGCTTTTCAAAACCTCGACCGAGAATTGCAAGAGCTCTCCCGGCGGCAATTAGCCAAAATCGCCCAAACTGCAATTAATAAATACCATCAAGATTTTATCAGTTTACAAACTGATTATAATAAACAAAATCAGATTATTGAAACCCAATTAAACGTAATTGGTTCCCAAGTACGCAAAGCCGCTTCTAAAATATCGGAGAGTGTAGCAATTGATTTTGATGCCACCAATCGAAAAACCCATATTTTAGAAAATCAAACCCGTTGGCAATTGTTCATTACCATGCTCATAGCAATTTTTATAGGTATAAGCCTTGGTTGGTTTATATCACGTAGCATTACTATTCCGTTAGCAACCGTAACTGATATGAGTAATAAAATGGCGGTTGGTATCATAAAGAAAATGATTGATGTTCAAAATCGCACCAAAATAAATCAACTTATGACCCGGCAAGATGAAATTGGTAATCTTGGGCGAGCTTACGATACCCTAGCTACCTATTTTAGTACCATGATTGATGATATTGTCTTGGTATCGCAAGGATTAAAAACCGGTGATTTGCGAGTTGTCCCCCAAGTCCAATATAAAGGTGATTTCGTCCAGATCAAAAATAGTTTAGAAAGTGCTTCGTCTAATCTCCAATTAGTTGTTGAAGATATTGTCCAAGTTTCTCAGGGACTAGCAGTTGGCAATTTGCGCGTTATGCCCAAAGCCGAATACCGTGGCGATTTCGTGCAAATTAAAAAGGCCCTTGAAACAACTTTAGCTAATCAAAACCAAGTTATTAAAGATATTAGCCAAGTTTCTGAGGGGTTAGCGGTTGGCGATTTACAGATTATGCCCGCTGCCGAATATCGTGGGGATTTCGCACAAATCAAAAATGCGTTGGAAACCACTTTGTTGTATTTAGGAAAAGTGATAAGAGACATTGTGCAAGTGTCACAGGGATTAGCAGAGGGTAATAATGTCACCACTAAAGCTGAATATCGGGGCGATTTTACCCAAATTAAAAAAGCTTTAGAAATTGCGGTGGCTCAACTGGCAGATGCAACAACTAAAAACAATATCCAAGATTGGTTAAAAACCGGCCGCGCAAAGTTGAATGAGCAAACAACCGGTGAACAAGATTTCGTTACACTGGCAAAAAAAATCATTTCTTTCTTAACTACTTATGTTGAGGCAGAAGTTGGTTTATTTTATACCTTAACAGAAGAAAACGGGCAACAGTATCTCCAAATTATTGCCAGTTACGCTTATATTGATAATGACGATTCACCTAAAGTGTTGGTTACGAAAGGTTTAGCTGGCCAAGCGGCTCTTGAACAAAAAGTTATCTCGCTTACTCAAACCTCAGAAGAATGTTTACCCATCAGTCGTTCCGGTTTAGCTGGTGCCTTACCCAAACATGTACTCTTACTGCCATTTTTGTATGAGAATGAGGTAAAAGGAGTCATTGAAATCGGTTCTGGTACCATAATGACAGATATTCAACAAGGTTTTCTGGAGCAAGCAATGCCAAATATTGGGATAGCGGTAAATACTGCTAAATCCCGTACTCAGATGCAGACATTATTAGAACAGAGCCAGCGTCAAAGCGAAGAATTGCAAAGTAAACAAGTCGAACTCCAACACACGAATGAGGAATTACAAAGCCAATCCGAAGAACTGCAAAGCCAATCCGAAGAGTTGCAAACCCAACAAGAAGAGTTGCGCCAAACCAATGAAGTGCTTGAAGGGCGTACTAGAGACTTAGAAAGACAAAAGCTTGCCGTGCAAGAAAAGAATCAGGCCCTGAGCCAAACTCAAACTGAAATGGAACAAGCCAAATTGGCAATTGAAGCGAAAGCTAAGGAATTGGCATTAGCGAGTAAGTACAAATCCGAATTTCTAGCTAATATGTCGCACGAACTGCGTACTCCATTGAATAGTCTACTTATTCTAGCGAAATTGTTAACGGATAATAAATCAAACAACTTAACCGCCAAACAAATAGAATACGCCGCGACAATTCATAGTGCCGGCACCGATTTGCTTACTCTTATCAACGACATTTTGGATTTATCGAAAATCGAAGCCGGTAAAATTGAAATTCAATGGGAAGATATATTGTTGGGTGACTTGATGACAATGGTTGAACAAAAATTCCGCCATGTTGCCGAAGATAAAGGACTGGCATTCCATCTCCGCCTCGCTGAAGACGTACCATCAATATTACATACCGATGGACAACGGCTGAAACAAATTATCAATAACTTGTTATCCAATGCCTTCAAATTTACCAGTACCGGTGAAATTAGAGTCATGGCACAACGCCCGATTAATATACCCAGTTTTTCGGCACTTAGTCGCAATGTGCTTGAGGCAACCAAAACCATTGCTATCAGTGTAAGCGATACCGGTATTGGTATTCCCGAAGACAAACAACAAGTTATCTTTGAAGCTTTTCAACAAGCCGATGGAACTACGAACCGTCGTTATGGTGGCACTGGGCTGGGTTTATCCATTTCCAGACAATTAGCGCGGTTACTCGGTGGTGAGTTGACGTTAGAAAGTGAGAAAGATAAAGGTACTACTTTCACCCTTTACTTACCAATTGGCGAGCCTCAATCCAAGTCAAATAGTAATCAATCTCCCCAAGATAAAAATGTTGCGGAAAATATCCCGGTTCAAGAGCCAGTTGTTGCCGAAAATGTTGCGGTTCAGCACAGCGTTGCTCTACAAGATGAGGCAGTTGCTCAAGATAAACCAATAACGGACGACCGAAATGCCCTCCAACCCAGTGACAAATCCATTTTAATTGTTGAAGATGATCAGAAATTTGCCAACATCCTGAGCGACTTGGCACACAGCAAAGGGTTTAAATGTCTTATTGCCGCAGATGGTATTCGTGGATTGCAAATTGCGGCAGAATATAAACCTCACGCCATTATTCTGGATGTCGGTTTGCCCCAATTGGATGGTTTGGGTGTCATGGAAAGATTGAAAGATAATCCCGACACGCGCCATATTCCAGTGCATTTTATCTCCGCTGCGGAACTTAATATGGATGCCAAAAAAATGGGAGCAATTGGTTATTTAACCAAACCGGTGAGTATGGAACAACTCGGGGAGGCTTTTCAAAATATCGAACAGTTTTTGACCGCAACCGTGAAAAATTTGTTGGTAATCACCGATATTGAATGGCACCAACAGAAAATTGTGGAATTGGTTGGTGGTGAACATATCCAACTGCAAGTGGCAACAACAACAGACACTGTTTGTCAACAGATACGCACAACTGATTATGACTGTATTATCCTTGACATGGATATAGAAAATGGCTCCGGGAGTAAACTACTTGAGCAAATGCAACAAGAAAAGGGCACCTGCCAAATTCCCATAATTGTTTACGCCAACCGTGAATTAACCTCATCTGAAGAGGCATTATTATTACGATGTGCCGACGAACTACCGCTAAAATCAGCACAATCGCCCGAACGGCTGTTGGATGAAGCTACCCTATTTTTGCATCAGGTGGAAGCCAATTTGCCGGCTGACAAACGCAATATGTTGCAAATGGTACATGATAAAACCCAAATTCTGAAGTGTAAAAAAGTACTAATCATAGATGATGATATGCGGAATACTTTTGCCCTAACAACCATGTTAGAAGATTACGATATGGAAGTTGTGATTGGTGAAGATGGCAAAGAAGGATTAGCTGTGTTGAATGAAAATGATAATATTGCTATTGTCCTAATGGACATTATGATGCCGGAAATGGATGGCTATGAAGCCATCGGGAAAATTCGGGAACAACCACGCTATCGGCATCTTCCAATAATCGCTCTGACGGCAAAAGCTATGAAAGGCGATAGGATAAAATGTATTGAAGCTGGGGCTAATGATTATTTGGCGAAACCGGTGGATACTGATAAATTATTGTCGTTGATGCGGGTATGGTTGTATCGGTGAACAATAACGGAAAGGGATTGTATTTTAGTATTTTAGTAGGTCGGGTTAGCTTATCAAGCTCCGCGCGATAACGTAACCCGACATTTATCTAAAATACACTTTTGTTGGGTTACGTTTTTTTGCGGTGCAAAAAAATCTAACCCAACCTACTTGGCTTCCAAATCTAAAGGTTTGGACTCCAAAGCGTTACGATATGGCATTGACGCTGGCGCGTGGGAACCAGAAAAATGATTTTTAGAAGGGATTTACAATTTTATGCTGGACGGGGTTTGCAACCCGGTCCGTAACGTTTTAAACCATTATCAATTATGAATAATCAAAAAACCGTCCAAAACCGAATACTGACATACGTTACCCTGTTTGTTGCTTTGTTTGTAGGATATCTATTATTAAGGGATTCCACTTGGCAGGGAACTAAACAACTGCATACCATGATGGAAATTGTGGCTTCCACTTTAGCTTTTTTAGTTGGAACATTAGCCCTAGTGCATTTTTACAGTAAACAAGACAATACTTTTCTGTTTATTGGAGCTGGTTTTTTAGGTACTGGTTTACTTGATACCTACCATGCCATCGTCACTTCGACATTTTTTGATCTTTATTTTCCTTCGCCTCCACCTTCCTTGATTCCTTGGAGTTGGGTTGCCTCGCGGTTATTTTTAGCTATTTTATTATGGCTGAGTTGGTTAGCTTGGCGCCGAGAACAGCAATTTGGCAAAACTGCTACCATTGATAAATATACAGTTTATTTAATTACGGGGCTATTAACAATTGGTTGTTTTGTCTTTTTCGCCTTTGTACCTTTGCCGCGAGCTTATTACCCCGAATTATTTTTTCACCGCCCAGAAGAATTTATACCGGCTATGTTTTTTCTGCTCGCCCTTATTGGTTATTTAAAAAAGGGTTATTGGCGAGAAGATAATTTTGAGCATTGGCTAGTGTTATCACTTATCGTTGGCTTTATGGGACAAGCAATGTTTATGTCTTTTTCCAGCCATTTATTTGACATGATGTTCGATGGTGCCCACTTGCTGAAAAAGGTGAGCTATATTTGTGTATTAATCGGTTTACTCGCTAACATATATGCCGTTTACTTAAGCTCTGAAAAATCTATCCAGCAATTATCGCAATTAAATGCTTCTTTTAAAATCATAATTGATGATGTTGTTCAAGTTTCCCAAGGATTAGCAGCTGGTAAATTAACTGTCAGCCCTCAAGCCGATTACGGCGACAATTTTGTGCAACTCAAAAAGGCTTTAGAAACCGCATTGTCGAATCAAAATAAGGTCATTGAAGATATTACCCAAGTTTTGCAAGGATTTGCCGCTGGCAATTTGCATGTCATGCCCAAAGCGACTTATCAAGGTGACTTTATCCAAATTAAAAATGCCCTTGAAACAACTTTGCTCAATCAAAGCCAAATCCTTGAAGACATTACCCAAGTCTCGCAAGGATTAGCACACGGTAATTTGCGTGTCATGCCCAAAGCCATTTACCAAGGCGACTTTATCCAAATAAAAAAAGCCCTTGAAACAACTTTGCTCAATCAAAGCCAAATCCTTGAAGACATTACCCAAGTCTCGCAAGGATTAGCACACGGTAATTTGCGTGTCATGCCCAAAGCAATTTACCAAGGCGACTTTATCCAAATAAAAAAAGCCCTTGAAACAACTTTATCCAATCAAAGCCAAGTTATTGAAGACATTACCCAAGTCTCCCAAAAATTGGCCCTTGGTAATTTGCGCGTTATGCCCAAAGCTCAATACAATGGCGATTTTGTTCAAATCGAAGATGCCTTGAAATCCACTTTGCTTTACTTAGGAGAAGTGATAAGAGATATTGTGCAGGTATCACAAGGATTAGCCGAGGGCAATAGTGTTACTACTAAAGCTGAATATCGGGGCGACTTTACACAAATTCAAAATGCTTTAGATGTTGCTGTCACTAAATTGGCAGATGCAACGACGAAAAATAAAGTTCAAGACTGGCTAAAATCTGGCCAAGCCAAGTTAAATGAGCAAATGGCCGGTGAACAAGAAATTGTCACCATGAGCAAAAAAATCATTTCTTTTTTAACTACTTATATTGAGGCACAAGTTGGCTTATTCTACATGTTGACAGAAGAGGATGGGCAACAATATCTCCAAATCATTGCTCACTATGCCTATATTCCGGATGACAAAGTAGCCAATAAAATTTTACTCACTGATGGGTTAGCCGGTCAAGCTGCATTGGAACCAAAAATTATTCGGCGTACTCAAACTCCAGAAGAATGTCCGGCCATTGTTAGTTCCGGTTTGGCTAGATCATTACCAAAACATGTACTATTACTGCCATTTTTGTATGAAGATGAGGTAAAAGGAGTCATTGAAATCGGCTCAGCTACTATGATAACGGATATTCAACGTGGTTTTCTGGAACAAGTTATGCCAAATATTGGGATAGCGGTAAATACTGCTAAGTCTCGTACTCAGATGCAGACATTATTAGAACAGAGCCAGCGCCAAAGCGAAGAACTGCAAAGTAAACAAGTTGAACTCCAACACACGAATGAGGAATTACAAAGTCAAGCGGAGGAGTTGCAAAGTCAATCGGAAGAACTACAAACTCAACAAGAAGAATTGCGCCAAACCAATGAAGCCCTTGAAGATCGTAGTAAAGGCTTAGAGCAGCAAAAAACCGAAATTCAACAAAAAAATTTGGCCCTTGAGCAAACTAAAGCCGAAATGGAACAAGCCCAAGCAGCAATTGAAATTAAGGCCAAAGAATTGGCTTTGGCAAGTAAATATAAATCTGAGTTTCTAGCTAATATGTCGCACGAGTTGCGTACCCCATTGAATAGCTTGCTCATTCTAGCGCAATTGTTAGCGGAGAACAAGCCAGGTAATTTAACTGATAAACAAGTAGAATATGCCAAAACTGTGCATAGTGCTGGTAACGATTTGTTAGTTCTTATAAATGATATTTTGGATTTATCTAAGGTAGAAGCTGGTAAGGTTGAAGTTCAAAGGGAAGACATATTGCTGGGTGATTTGCTGACAATGGTTGAACAAAAATTCCGCCATGTTGCCGAAGATAAAAGCTTGGCATTCCATCTCCACCTTGCTGAAGACATACCATCAACATTATATACCGATGGCCAACGACTAAAACAAATTATCAATAACTTGTTATCCAATGCCTTCAAGTTTACCAGTAGTGGTGAAATTAAAGTTATGGCACAACGCCCGAATAGTATTCCCAAGTTTTCGGCCCTGAGTAGCAATGTGCTTGAGGTAACCAAAACCGTTGCCATCAGTGTCAGCGATACCGGTATTGGTATTACTCAAGATAAACAACAAGTTATCTTTGAAGCCTTCCAACAAGCCGATGGTACTACGAGCCGTCGTTACGGTGGCACCGGGCTAGGTTTATCCATTTCCCGGCAATTAGCGCGATTACTCGGTGGCGAGTTGACGTTAGAAAGTGAGAAAGGTAAAGGTACTACTTTCACCCTTTACTTACCAATTGGCGAATCTCAATCCAAGTCAAATAGTAACCAAGCTCCTCAAGATGTTGCCGAAAATACCTTTATCCAAAAGCAAGTTGTTGCCGCAAATGCGGCGGTTCAACCCGGCGTGGTTCTAAAAGAAAAGCCAGTTGCTATCGATAAGCCAATGGTGGACGACAGAAATGATTTGCAACCTAGTGATAAATCTATTTTGATTATTGAAGATGATCAAAAATTCGCTAATATCCTAATCGAATTAGCTCACAGCAAAGGTTTTAAATGTCTAACTGCTGAGGATGGTATTACCGGTTTACAACTGGCAGAAGAATATAAGCCTCATGCCATTATCCTTGATATTGGTTTACCCCAATTGGATGGTTGGACGGTAATGGAAAAATTGAAAGATAATCCCAACACACGCCATATTCCAGTGCATTTTATCTCCGCCGCGGAACTTAATGTGGATGCAAAAAAAATGGGAGCAATTGGGTATTTACTCAAACCGGTGAGTATGGAACAACTTGGGAAGGCTTTCCAAAAAATCGAACAATTTTTGACTGCAACCATGAAAAATTTGTTGGTAATCACCGACATTGAATTACACCAACAGAGAATTGGGAAATTGGTTAGTGGGGAACATATCCAATTGCAAGTGGCAACTACAATGGACAGCGTTTGTGAACGGATACGCACGCTTGATTATGACTGTATTATCCTTGACATGGATATAGAAAATGGCTCCGGGAGTAAACTACTTGAGCAAATGCAACAGGAAAAAAGCACTTGCCAAATTCCCATAATTGTTTATGCTGATCGGGAATTAACTACCGATGAAGAGGCATTATTATTACGCTGTGCTGATGAACTGCCGGTTAAATCGGTGCAATCGCCAGAACGTCTGTTAGACGAAGCTACCTTGTTTCTCCATCAAGTCGAAGCTAACTTGCCAACCGAAAAACGCAACATGTTAAAGATGGTACATGATAAAACCCAAATTCTTCGCCAAAAAAAGGTCCTGATTGTTGATGATGATATGCGGAATACTTTTGCCCTAACAATAGTGTTAGAAGAATATGATATGGAAGTTGTTATTGGCATAGATGGCAAAGAAGGATTAGCCGTGTTGAATGAAAATGATAATATTGCTATTGTCTTAATGGACATTATGATGCCGGAAATGGATGGCTATGAAGCCATTCGGAAAATTCGGGAACAACCACGCTATCGGCATCTTCCAATAATCGCTCTGACGGCAAAAGCGATGAAAGGCGATAGGGCCAAATGTATTGAAGCCGGGGCTAATGATTATTTGGCGAAACCGGTGGATACTGATAAATTATTGTCACTGATGCGAGTTTGGTTGTATCGTTAAATGATGTACAATTTCTCGTTCCCACGCGCCGGCGCTCATCGTTATACATAAGTTATTAAGTAATTGAAATAAAAGTATATTTCTCGTTCCCACGCGCCGGCGTGGGAACGCATTATCGAGGTGACTGCAAAGCGGGCGCAAGCCCGCAAAAAACGGGACGCTGGCGCGTCCCAAATCGGTTCCCACGCCGGCGCGTGGGAACCAGAAAATTTTAAATTTGGATTTTTTAATCCTTTATTAAATACAATCCTTGTAGTTATTGTTATTTTGATTACTTGGCGAAATCGGTAGATACTGATGGTTAATGGTTAATGATGAATTATGAAAATTAAAACTAAATTGTTAATAGGCTTTTGGTCATTTTTGGCCATAATCCTTAGTGTTTGTATTCTTGCTATTGCCGAAATAAGAATGCAGTACACCATAAGTGAAAATATTGGGATTAAAAATGCGCCCCTTGCTAACGCCGCGATGATGATAAAATTAAACACCACAACGGCAACTCTTTGGTTTGAAAAGATTATAACCAATGCTGAAGACAAAGGGCGGATAGAAAAAGTATGGGAACTTTTTGACAAAGCTCTTTGGTATGCTAACGCAATGTTGAAAGGGGGCAAGGATGAAAAGGCTACCTTTCATGCAGTTAATGATTTAGGTATAAAAGGGAGGATTTTCCGAATTAAAGTCGATATCGAAATGTTTGTCAAACTTGCCCATGAGCGTTTTGAAAATCGTGTTGCTACTAAAAAGGTTCAGCCGTTGGATGATAAGTTTGATGCGCTCTTCAATGAAATCATCACTAGTGCGGATAGAATTGAGGCTATGATTCGCACTCGCATAGTAAGAGATGTCCGTAAAATGGAAAAAACGACAACTATAACCACCCTAATACTTAGCATCGCTACCTTACTTAGTATTATTATTATATCTATAGTAACTTATCACCTTAGTCACGATATCATAAAACAAATAGGTGGTGAACCGGCAGAAATCGCCCATATCACTGAACAAATAGCGGCTGGTAACTTTGAATTACGTCTTGAATCCGGCAAAACTACCGGCATTTATGCCGCTGTTCAAGTGATGATTACCAACTTCAAAACGGTGATCGAGGATATTGTTCAGGTGTCTCAAGGTTTAGCGGAAGGTGGTAAGAATGTCATGCCACAAGCAGAATACCAAGGAAACTTTGCCCAAATAAAAAATGCCCTTACCGCCGCCGCTGACAAGCTCGCTGATACTACGGCTCAGAAAAATAGGCAGGATTGGCTTAAAGCTGGACAAGCACGGTTAAATAACTTGATGAGCGGCGAACAAGATATTTATAGTCTGGCAAAAAATATTATTTCTTTCTTAACTACTTATGTAGAGGCATCAGTTGGATTATTTTATTTACGGCAAGAATCTGAACAACTCTCAAAACCATACCTGCAACTTATCGCCAGTTATGCCTATAGTGCAAGTAATAATATGCCCAATGAATTTTTAGTTGGGGAAGGATTAGTTGGGCAAGCCGCTTTGGAACAACAAACTATCTTTCGCATCCACGCCCCTGAAGAATATATCCACATTATCCAGTCTGGATTGTCACAAGCAGTTCCACGCTATGTCATTATTCTGCCGTCTTTGTATGAAAAAACCGTCAAGAGTGTCATTGAAATCGGCACCTCCAATATGTTCACAGAAATTCAAGGGGAATTTTTAGAACAAGTAATGCCGAGTATTGGATTAGCAGTGAATAGTGCCGAATCACGTACCCAGATGCAGGCATTATTAGAACAAACCCGGCAACAAGCCAAAGAATTACAAAATAAACAGATTGAAATTCAGCACACTAATGAAGAATTGCAGAATCAAGCTGAGGAACTACAAAGCCGCTCAGAAGAATTGCAAACGCAACAAGAAGAACTGCGTCAAACTAATGAAACTCTTGAGGAACGCACTAAGAATTTAGAACGCCAAAAAACTGAAATCCAGGCAAAAAATAAGGCACTGGAACAAACCAAAGCCGACATGGAACTGGCACAAGCGGCAATTGAAACCAAAGCTAGAGAACTGGAATTGTCGAACCAATATAAATCCGAATTTCTGGCTAATATGTCGCATGAACTTCGTACTCCCTTAAATAGTTTACTCATCCTTGCCCAATTATTAATGGATAATAAATCGGGTAATTTGACTGACAAGCAGGTGGAATACGTCCGGACAATTCATAGTTCTGGTTCCGACTTGCTAACCCTTATTAATGAAATCCTTGATTTGTCTAAAGTAGAATCTGGCAAAATTGAACTTCAGCGAGAAAATGTCTCATTGGGCAACTTGATGGCAATGGTTGAACAAAAATTCCGCCATGTTGCCCAAGACAAAGGACTAACATTTAACCTTACACTTGCCAATGACATGGCATCAATAATGTTATATACTGATGGGCAGCGCCTCAAGCAAATCATTAATAATTTATTGTCAAATGCTTTTAAATTTACCAATGAAGGTGAAATAAAGGTAATGGTGGAGCACCCTTCTGATATACCCACAGTATCGCAAGGGGAAGACATCTATGAACAATTTCCGGTTTCATCCCTAATACTTGAACCCAGCAAAACCATCGCCATCAGTGTAACCGATACTGGTATTGGCATTCCTAAAGACAAACAACAAGTTATATTTGAAGCTTTCCAACAAGTAGATGGCACAAATAGCCGTAGGTATGGAGGAACTGGATTAGGTTTATCTATCTCTCGTCAACTAGCGCGACTACTCGGTGGTGAACTGACACTAGATAGTGAAGAAGGCAAAGGTAGTACTTTTATGCTGTATTTGCCGGAAACCGAAAGTTCGGAAATCCTCAACATGGTGGATATGGAGCCTTCGCAAACCGAGAAAATAGAAATTCCCCCTCACCAAGAAGAAAAAACGGAAATGTTATCCATGTTAACAGACGAAAATGATCCCCTTCCGGATGACAGATACGATCTACAAACTGCTGATAAATCCATTTTGATCATTGAAGATGATCGGGAATTTTCCAACGTTCTGGTTGACTTGGCACATAACAAAGACTTTAAGTCTCTGGTTGGAGAAAATGGTCTTACTGGTTTACAACTAGCAGAAAAATATAAGCCCACTGCCATTATCCTTGATGTAGGTTTACCGCAATTGAATGGTTGGACAGTGCTGGAAAGATTGAAAGATAACTCTTCTACGCGCCACATTCCAGTGCATATTATATCCGCAACTAATAATAAAAGCATAGACGCTCGAAGGATGGGGGCAATTGGTTATTTGCTAAAACCCGTGACTATGGAACAACTTGGGGAAGTTTTCCAAAAAATAGAACGGTTTTTGACAAGAACTGTGAAAAATTTGTTGGTAATCACCGACGTTGAATTGCACCAACAGAAAATTGCGGAATTAGTTGGGGGCGAACATATCCAACTGCAAGTAGCAACAACAACAGACACTGTTTGTCAACAGATACACCACACGATTAATTATGATTGTATTATCCTTGATATGGATATAGAAAACGGTTCTGGTAGTAAGCTACTTGAGCAAATGCATCAAAAGGAAAGTTCATGCAAAATTCCCTTAATTGCTTATGCTGAACGTGATTTGAGCCCGTCTGAAGAGGCATTGTTGTTACGCTGTGCGGATAAACTTCCCATAAAATCAGCACAATCACCGGAACGTTTATTAGACGAAGTTACCTTATTTCTTCATCAAATCGAAGCAAATTTACCTATCGATAAACGTAACATGTTGCGAATTATCCATGACAAAAGAGCAATTCTCAAACATAAAAAGGTGCTTATTATTGATGATGATATGCGTAACACCTTTGCGTTAGCAACCGTGTTAGAAGAATTTGATATGGAAGTTGTTGTTGCTTCAGATGGTGAGGAAGGGCTAACCGTGTTAAAAGAACATGATGATATTGCCATTATAATAATGGACATTATGATGCCGGAGATGGACGGCTATGAAACTATGCACAAGATTCGTGAGCAACCACACTATCAAAACTTACCAATTATTGCTTTAACGGCAAAAGCTATGAAGGGTGATAAAGCCAAATGTATTGAAGCTGGAGCCAATGACTACTTAGCAAAACCGGTAGACACTGATAGAATCCTATCACTGATGCGAGTATGGTTGTATCGGTGATTTAAAAATAATCCAAATCTGAAGGTTTGGATTCCAAATCCAAATCTGAAGGTTTGGATTCCAAATCTGAAGGTTTGGACTCCAAATCTGAAGGTTTGGATTCCAAATCCAAATCTGAAGGTTTGGATTCCAAGGCTTAACTGATTGGAGTCCAAACCTTCAGATTTGGCTCTAAAAAATATTCGCACGAATCTTGGCTACAAATTTTTAATTCTTTCTTTGAGTCGCAAATTATTAATTTCTAATTCTGCCGCTTTTTGTTGGAGTTGGCATTGCGAATAATAGAGACTCAAATGAGCTTTGACTCGTGCCAAAATTTCTTGCTGTTGAAAAGGCTTGGTAATGTAATCAGCTGCTCCTAACTTAAAACCTTTGAGCTTATTTTTGGCTTCTGATAAAGATGTCAAAAAAATAATTGGAATATCCTTGGTTTTGGCATTTGCTTTTATTTGCCTACAGGTTTCAAAACCATCCATATCCGGCATTAATACATCTAACAAAATTAAATGTGGGTGTTCCAATTCGACAATTTTAAGCGCGGCTTTCCCACCGTTAGCAGCTAACACTTCAAAGTTATTAACATGTAAAAACTTAGATAATAATTCCACATTAAATTGACTATCATCAACAACCAAAATTTTTGGTTTTGCCGGCATTGTCACATCTAAAATCTTCTGGCAACGTTCTAAATAAATCTGTGCCGCTGTATCATGAGGATTGACTTGCAAGACTTTTTCAAAAAGTGGTTTCGCAT
>Ga0233403_10000842_pt1 | contig 14692 bp, 9 predicted proteins | sample Na_oxic_1_MG_FD_179866 | JGI IMG/M metagenome (GOLD analysis project Ga0233403, IMG submission 179866) | Seawater microbial communities from Saanich Inlet, British Columbia, Canada - Na_oxic_1_MG | ecosystem: Environmental > Aquatic > Marine > Inlet | place: Canada: British Columbia | collected...
AATCCTAACTGTTGCCCATATTTTGCCGCTTGAATGAGGGCTTTACGATATTGTTGTTGATTAGCGAAACTCTTTAACTCTAATCCAAATAACTGTTCGGCATAACGTATCAACAAATCAATCGAACCATTACCCGTCGGAAACTCGGGCTGAACTTGTCCATCATAACTTTCGAGAAAACTCGTCAAATAGAGATAGAGGTTAAACTGAAAAACCACTTCATACACACGCAAATCATCCGAACGAAGCGGCGCGTTTTTCAAGATGTGATCCCGATTGGCTTGCAAATACTGCTCATAGCGTTGCAATAACCTAGGTATGTTGAGACTGTCTTCAGTAATCGTATCCGACAAATCTTCAAACGGATCCGATAACGGCTCAACTTCCCGAAAGTATTCTCTGGCAAAATAGTTAAACAATCGTTTCTGTACATAAGGACAAGAAAACTTCACATAATTTTCCCTCAAACTGACTTGTTCAATTGAAACGATCCCATTCATATACAGAAAATTCATAATCGGATCATCATAAGTAAATTTGAGTTTCTTTTTCGTTTGGAACAAGTCCAAAATAAACGATTTATAAGGTTCTTGTTTCGCCTTACTGATGAGATTCAAAATGTTGTTATTGGGCAGCAAGTCAAGTGCAGCCACCTCAACGTCTTTCGCGTACTCTATCGTAATCGGTTGTGAAAGTGCTTGATTGTACGTTTCAGTCAACAATTCTCCAAACCAGCAAGTGAGGCCGGGTTGCCCCCGAAATTCATACCAAATACGCTCAACAACCTCTGGCAGAATCGACTGCCCACTTTCTTGCTGATACCAATTGAACAGGTAGGCGACTTCATCCTGAGTCAAATTAGGAATATGCAGACTGCGGTGGACATTGAAGGGCGAGCCCTTGAGATTTTCAACCCCCAAGACAGCGCGTACCCCGATTAAAGCTAGGCTATGCAACAAGTAATTCTTCTCCTCCGTGGATTTGTTCGCTTGATTCTGACGAGCAGTGTAAATATTACGAAAAACACTGACTAATCCAGCGATAGCCGCGTCACACAGCGCATCAAACTCATCCAAAATCAAAATCAAGGGCTTACTGAGGCTACCTCGTTTAAACAACAGTTGAAAGTCTTCTAACGTGTTTATAGTTAGCTTCTCTAAGTTCAACTGTTCCATCAATTCTTGGGCAAGTAGTTGAACCACACGATTGACATCTGTCACATTACAAAGATGTTGCAAAGGGAGAATAACCACATCAAACTGTGTTTCCTGCTGAAGCTTTAAGAAAACTTCTTGCATAATTGACGTTTTGCCCGTTTGACGCGGTGCCCAGACAGTGATGTAATGCCCTCCCTCAGAGGGAACATCTCCCTTCAACTGCATTATGGCATTGGTAATGATGGCCTCTCTAGGCACGTAATAATGTAACTTGGTATTTGGGGGGCCAGGTTCGATTAACATTAATCTTTATTAAAATATATGAAAGCATTTTATTAAAATGTATTCACAACCTTAAATGGTGCGAACCCAGCACCTCTATTCCGTATCTCTATGAGCGAATCAAGAGCTTCTGGAACTACTTTTTTAATGATTCCTATTGCACCATTCAAATCGGCATTGATAATACCCTTAGACCATCGGTACAATCCCCTGCTGATACGCTTACCAGTAAATTTATGCGATTCACCTTCTGTATAAACTGGTAATGGGTCATTGTCTAAATGACTTGATTTGGATGTATAGGATTCTTCGGTAAAAACGACATCAATACCCAATTCTTCTGCCTTATATGCAATCATTGCTTTGAACTTATCATAAGGGATCGAAACAAAATTTTGATTGTTCTTTTTACCAATATTGATTTTCTGTTTCCAGTGTTTGTTTTCACCAATAATGATTAAACCACTGTTGGTTTCTACTGCATAATCAATAATGTTTCTACTGGCTTTATGCAGGTAATCATCTATTTTTTGATGACGTTTTTTTGACAGACGAGCAATTGAATGACTTGGCACTGATTCACCGATAAACGACATCAGTTTCGCTTTTTTCTGATTGAAGTATTGATTGATGGATTTTAACGGTTTGCCATTTATCAACATAGGATTTACATCTGGTTGATTTGATGCTAATGTAGCTAAGTTATTTAGTCCAAGGTCAATACCTAAAACATTATTGTATGTTAACTTATCATTTGATACCTCTTTTTTATAAACAACTTCAATCACAAAATGTTGATATTTTGGGATAATACGTATTTGTTGCAGATTATTAACGGTTGTATTTAGTTCTGGCAATCCAACCATTTTGGGGAAATGGATTTGATTATCTCTTAATTTACATTGTTGATTAGTAAAGATAACAATATTCAAACCCTTTTCTTTGTCCTTATATTTGGGTAATTTAGGTCTACCTTTAAATTTATCGGGATTCTTCTTATATTCCTGATTTGCTTTCAAAAACGATTTCCAGTTTTTTTCAACTAATCTTAATACTTGTTGTGATGACTGGGCTGGCAGACCTTTGTAAACTTCTGCATAATCTCGTTTGAGTATCTTATCCATCGTTCCATAATTGATAATCTTATGGTTTTTGATAAAATTTTGCCGCATAATAAATGTGGCGCAATTATAGAGATTTTTTGAAGCATAAGACAAATCAATTAGTTGTTGATTCATATCGACAATATGTCGTTCAACTCTGGTCACTTGCATCGGATAACCGTTTTCCTTGAAATATCTTGATTGAGAAATTTATAAACCAATACATCTGCGTAATTATAACGACCATTACCTCAAATTTCTACCCTTAAATAATTTGGTCATTTGTGATGGCCTTAATACTTTCTGTGCTTTCATAAACACATAATAACATATTTTATAATTATTACAGCTTATTTTTTAATATTATTTAATATATTTGGTTACTATACAATGAAAAATTCAATCTCTGTTATTATTATTACTTTCAATGCGGCGCATCATATCAAGGCATGTCTTGCTTCTTGTGCGTGGTGTGATGAAATCATTATAGTTGATTGTGGTAGTACTGATAATACGGTTGCCTTGTGTCGCTCGTATACGGATAATATTTCTGTCACTGACGATTGGCCTGGGTTTGGGCCTCAAAAAAATCGGGCCTTAGACAAGGCAACGGGTGAATGGGTGTTATCACTTGATGCTGATGAGCGCGTTTCTGCCACATTGCAACAGGAAATTAAAAACGTGATCAATGATGCTACGGAGACGGCTTTTCGTTTACCACGCCAATCTCGCTATTGTGGGCGGTGGATCAAACACAGTGGTTGGACACCTGATTATGTGATACGTTTATTTCGGCGCGAGAGTGCGCGATTTACTGATGATTTGGTTCATGAAAAAGTGGCTGTTTTACAAGGCAAAGTGGGTACTTTGAAAACGCCTTTATTACATTATGCTTTTAATTCATTGGAAGAAGTGCTTGAAAAAGTCAACCGTTATTCTTCAGCGAATGCTCAACAACATTATGCTCAAGGTAAACGAGCCAGTTTAACAAAAGCGATTGTTCATGGGTTGTGGGCATTTGTGCGAACCTACTTATTACGAGCCGGTTTTTTAGATGGGCGAGAAGGTTTTATATTAGCGGTGTCGAATGCGGAAGGCACTTATTATCGTTATTTGAAATTGATGTATTTACAAGAACATGTTAAAAATCAGTGTGATAGTGACCACTTATAATTGGCCTGAAGCTTTAGAATTGATATTACGGGCTTTAGCCGCGCAAGCGCATTTGACAAGCGTTGATAAAGGGGCCAATTTTGAAGTGATTATTGCCGATGACGGTTCAACTGCGGATACCGCTGAAAGGGTTAAACAGTTACAACCGAATTTACCTTATTGTGTACAACATGTTTGGCAAGAAGATAAGGGTTTTCGCGCCGCTCGCGCAAGAAACCGTGCGATAGCGGCAGCCAAGGCTGAGTATTTGATTTTTTTGGATGGGGATTGTGTGCCTCAAACTGATTTTATTAAAAGACATCACCAATTGGCTGAAGCGGGTGTGTTTGTCGCGGGTAATCGCATTTTGTTGAGTCAAGCCTTTACAAATCAAGTACTTGAAAATGCGCTTAATCAAAAAGAGATTTGGCGATGGCCTACGCGACAGTGGTTATTGCCTTATTTACGTCGCGATATCAATCGCTTATTGCCCCTGCTGCTGCGTTTACCCGATAGCGTTTTCAGAAAACACGATAAACAAAAATGGCAAGGGGCTAAAACGTGTAATTTGGGTGTGTGGCGCTCCGATATCTTAAAAATCAATGGCTTTGATGAGCGTTTTCAAGGATGGGGGCATGAAGATGCGGAATTAGTGGTGCGTTTGCTGCGTAGTGGCATCAGGCGTAAAATGGGCCGTTTTGCGGTACCTGTGCTGCATTTATGGCATTCAGAGCAAAATCGCCATCAAGAAGCCGAAAATCGAGAACGCTTAGAACAGATGTTGAATTTGACTGTGACGTGGGCTCAACAGGGAGTTGAGCAATATTAATGAACAATGAACTTTTGCGTCTTTTGCGTCTTTTGCGTCTTTTGCGTTATTCTTTTTGGGCTTTTTGAGGGCACGATGGCACGATGGCAACTTAAACTACTAGCTGCATAGCACAATTTATCGCGGCCCCCTTCTAATAAACGGTTGCCTGACCGACATAAGTAGGTACGCAAAAGTTTATTAACATTTTATCGTTGCGTGGTGGGCAGCAAAAACACGCTACCCACCCTACAGAAAATACAAAAAATGTTAAAAGATTTATGCGTACCTACTTAATTGATATCAATTTTTTGATAACTGATAACTGATAACTGATAACTGATAACTGATATGGCAAATAAGTTTAATTACATTTTTACGATTGTCATGAGTTTAGCACTCTTGACTTTCATTGTTTTGGGCGGCATGTGGTTGCAACAAGAGATTTTGTCGCAAGTTGATAAGCAGTTTGATGAACAAAACAACAGGATTGCTGAACTCTTGCAAAAGACAATGGCAACCACTGCAACCACTGTTGAGCGGCAACGTCAGCAGATAGAACAACTGAATCATCAATCAAGTCAACTCGAAGCGAGCTTGAATAAGATTGTGGTACAGGATCGTCAGCACAATAAAAGGCTTATTATAGGCCTGAAGGCTCAGTTGCAAGCCTTGAAAACGGAAACGGTGGCGAAGCTCACTGAACACACTGAGCAGTTTGAACAACTCAATGTGCAATCCAGTCAAGTCAATGCTGATTTGCAAAGCTTGAAAACGGAAACGGCCGCGAAGCTCACTGAACACAATGAGCAGTTTGAAAAACTCAACGGGCAATCGACTCAAGTCAAGGCTGATTTGCAAAGCTTGAAAACGGAAACGGTGTCGAAGCTCAATGAACACAATGAGCAGTTTGAACAACTCAGCGGGCAATCGACTCAAGTTAATGCGGATTTGCAAAGCTTGAAAACGGAAACGGCCGCGAAGCTTAATGAACACACTGAGCAGTTTGAACAACTCAGCGGGCAATCGACTCAAGTTAATGCGGATTTGCAAAGCTTGAAAACGGAAACGGCGGAGAAGCTCAATGAACACACTGAGCAGTTTGAACAACTCAGCGGGCAATCGACTCAAGTTAATGCTGATTTGCAAAGCTTGAAAACGGAAACGGCGGCTACGTTCAATGAACACACTGAGCAGTTTGAACAACTCAGCGGGCAATCGACTCAAGTCAAGGCTAATTTGTTGGCATTGAAACAAGAAACCGCTAGCACGCTCAATGAACACACAGAGCAGTTTGAACAACTCAGCGGGCAATCGACTCAAGTTAATGCTGATTTGCAAAGCTTGAAAACGGAAACGGCGGCGAAGCTCACTAAACTCAACGGGCAATCGACTCAAGTCAAGGCAGATTTGTTGGCATTGAAACAAGAAACCGCTAGCACGCTCAATGAACACAATGAGCAGTTTGAACAACTCAGCGGGCAATCGACGACTCAAGTCAAGGCTGATTTGCAAAGCTTGAAAACGGAAACGGCGGCTACGCTTACTGAACACACTGATCTGATAACTCAAGTCAATGCCGATTTGCAGACTGTCAAACAAGAAACGGTTGCGATGTTTGAGCCGCTTCAAACACAGATCAAACAACTCAATGGGCAATCGACTCAAGTCAAGGCTGATTTGTTGGCTTTGGAACAAGAAACGCTTGCAATGCTGAGTGAGCAAAATGAGCAGCTTGAAGAACTCAAGGCGCAATCCAATCAAATTAACATGGCTTTATTGGCTTTGGAACAAGAAGCGATTGCGGTGCTTGACGAGCTTGGTTCACAGATCAAAAAAATCAGCGGGCAATCAACTCAAGTCAATGCGGAGTTGCAAGGCTTGAAAACCGAAGCAGCGGCGAAGCTTAATGAACAGAATCAGCAGATAGTTCAAGCCAATACCGATTTGTTGGCATTGAAACAAAAAATCGCTACCACGTTCAATCAGCACAATGAGCAGTTTAAACAACTCAAGGCCCAATCCAGTCAAGTCAAGCAAGCTTTGCTTACTGTGGAAAAAGCCGAAACGTTGCTCAATCAGTATAGTGAGCAGCTCGAAGCCTTGAAGAAGAAATTAGACTGGAATGAAAAACTCTTCTAAGGTGAGAGCAAAACGTTGAGAAGATTTTAATGGTGGGCAACATAAAGACGTTACCCACCCAAGAATTTTGCAGGGGAATGGTGGGCAACAAAAGATTTTGCAGCCCAAAACAAAAATGGTGGGCAACATAAAGACGTTACCCACCCTACGTGAAAATTGATTTTGCAGCCCAAAACAATAAATGGTGGGCAACATAAAGACGTTACCCACCCAAGAATTTTGCAGGGGAATGGTGGGCAACAAAAGATTTTGCAGCCCAAAACAATAAATGGTGGGCAACATAAAGACGTTATACTCAACACGGGAAGAAACTGAACTTTTCTAAGTTCATTTTTGACCTCTGTGTACCTCTGTGTACCTCTGTGTACTCTGTGTTGAAGTTTTTAAAAAAAGCGCAATTTATGACAATGCTAAGTATACCCACCCAAGAATTTTGCAGGGGAATGGTGGGCAACAAAAGATTTTGCAGCCCAAAACAATAAATGGTGGGCAACATAAAGACGTTACCCACCCGACAACCTAAACTGTATATTTGTCTTCTAACAACTTCGCTTGGGCTGCCGCTAGGCGAGCTATTGGTACACGCGGGGCTGAGCAAGACACGTAATCTAAATCAATGTGGTGGCAGAAGCGAATGGAACCGGGGTGTCCTCCTTGTTCTCCACAAATGCCGACCTTCAAACCTGCACGGCTCTTTCTACCCCATTCGACTGTCATGCTCATCAGTTGTCCAACACCTTTGACATCTAGCACTTCAAAGGGGTTGTCGTGCAAAATGCCCGTTTCGTTGTACAACGGCAAGAATTTGTTCTCGGCATCTTCTCGCGAGAAGGAGAAAGTCGCTTGCGATAAATCATTGGTGCCAAATGAGAAAAATTCTGCGATTTCAGCAAGTTGTGATGATCTCATGCATGCACGGACTACTTCAATCATGGTGCCGAATTCAAATTTGAGCTTGAGGCCGTAAGCCGCTTCAACTTCTGCTTGAGTCGTTTCCACGATTTTCTTGACATGCTTCAACTCTTGGGCTGTCGTGACTTGGGGTACCATGATTTCGGGGTGAATATCAACCCCCTCTTTGACGCATTCCGCACTGGCTTCCAGAATGGCGCGAATTTGCATGGCGTAGATTTCGGGGTAAGTGATCCCTAAACGCACACCACGATGGCCGAGCATGGGGTTGACTTCATAAAGCTCGCGCACTTTGCGAAGCATATGTTCTTTTTTATCAATGATTTCATTGATCCGCTCTTCGCCCATTTCGTCAAATGGCGCTGGCAACGGAGTGGGTAAATCATTAGGGTTGGCTTGGCTGACGCGAAGGGTGTTCAAAACATTCGCGACACCTTGGATCGTACCCCGTAGTTGACGTAGGTTCTCAAGTTCGTCAGTCAACTGCATTTCGGTCGGTAGAAATTCGTGCAAGGGGGGATCCAGTAAGCGCACTGTAACGGGATGCGGTGACATGGTTTTAAAAACCGCTTTAAAATCACCGCGTTGAATGGGTAACAGTTTGTTTAATGCCGTTTGGCGTGCTTCTTTGGTATCCGAAAGAATCATTTCTACCACGATGGGCAGACGATCAACGTCATTGAACATGCGTTCAGTACGGCATAAGCCTATGCCCATCGCGCCATATTCGATAGCCTTTTCAGCCGCATCAGGGGTGTCCGCATTCGCCATGACTTTCAATTGCGCGACTTCATCAGCCCAACTCAGCAGCGTTTTCAGTTCTTTTGAAAAGGTTGGCGGTAGGGTAGGAATTTCACCGATGTAAACATTACCGCTACTACCGTCAATGGTAATCACATCGCCTTCATGTAAAACTTGATCACCGATTGTTGCTTGTCTGGCTCTCGTATCGACTTTAATGCCTTCTGCGCCGGCGACACAGGCTTTACCCATCCCGCGTGCTACCACGGCAGCATGGGAGGTTTTACCACCGCGACTGGTGAGAATACCTTGGGAAGCAAAGAAGCCGTGAATGTCTTCAGGCTTGGTTTCTTCGCGCACCAGAATGACTTTTTCACCAGAACGGCCTATCAGTTCAGCGCGATCCGCATCAAAGATACATTTACCCGAAGCGGCACCTGGGGAAGCGGGTAAGCCTTGTGCTAAAGCTTCTGCCTTATGTTCGGGATCCAAACGGGGGTGTAGCAGTTGTTCAAGTTGTTCGGGATTGACACGTAACAAAGCTTGATGTTTGTTGATCAGGCCTTCATTCATCATTTCCACTGAGCTTCGCACCATGCCCACGGCATTCATTTTACCGTTGCGGGTTTGTAAGCAAAACAACTGGCCTTTTTCAATCGTGTATTCGTAGTCTTGGACTTCGTGGTAATGGCCTTCCAGTTTGTTACGCAGTTCTACCAGTTGTTTGTACAAGTCTGGCATTTCTTTTTCCATTTCCTGTACGGCTTTAGGCGTGCGAGTGCCGGCCACGACATCTTCACCTTGGGCATTGACCAAGTATTCGCCGTACATTTCATTTTCACCCGTGCCTGGGTTACGGCTAAAACCAACACCGGTGGCGCTGTCGTTCCCCATATTACCGAATACCATGGCGACGATATTGACAGCTGTTCCGTTGGCCATCTCGGGGGTGATTTTAAATTCACGGCGATAATCAACAGCCCGTTTTCCTCCCCAAGAGTTAAACACGGCTTTGATGGCAATTTCCAGTTGCTCATAAACGTCTTCAGGAAACGGTCTGCCGGTTTCTTCTTTAACGACTAGCAGAAATAAGTCGCTGATTTCCTTGAGGTTTTCAGCACTTAAATCCACATCAACTTGGGCACCGACACGCTGTTTGACGGTTTCAAATTGTTTATCGAAGTGTTCATCAGCAACCCCTAATGCGACTTTACCGAACAATTGGATAAAGCGGCGATAGGAGTCGTAAGCAAAACGTTCATCGCCTGTTTGTTTGAGCACGCCGGGTAAGGTTTCAGCATTGAGGCCGAGATTCAGAATCGTATCCATCATGCCGGGCATGGACATGGCAGAGCCTGAGCGCACGGAAACCAGCAGCGGATTATTGGGATCGCCAAAGAGTTTACCCGTGCCTTTTTCAACCCCTTGCATCTGTTGTTTCACATCGTCCATCAAGCCATCGGGCAAAGCACGATTGGGCGTGTCAAGATAGGTTAGGCAAGTTGCGGTAGTGATAACAAAGCCGGGAGGGACATTAAGACCAATTTGCGTCATTTCGCATAAATTGGCCCCTTTGCCACCCAACAAGTGTTTGTTTTTTCCATCTCCTTCATGAAAAGAATAGATGTATTTTTCAGACATTTAATAGAACTCCATAGAGTATGGTTTGAGTAAAAAAAAATAGATTTTCCCAAGTTTTGACACTTGGCGCTATTCACACAACCCAGAAGGGGTTACCCCTTGGGGGGATTTATTGGAAAACAGACTGTAAATTTTGATCCCGATCCTAATTCGCTATCACAACACACTGAGCCATTCATGGCTATGACTAATTTTTTGACAATAAATAAACCTAAGCCCGTAGAATGTTCGCCACCGGTTGGTTCAGAGCTTAAGTGGGCAAATTTTTGAAATAATTGTTGTTGTTCAGCCTTACTGATTCCCTGCCCTTCATTTTGTATCTCACAACAAATCAAATTTTTAGTTTTGCTAATGCGGATTTCAATCTTTTTGCCACGAGGTGTGTATTTTACCGCATTTGAGATCAAATTATCTAATACTTGCAAAACGAGCAGTTCATCAACTAAGGCCATGTAGTGTTTTTCCAAGCTTTGAAACTGTATTGTGATGTGCTTTTTCTCAGCGATTTGTTTGTAACGATTAATCATCAATTGTAAAATAGGTAGAATATTGGCCGCAGTAATTGAAACTTTCAGTTTGCCAGATTCAATGAGATTAACATCAAGTAGATTTTTTATGAGTCCAAACATTTGGCGAGTACAACTACAAATCATACTCACTGTTTCAATCACTTCTTCTTGAGACAAGTGTTCATAATCGTTTTTAATCCAATCTGCTCCTATCTGAATGGTAGACAATGGGTTTTTCAGATCATGTGCGACAATGCCTAAAAATTCATTTTTTTCTTTATTGAGTTTGAGTAATGCTGCATTTTTCTCTTGCAGTTCTTGGGTAAATTGGGCCAGCTTTTTTTCCTTCAAATAGCTATTTAATGCTTCTTTGATTGTCAATCTCAGATCGTCAGAATGCCAAGGCTTGGCGATGTAACGATACAATTTTGCATATTGGATTGCATTACTGATTTCTTCAATCTGAGCTTGTCCGGTCAACATCATTGTGATCGTATTGGGAGAAAGGAGATGAATCTGTTTTAAGAGTTCATCCCCTTTCATACCGGGCATGATGCAATCTGAGATGACTAAAGCAATTTCATGCTGTTCTGCCAATAACTCTTGACACAGTTCTAAAGCTTCTTCACCCTCTTCAGTCATTTCAACAAGATAGTCATCGCCAACTGTTTTTTTCAGTTCTATTTCTAGACTATCGCGTATAGCCTGATCATCATCAACACAAATAATAGCTAATTTATTCATAAGTTTCTAACCCGTTACTATTGTCTTAACGAGTTCTTTTACTCTTTGTTCCCTAGTGTATCGTCTCGTAGGGTGGGTAAGTGGGTGCCGCTTTGAATCCTTTAGCACAGCGATCTTACCTCATCCATCGAACTAAAAATAGGCAACACCTTTAAACCGTAAATCTTAATAAAATCAACAGCATAAGGGTGTCGCTAACAAATAATTTACCCTCTTTTTAGAATAAAATAAATAAATAATTTATGGGCCCCTTTTAAATCATTTTTAAAACTGAAATCCATTCAGATTTTGAATGACTCCTGACGCGCTTGGGCGCATTCCCAAAAAAAGAGTCTTTATCAATCTTGGCGATCCGCAAAATAACATTCACTAAAAGCAGGCCGCAAAATGAATTTTGCACTCCTAAAAGGCCGCAAAATGACATGCACTCCAAAAAGGCAGCAAAATTTATGAAAGCAAAATGACCCTTGGGAATGCGCCCGACGCGCTGTCTACTTAAGGACTGAACACTAAATTTTCAGGTATTTGTAAGAAGAGGGCAACCTTTGCGGTAAAATACCTGTTGTGCTTCAGTACTTATGGTTACGACGTTTCCCCAACAGAATGAGAGAAATTCATTGTCTTGTAGTTTTCTATATCACTTAAAATTTTCTTCATTAAAAAACAATCGTAATAATTTGTGTTGTTACGCAATACGAACTCAATCTCTATAACCGATTTTTTGTACTGATTTCTTCTGTCTGTTGCTTCTTCTTCATCTTTTTTCAATTCAGAGATTTGCTTGAATTGTTTTGATCTTAAATATCTTTCAATTGGTTTAAGAAACATACAAACAACATTTTCATAGAGAGTATGACCTTTTATAAAGAGATATGTGTTTTCTGGCGTAACACCTAAGCTATGAAGTTCTTCTTTAAATTGGTTTATTTGCTTATCTGAAATTTTATCAAGGGTTGCAATCTTCTTTTCAACAGATTCCTTTAATTTTTTAAGCGGTTTGGAAGAGCAAACATCAACTTGCTCTAATAATTTTATTGTGTTTGAAAAATCTGCAATTGTAAAACTTTTAGAGTGCTCTTTTTCATGATGCAATGAATAGATGAATAAATCATAAATTATTGAGGAATACGATTTTAAAAAACCAACATAATCAAATAATTGTTCATCTTGCAAGGTTGCTTTTACAACTACGCCATGAAGACTTTCAGCATAACATTTAAAATTTTCAATCGAATAAGTATAAGTTTGAAAAACATAAGGGTTGTCATTAACTATTTTTGATACGTCTGTATAACATTGTAGTAAATAGTCATAATCACTATCTACACAAAGTATTTTCATTTTACCTACGTCATTTATTTGTTTGAGTACTTCTGTCTTTCCTCTATCTAATGATGTTTTTGAAGCGGGATGTATTTTTGTTTGCAACTCACATCTCTCAAAAATATCTTTCCAAAATGGAATATCATCTTCATTTTCAACATAAACCTCTATTACAATTCCTTTAGATTTATTGAGTGCATTCTGAGCTTCAAAAAAATCTGATGTAATTTTATCTATTAATCCGCTCATTTTTATCGTTTTTTGGTGATAATTTCAGGCACTTCAAAGACTTTATCCATCCAACCATCCAAAACCATTGAAGGTGAGTGCGTCGCTATAATAATTTGAGCATTATTATTGATGCTTCTAATGTTTTCTATTAATTTTTCCTGCCAATCGGTATGTAATGAAATTTCTGGTTCGTCCATAAACAAAACACAATTTCTATCCTCTTGTATTAAGGCTGTCAATAAAATGATGACTAATTGCTTTTCACCCGATGATAGCATATGAGGCGTTAAAACTTGTTTTCCCAATTTAAAGATCAGTTCATTCTTATTTCTATCAATCTTCTTATTGGTAGGCTCGAATAAAGCATCAATTGTGTCTAAAAACAAATTCTTTTTAAAGTCAATGTCAATTTGGGGATCATTTACAATTGATTTTGAGGATAAGGCCTCTATCGCTTTTTTGCCAATATTGATTTGGTATTCAAGATATTGTTTTTGAAGTAAATAAAGTTGTAAATCTAATTCGGTACTAACCGCTTCGTTAGTCAGTTGACGTACCGCTTCATATTCTTTTAATTGTTGATCAAATGTACTGATTAGAGCGACACCTAATACCTCGTGTAGCTCTTCTTTAGTCATTTGCACGTTTTCAAAAGAAAACATAGCGCCTTCAATAACCTGTATTTTTCTAATAAAATCTCTACCTTCAGGTTGTTTTAACTCGGTAATGAACTCATTGAGTGATTTGTCTTTTTTAGCTTTTTTGACTAGACTTTCAAGAGTATCCTTAATCCTTTTGTATGTTATAAATTGATCGTTGTTAAAGGTCATTTTGACACTATCAACCAAATCGGTTGTGCGCCATTTTAGTTTACCATATAGCGTACCCACAATTAAATCTAAAAGGGTGGTTTTGCCAATACCATTTATTCCTGCTAAAACATTGACATCTTCATTCAAATGCCATTCGATATCATATTTATTCCACAGGTTTTTAATTTCGATTTTCTTAATGTATCTAATACTTTCCATTTAGCTTTATTGTATGAGTGAGTTAATTTAATTTAATTGCACAAAATTTCAAGTAAACCACGTTTGAGTATTTAGTGGCTGAACAAAAACCCCTTACCTCATAAATGAGAAGGCACACAGCACAAGAAAGAACCTTCAATTAGAGTCCAATCGAAGTGAAACTCAGTCAAGTGAAACTCTGTGTTCCTCTGTGTTCGCCGTAAAGAAAAGGGTTTTCGTTCAAACACTAAATAAAATACAGACCTGAAAATTTAGGGTTCAGTACTTATTTGCTGTAAGTTGCTATACCCATTTTAATTGTCTCAACCAGTTCTTTACTATTCCAAGGTTTATACAAACAGCGGAGTAAATGACCTTCCTGTTGGGCACGTTCAATCGCTGCTTGATCTGCTTGTCCAGTGAGCATGATTTTAACAATATGAGGCCATTTATCATGAACCTGAATCAGTAACTCATCTCCTTTCATACCTGGCATTAGCCAATCTGAGACAATTACCAAAATCTTAATGCCTTCTTCATGTAGTTCATTAATGATTTCCAAGGCTTCTTCCGCACTTTCAGCAAATTCATAGCGGTAGTTGTCATTAAATGCTTTGTGAAATTCTATTTCAAGCGTTTCCAATACCAGTGTTTCATCATCAACACATAAAATAGCGGCTTGAGACATAAAATGGTTTTCTCCTTACTTAATTAAATAAATCATTTTTGGGCATGAGCAAGGGATTGCCCCTGACAACTCTAAAAACATTATCGCGTGATAGGCAAAGATACCGTAAACGTGGTTTGACCAGGTTGACTTTCTACCTTGATTGTCCCCTCGTGTTTTTTAATAATTTTTTGGACAATATCTAAACCTAAGCCACTGCCTTCACCGGGCGGTTTAGTGGTAAAAAATGGTTCAAATATCTTTTGTTGA
>Ga0233403_10000843_pt1 | contig 14685 bp, 10 predicted proteins | sample Na_oxic_1_MG_FD_179866 | JGI IMG/M metagenome (GOLD analysis project Ga0233403, IMG submission 179866) | Seawater microbial communities from Saanich Inlet, British Columbia, Canada - Na_oxic_1_MG | ecosystem: Environmental > Aquatic > Marine > Inlet | place: Canada: British Columbia | collected...
ATGTAAGGGGCCAGTAAACGCGGTGAAACCCACCATAACCATTTATTTTATGAAATTGAAAAGTATGGTGGGCGCTTTGAACTCTACCCACCATACGCAATAATACCAAACTTCAGCTTGGTACTCCAACAGACAGTTTACAAGTTATAAAACGCTCCTTTTCCCGGATAAGTCACGTTGTTTCCCAATTCTTCTTCTATACGAATCAATTGGTTATACTTGGCAACCCGATCCGAGCGCGACAGTGATCCCGTTTTAATTTGGCCAACCGAAGTGGCTACCGCTAAATCAGCAATGGTACTGTCTTCCGTTTCGCCGGAGCGATGGGAAATGACGGCGGTGTAGCCAGCGCGTTTAGCCATCTCAATCGCTGCCAAGGTTTCGGTCACGGTACCAATTTGGTTGAGTTTAATCAGAATGGAATTGGCAATGCCTTTATTAATACCCTCCTTCAAAATGGCGGTGTTGGTGACAAATAAGTCGTCGCCAACCAGTTGCACTTTTTGGCGGAGTTTGTCAGTGAGTATCTTCCAACCTTCCCAATCATTTTCAGCCATGCCATCTTCAATAGAAATAATCATTGGATATTTATCGACCCAGGCGGCCAGATAGTCGGTAAATTGGGCTGAATCGAGTTTTTTACCTTCGGAGGATAGGTTGTATAGGCCATCTTCATAAAACTCCGAGCTGGCCACGTCTAGTCCTAAGTGAATGTCTTGCCCAGCCTGAAAGCCGGCTTTTCCGATGGCTTCCAAAATGACTTCGATGGCTGCCTCATTGGAAGATAAGTTAGGCGCGAATCCGCCTTCATCACCAACGGCGGTATTCAAGCCTTTGGATTTTAAAACGGCTTTCAAGGCATGAAACACTTCGGCACCATAGCGCACGGCTTCTGTCAACGATGACGCACCGGTGGGCAAAATCATAAACTCTTGTAAATCCACATTGTTGTCGGCATGGGCACCGCCGTTGATGATATTCATCATTGGCACCGGCATTTGCATTTGTCCGGCCCCACCTAAATAACGATAGAGTGGGATTTCCAGTTCATTCGCCGCTGCCTTAGCCGCTGCCATAGAGACCGCTAAAATGGCATTCGCCCCTAAACGCCCCTTGTTGGGCGTACCATCAAACTCCATCATGATATTATCAATTTGAGTCTGTGCCGTTACGTCGATACCGACTAAGATATCGCTGATTTTCTCATTGACATTATCAACCGCGTTCCGTACACCTTTGCCAAGATAGCGGCTGTTGTCGTTATCGCGTAATTCAATCGCCTCTCTGGAACCGGTGGAAGCACCACTTGGCACCGCCGCGCGTCCCATCGCATATTCGGTAGAAACTTCCGCTTCAACGGTGGGATTACCACGAGAATCAAGAATTTCACGAGCATGTATTGCAGTTATTTCTGACATGTTTTTTTTCCGGTTAAGTTGTCAGTGAGTTTAAATAAAATCCAATTTTTGAAAACAATCGGATTTATCATTGGGTAACAAAAGTATTTTCCAAAAAACCGTGTTGTTTGACTATGCTATCAAGCTCTTTGAGTGTTTTGAGCAACTCCGCTATTTTGTCCAACGGCAACATATTAGGGCCATCGCTTAGGGCTTTATCAGGCTGCGGGTGTGTTTCCATAAATAGGCCGGCCACGCCGGCAGCCACAGCGGCACGCGCTAAAACCGGCACAAATTCCCGTTGCCCGCCCGACACTTGGCCTTGTCCACCGGGCTGTTGCACCGAATGAGTGGCATCAAACACGACCGGGCAATCGGTGTCGCGCATCACGGCTAAGGATCGCATATCGGAGACAAGATTATTATACCCGAAACAAATGCCACGTTCAGATATCATAATATCATCATTGCCGGCTGCCCTGGCTTTATTGACGACATAAGTCATATCCCAAGGGGCCAGAAATTGGCCTTTTTTGATATTAACGGGTAAGCCTTGGCGTGCGACATTTTGGATAAAATTGGTTTGTCGGCACAAAAAGGCTGGCGTTTGTAGTACATCAACAACGCTGGCCACTTCTGACAATGGCGAGTCTTCATGGACATCCGTTAGGACGGGTACCCCGATTTGTTGGCGGACTTGTTCGAGAATGCGTAAACCTTCCTCCAAGCCGACACCACGAAAACTTTGGAGCGATGAGCGGTTGGCTTTATCAAATGAGGATTTGTAAATAAATGGGATATTTAATTGCTCCGTCATCGCCTTCAATTGTCCGGCCGTCTCGATGGCCAATTGTTCCGATTCAATCACGCAAGGACCGGCAATCAGAAAAAAAGGTTGATCTAATCCAATTTCAAAACCACAAAGTTTCATGTTTATTTCCAGTAATAGAGCAAATTAACGGTTACCAAAAAATTGGACAAAATTAGACTTTCTTGTACAATTTGCCCAACAAAAAGAATTCAAGAAATCATTATGACTTTAAAATGAAATAAAGTAATACTGATTGAGATTATTTAATTATTACCGTTAATTTTCCGGTGCCTACCAGTCTCAAGTACTGAATTTAGGTTTTTTTTTGGTAATAATTGATTATTCCCATCATTGAAATACCAATCCAAAAAATCTCAATGACAAAACTGCCTAAATTAAAATTGATCAACAAACTGATCAATAATAAAATGGCACCAATTAAATTGATGACGTAGAACTTGACATTTTTATTATCAAGCCAATCACGTTCGGCGGCCAAATAAGCAAAAACCACACAAGCCATGCCAATCATACTAATAACATGTCCTATGTTTTGTAGTGACAAGAGATTTATCATTTCCATTTAGATTCCTCTACACGATCAGTTTCTTGCCATTTTTGATGGGCAAGACGAAAGATTTCAACGATTTCTTCAAGATCGTCGGAAAATTGAATCAATGCCATATTATCAGGATTGATGAGTGGGATACTATTTTCTCTTTGAGAAAACGTCATGTCATAAAACTCCTCTAAAATCGGTTTCCATATTGGCGAAACAATGAACGGAAATTCGATTGGTAGATGATTAACCTGTTTAAGTTGCCATAAAAAAGCCAGTTCCAGTAAAGTACCAATGCCGCCGGAATCGATATATGCACCTTGAATGAGAGTGACAAAGGATTGGAGCCGCGTGGTAAAGTGTTTATAAAGCTTATCTGTATGTAAGTATAAATTACCCTCTTCCTCAAATGGCAGATGTACACGCACTCCATAACTTTTGGGTCGGTTTCCTTTTTTAAAATGATCCCATTGTTCTATGACAGCCTGCATCATTCCTTGATTGGCGGCTTCCATAATACCCGGTCCGCCACCGGTCACAATATCGACTCCCAATGTTTCAACAAGGGCTTGGCTCAGCTCACCAATAAATTGAAATTCTGGCGTATTGGATTGTAAGCGGGCGCTTCCGAAAATAGCAATGCTAAAGTTTTTGGCTTGATGAGAAGCGGATGAAATATCGATAACGTGTTCATATAACCTCTCTATCTTATTAAGCAACTGGATAAGTGGCATTTCTGTTGGCTCGGTTGTCAAAGCCATCAGATTATCAAGTGCTTCGATATCACGAACAAATTTTGTCATTTTTTAATCCAGGTGAAGGTGTTATTTGACTGGTTTTAAAAACCGATCAGTCTTGTAGGGTGGGTAAGTGGGCACGAGTTACTTCAAAAAATACCACCATCTTCAAGCCCACTTGCCCACCATCTTCCCTTTAAACAAATCGCCGATATTTTGCAAACCTCGGCGAGGAAGTTTTAAACCAATCATTCAAATTTTTTTGGGCACATTCGTTTCCTGCACCAGCATCGGTTCTGGCAATTCAAGTGGTGGTTTTTCAAACAAATTGTGTGCTGATTTTAAAAAAGGTAATAAAGCCAGTGCAATCACTATCAGTACCATACCAAACTTGGGGAGGTAGTCTATCCAAATGAAAGCTATCAGAATCAAGAATAAACTGGTGGTTATGATCATTAAGGAAATCCAATTAATTCCTTTCAGTAGACTTTCTAAAAATTCGTTGAAATTTGATAGCTTATTCGCCAGTAATGAGTAAAACATATATAGTAATAATAAGGTTAAGTACAAGAAAGATTCTTCAAGCAATATTATGGCTATAATACCCAACCATTTAAAACCAAATTTCTTGGCAATCATAAAGATTAATAGAGCAATTATGGTCACAAAAAGAGCCCATTTAGCCTGTTCAGTGGTGCTGTCTAACAAAGGCGGAAAATTGAGTAGTTGATTGAGTACTGCCAGCGCCATATAGAACCCTAAGAATAAGGTAAAAAATCCGATAACACGCAATGGTAAAGCATTAAATAAATTTGAGACCCTATTTTTAAGGAACATTTCTTTTTGAGTCATATTACCATATTCAAACAATTCAATCTCTCCCCCTCCTTGAATCTGATATGCAACTAGGCGGGAAGTCTGTTGTTTGGCAACCACACTGATCGTTTGTGCTGGAACCACTTCATAACGAATCCGTAAATCTCCAATTTTTGGAAAGATGGGACTTTCACCGATATAGTAACCGCCGTCATAAAAATGTATTTTTTTATCTGGAAACTGGGCGTTGAAGTGTTTTTGCGTTGGTTTAAATATCTTTTTGGGCACCGGTTGTGATTGATAATGTGCAATTTTCTCAACAATGGCGGCGGATAAAGTAAACTTTTCTACGGCCACTTGTTGTGCAACGACGGTTTTTCCGCCCAGCAGCATTTTGGGATTATGATGTTTTTTGGGCGTATCAAATTCGCTAGAGTCAATATGCTGTTCAGCCCAGACTTTTTCATATTGGTAGACAAAATCCAAGTAATTATAAGATTCTTTCCACTGATACATTTCCACTACCCGTTTTAATTTTATTCTATCTATAACAGTCAGGTTAAATGTATCATCTGTTAAGGATTCATCTGTAGTGGCAGTACCGGTTAGATGAACGAGTTTGCCCTCTTTAAACTTATCGACATAATAAGGTTTAATTGACTGAGCTATATTTTCGCTTTCCGCTAAATTTATCGCGCGTTGTACGGTATAAGTTTCGTTGCATGAGAGCGACATGAAGGTCGTCAAAAACGACAATAATCCAATCGACATAGCCGAAAAAGTTATGAAAGTCTTGCACCACCATGAGGTACAGATTGTTCCAGTTGAATCAGACATGAGTTTTTTTTACCAGGGTTGGAGTCCAAAGCTTTAGCTTTGGGCGCCCAAAGCTGAAGCTTTGAACTCCAGCCAAATGCTTTGGACTCCAATAAAAAATTTATTGCACGATAAGTCCATAGAGTTTGCGATTTTAAAGGATTGGGGGCAACCATAAAGGATTGCCCCTACGGTCATTATTGATTCGTAGGGGTAATCCGTTGCTCCAACCCCAATCCGTTGCTCCAACCCCAATCCGTTGCTCCAGCCCGGATGGGTATTTTATTTTTGGCGAGTTACCTAAGTACCTTTTTTCATAAGGACGACCATTTTTAGAAAAAACAATTCTGCATATTGTGAGATATTATGCTTTGTGTAAGCGTAAAATTTGTTCAATTTCCTTAATGTCCTCATCAACTAAACCAAACCACCGATAAATGAGTTCATCATTATTTTGTTCAAGCACTTCTTGCTCTTTTTTATCAAAAGTTTGCAAAAGTAGGCGTGTGTTGGCTACCAATTGATTTACCAAAGTCAGCGATTTGGCCTGTCGAAAGTCCGGTATTGGATAAAATTTTAGATAAGAAGTCCAATAGCGAAACCGTTTAGAATACAGTGTATTACCACTGGTCACTTTATGAAAAAACTCCAAAACGCTAGAATTTAATAAAGATAACACCAGCAAGTAATGTTCAATAGACCTCTCTTTAAGCAGAATATAAAAACAAGTGCCATTCACAAAAAAACCCTTATCATCTAAAGCAAAACGATTGTGGGTTGAAATGTCCGGCGTAATGATTTTAACGGATTTAAAATCGGCCGGCGATTGATGTACCCAAATCTCATACCATTGTCGCCCACTTTTTTTGAGATAAGCACGCGCTTCAAGTTGTTTTTGATGAGAAAGTAAATAGTGTTTGGTATTTGGGTATAAATTCAGATCAATTGGCAATAGCTTGTTATTTTGATATTGGTAAGGATATAAAACCGAGAGATCACGTTTTTCCTGCCAATCACAATGCCATTTAAAAACATTATGGCTTTCCAAAATCGGAAAAATCACCGTCGATTCTAACTGGCAGTGATGAATAAAATCAAACGTCATGGGCTTAATGAAAACATTATCAGCCGTCGTTTTGAGTCCAACACTGATTTTTTGACTGATATCGGCTAACGTGCAAAGTGCATTCTGTTTCAGTTTTTCAATGAGTTGATGTTCTTTAGGGGCGTGAAATGTCCACACCGGTTGATTCTGGGTTGGCTTTGCTAATTCAAATTGTTCGACCTGAAAATAGCGTTGTCGCCATTTTATACATTCGCAACCGGATTGTTGATTCAATAACTCAAATAAATCATCCACTTTAACATGAGCATTAGGTGGAGTCCTCATTTCTTGAATGGAAGTGTAAAGAAATGAGTTTGACACCCTGACGGGTTTTTCCAGAATTAATATCATCGGTAAAATCGCCGCTTCAAATAATTTAGTATCCGCCAGATCAAGAATTTCAATGAGATTATAATGTTCTAAAATGTAAGCTCTTAATGCTTTTGCACCTTGAGTTGTTAACAGTTTATTAGAAGTCATATAGCCTAATTGTCCTTCGGGCTTGAGCAAATCGTGCCCTAATTCAATGAACAATCCCGCTAAATCAAATCGTCCACGCGCTGTCTGGTATCGTTCAATGTACTGAGTTCGGCGGGCTTCCGGCTGTACATGTTGAATCCGAATATAAGGCGGATTACCGATAATACAATCAAATCCGCCTTGGGCAAAAACGCTGGTAAAGTTGTCGTGCCAATTGAAAGCCTTTGGGTTATCAGTTAGCAAATTAATTTGATGATGAGCAACTGAGTGAAGTAAAGCATCACCTTGTTGAATAGAGAGTGTTACTTTTTTAACACCCAGTAAATTGGCCTTTTTTTCCAGTTGTTGTTTAGCTTCTTGTATGGCATTATGTTCAATATCAACACCATATAAATTATTTTCTAAAATAGAGCGGATATCGTCAGCGGTTAATTGTCCAAACTGCTGTTGCCACAATGAACAAAGTAAATCAAAGGCTTTGAGCAGAAATAGTCCGGAACCACAAGCCGGATCCAGTATTTTGATGTGACGCAACGCGACAAAATTATTTTTTTCCAAATAAGATAATAGCGTGTGACGGACAATATAATCAATCACACTATCTGGCGTATAATGAATTCCCAATAATTTACGTTGTTGTGCAGAATATTGAGTTTGATGATGACGAGCTGATTGTTCTATTTTCATGGGTAGCAATGTAATAATGGGAATACTAACAAGGATTCTTTCTATAGCGTTTCCCGTTTGAATGAAGAAGTACACCTCCCCAACCCCGATGCCAGCCAAGTACAACGGATACTTGATTGCTTGGTACTTCACTCAATCGGGAAACGCTATACGTGGTTGGTGTTGGAGTCCAAAGCTTTAGCTTTGGGCGCCCAAAGCTAATGAGTTATCAGGAATGCTATAGATTGTCTTGGAAAAATTCTATTTCTCTTTTAAAGTTCAATGCCTCCGAATTTTTTAACGTCTCGATAGCCTTTTCTGCCTCCAGTTTATTCAATTGATTATTGGTCGTTTTTGATATTCCGGTCAACTGAGAATTCTCCATCGGCGATATGAGGGTTGGTAATTCGTTTGGATCTCTTAAATTGGCCATCAAATCTTCCACAATGTCTTTGCCCAGTTGCATATATTCAAAAAATTCTTTGAGTAGTTGATAGTTGAGTACGGTATCAAAAATAGGCGGCTCAAATAAATCTTCTGCCACTTCTATTGCCAGATGAAATTTACCATTCACAAAGGATAAGTACACCGGTTTTTCTAGCCGACGACGAAAGTCTAACAGACGGTGCATAAAACGGTTAGAAATAACATGACGTGCTATCGCCGGATTGTCGCTGTAAATGACAAATTCACGATCAATTTCAGGATCGCCTAATTTGATTAATTCTCGCTGGTTTTTTGTTCTCCAAAATAACAGTTTTTCAAACCAATTGCCTAACCCGCTTAACAAACCGCCTTGTTGCTCATTGGGTAAAATGAGTGTCACCCCGGTAAAATCTAACTGAAAGTCGTAGACAAAAAATAATCCTTTGAAAACGGTTTCTTGGTAAGTCTTAATTTCGGTTTCTTTTGGAACTTCGACTTTAGTACGGATTGAGTCTTTCCAAGGATCGTAATCCCTTTGTTGTGCCCATCCATCGTATTCCTTTTGATCCGCCCATCCGTCGTAGATGGGTTCATAGCCCGCTTCATATTCATAGACGGGTTCAGTGACTTCTGGCTGAATTTCGATCTCTTCTATTTTTTCTTCTTGGGCATGGACTTCAGAAAATTTGACCTTGATCTTGCCCAAAGTTCCTTCAACATAATCTTGTCCCGTCCACAAATCAACTGTGTCTCCGTATTGTTCCTGAAACAAATGGCTGGCTTCAAACGTTTCAACGGCAATTTGTTTTTCTGGATCGAAGCTCAGGCCTTCATCAACAAATCGGACAATCGGAGTAATAATGTGTTTTTTGAATTCGATATTGTTATAGGGTTTCACTTGACGATAGGAACGTATGAGCTCCACCGTGAGAACTATCATACTGAGACTGGTTAACACCATGCCAGAATTGAATAGCCAATCCGGGCAATTTTCGGGAGTCATGATAAACAGAGCGACTATCGCCAAAATGGCGGTTGTCATCAGTAAGCTATAAACGAAAAAAAGGAAGCTGAGCTTCTTGACAAAGCTTTGATGCTGTTTTTCAAAGGCGATTAATTTTGGCTCTAAATCGGTTCGGTAAAAGGTGCTAAAATCTTTGTCCATGTTGGTAGGGCGGTGTTTTTGAGAAAGGGCAATCACAACGGATTGCCCTTACGATTTCATTGTAGTTGTTTTTCTGGAACCTGGTATTCTGGAGTCAGAGCAGATTGTGGCAGCGGTTTTCGCACCCATTTGAAAAAATAGAGTAAAATGATGGCTATCATAATAAGTAATCTGCCCGTCATGGGGCTATAATCTATCCACACGACAGCGATGAGGGTGAGGGTAACCATAGTGGCTAGAAGCATTGAAGTGAGCCAGCCTTTTAATTCAATCGCGTTGCCGAGTAACGGTACAGAAGTATTGAGTACCCACGAGACGCTGAAGATGGCATAGAAACCGATGAACATCATCAATAGCCCGATCATTCGGTCAGGTAAGCTTTGAAGAAAGCGATAAATTTGTTGTTTAAGAAACATTTGATCAGCAGTTAGGGTACCATATTCTAACCATTCAATTTCATCGTTCGTTTGAGTGATGTACGGGAGTAACTTGGACTGTTCTTGTTTGGCTATCACGCTGATGGTTTCGGGCAACACTTGTGTAAATTGAATCCGTAAATCACCAATTTGTGGACGATCTGGGTTTTGCCCAATATAATAATGGCCATCAATCATAAGTAGCGGTTTGGTTCCTATTTGGGCATGGAGGTTTTGTTCCAGTTGCCAAAGGGAAACTTCTTGCATCGGCAATGGTTGATAATGGTTTATTTTGGTAATTAGGCTGGTTGATAAACTCAAATAACCCAATTTTGCTTGGGTAGTCATCGCAAGCCTGGTTTTCATCGGCATGTAGACCGGATTTCGGTGCTTGTCAGGGCGTTGAAATTGCTTAGAATCAATCAGGGTTTCGGACCATTTTTTAGCATAAAAAACGTCAAGAGTACCGTATTCGTCCGTCGATTGGTGTTCAACCCATTGGTACATTTCCACCCGACGGCGCAATTTTAGGACATTGATCACGTTCACTTCAAAGAGCGGATCTCTTAAAATTTCTTCAGTCATCACTTCGCCGCTCAGATGAACCAATTGACCGTCATTAACCTCGGCACTGTTAAAATCCGCCTCAATTGAAATAACGGCCCTTTCTCCTTCTGTTAAGCTTTTGGCATGACGGAGAGTCTCTTGTTCGTTTGAAATCAGTGTTTTTAGGGCACTGATACATAATAATAATCCAACAAATAATCCAATCAGACTCCATAACAGAGCCGATATATTGTAAGATTCTTGTAATTTTTCGGTGAGGGTGGTATAAATATTTTCCTCGGACATGTTTATCTATCAAAGTTTTAGCTGGAATACCAAGCTTCAGCCTCACTGCCATTAAGTTAAGGATTTTTCGCCGGTTTTTCGCCGGGCTGGAGCAACGGATTGGGGTAACCACAAGGAAGCCCTACGGTCATTGATGTAGGGGCAATCCGTTATGGTTGCCCCCAATCCGTTATGGTTGCCCCCAATCCGTTATGGTTGCCCGACACGATATGGCAGTCAAGCTTCAGCCTGGTACTCCAACAATGGGAAAATGCGCCACTCCGTCATTCATTCAACTGTTTAGCCACTTTAGCCACTCGGACGCGCGTTTTTTGGCCTTCAATGCCAAAGTCATTGTCATTGATGAAGGCGACATATTCATCATCCAGTATGGCGATTCCCTCTATTTTAGAGTCTAAATCAGATATTTCACGGCGGGAATCAAAGACTTGTTTCTTGCTGACCGGGATAATACCTCTGGCTGCCAAATTGGGCAATGTTTCCAACGCCACTGAGTTGGATTGAACAGAGCCGATATCCCACTCGGTGCCCAGGATATTCGTCGCACCGTCCAAGCTTGACAGTCGATATAATTTGGTGTGTCTGGTGAGACGTTCCAGAATCACCAATCTATCGGTGCCTAAAGCCACCATGTCACTGATTTTCACGTCGCTTTGCTGAGTTGAATTATCGGCCGTAAACGTTTCCGGCTCATCTATGATATAGACATACTCACCCACCATACTGTCTAAGTCGCCCAGATGGAGACTTAATTTAAACAGGCGGACGTAACGAGAATTTTGGTAGGCCTGATGGTTCGGATTTTCCAGTGGGCTTTCCATGATAAAATACAAAAATTGCTCATCCGGGCTGATAGCGAGCGACTCAATACCACGATTCAGTGGCCGCTTTGTTAGGATGTTGGGTAATGCGCCAATCACCCGATAATTCGCGTCTTTTAAATCGTTTTCTACGCCAATGGGGACCACTCGTTCAAGAATACGTCCATTGGCAGCGACGTGAACCAAACTCGGCGCATACTCATCCGCTATCCAAAATTGCCCATTGGATAACTTAACAATGGCTTCCGAATCGATGCCTTCTGGGTCAAATGGCAGTTGTTTGCCATCGTTATCATAGCCTTTTTCGGTCGTCATCACTTGCAACGGATTCGGCAGCCCAGTAATCGGATCATCATCACGATCTAGAAGCGGGATGGTTTGGACGACTTGATAGCCAACCTTTTTACCAAGAAGTCCTCCCGTATCAATATTCAACTTATAAATGGTTGGCGTAAAATGACTCATTGGGAAAATTTGACCCTCTTCATCCAGCGCATTGCTGTTATCCCGGCAAAAATTCTCAATACCAATCACCGCCTTGCTCTCATCACAAGCAATATTAGGGCCTCTATCGGTGATGGTATAAAACTCATCAATGTCATCATCACGAAAATGAAAGGCTCCGTTGCCAATGCCGGCCGACAGTGCCAGAGTTTGGCTGCCTCTAAAAGACACGCTTCCCAGCGATTCATCGATATCAATCCGTTCCTCACTGAGCGTGATATCTGGAATGATATCGCTGTCCAAGATATCATCAGAATCGTCGCCTTCGCACCCAGTCATGGTGACAACGAGGGTGCCTAACAATAACGCTTTATGTAACTTCATAGGTCAATTCCTTGTTTATTAGATATTATATCGATTTAAATGTTCCGGGAACGAAGCTGAAATTAATTATTCGTGCAAGGTACGCCTTGCACTCCTGAGCGAATAAATTAAGTTAAATATCCGTTTTCAAAAATAGGATTTCTTTAATTTAACAATAATTCAATAATACTCGAAAATCAACCTGACCGGTTTTTAAAACTGGTTTGGCTTAACAATTTTAAATAATTATAAATATTTATTTTCAAAAATTTATTTTTCAGAGCGATTTTTAAAACCGGTCGGCCCATTTGATAGGCGGTCAACTTGAAAAATAAAGTTTGTTGAATAATAGACTTGTCCCTTAATAAGGACTTATAACTTATTAATTAATAAAGTCTTTTTAAACACAAAAGAGATACATCTGAAATAAAAGAGACCAAAATAGGTTATATGTCTGATAAGTACCCGTCCACAAGTTTTCAGGTATTTTAACTATATAAACGATTGTTTTTATTAGCTTTATTTTTTAAAAATATATGAACGGGTACTTACAATTGATTAAGAACACCTTGACAAGAGAATTTTTTTTATGAAACGATTTCAATCTGATTATTATTTTACTCTGACCCCAATTATCTTGGTAATGAACGATTTACAACACAGATAGAAAATTTAACCAAAAGACGAGTGACAGCAAGGAAAGCCGGGCGACCAAAGAAAGATAATCAAGTAATAGATAATGCTCAGGATAATCAATTAATTTTACTCTGACCCCAATTATCTGACCCCAATTATTCAGGACAAAAAATTTTCCGCTCGACGCTCCGCGTCCTGTAGCCGAAAAAATTTTTGTCCGGTACAAAGATATATTATATATAAGGATGTGCGATTGATGTCGTGTCGATTTTATTTTTGCCGTTTTTTAAAAACACTCATTTTTCATGGTAATCAGGATAAAACAATTTGAGCGTAGCTACTTATAATCCAAGTTTTTTTTAAACTTAGATTCTCTCCTTTTTTTAGAATCCAAGTTTTAATAAAAACTTGGATTCTCTCCTTTTTAGATATATCTAGTATAAAATCAATAGGTTATCTGCTTTTATGTAAAAATTCAAATGACTGTCCGCCCGCTATCCTGGTCATTTTTCTGAGGAGGTTTATCATCACTGCCATTAGATTGAACGCGGTTATAAATAAAACTTTCAGGAACCTATCCCACTATTCAAAAAATACTGAACAATGAGAGAAACTTGCAAAACTCCGATGTTCAACAATAAATCAATAACGAGTACTTAATAGTATGTAAGTTATTGATTTTTTATGTCTAAGAGTTTTGCAAGAGGCTCAATGAGTAAAAAGATTTTGGTTTGTGACAAAAAACGAGGTTTAAAAAATCCGATTTGTTCAAAAAATCGGATTTTTATGCTCAAAAATGAATAGTGGGATAGGTTCAGTGATGATCGAGCCGCAACCAAGTTTTAGTTTTAGCTTTGGAGACATTATGATTGAAAAAACCCTTATCCGCATGTAGGCGAAATCGTGCATTTTATTGTCCATGCCTTTGGTTTATTTGGCCGGGGCGATGATTTGAGAACATGAAGGAATTGATTGAAATAGTCATTAATAAAGTCATTTCAACTTTAGCGGCAATTTTACCGATGAGAATTATAAGTGAGTGCGCGGCTATTTTTAATATCCTATAAAATCAATAGGTTATCTGCTTTTATGTAAAAATTCAAATGACTGTCCGCCCGCTATCCTAGTCATTTTTCTGAGGAGGTTTATCATCACTGCCATTACATTTATTTAACGCCGGAGACATTATGATTGAAAAAACCCCTTATCCGCATGTAGGCGAAATCGTGCATTTTATTGTCCATGCCTTTCGTTTATTTGGCGGGGGCGATGATTTGAGAAAACGTTTGGACCGTTTTGCCAAAGAAAAAGATTTTAATATCGCAAAGGCAAACACGCTCATAGACGATGCTTTGCTGGAACCGCTACGAAAAATTGACTCTGCCCTTGCTACTAATATACAGGCATGGCTCACCAAACTGTTGGATGATTATAAAACCATTATTTTGACTGTGCCAACAAATCTGGCTGATCGTACTACCATTGTAAAGATTTTGGTTGATGAACTGTTTGTGCCAAGTACTCTCGCTTTTGTGAAAAAATTACCTGATTCAGCATTGATTGAAAAATGGTTTGAAACTGGTGACACAATTGCCGTTAAAGAAGTTTTGTCTTGGTGGATGCAAACGAATGGAGTGTCTGAAAAAGAGCTCATTGATACTCTATGCCGCTACTATGAGAATGATGATGAGTCTATTCCTCGATTGTTGCAGCGTTGGAAACAGGGCAATGGGCTACCTGAGATCAGTTCTCTGCTCAAATTCAAGCACCTAAATGGCTTGGTTAGCTGGCTACTTTTAGCAAGAGCATGGCAACACACTACCCAAGTTTTTGCAAAAACATTTGGAGATAAAGAGTTATTTATTAAACTTGTCCATAACCTTTATCAAAAAAAGCGTGAAGGTTTTGCTCCTGATTGTGTGCGAGTCAGATTGGAACCTTTAGACAAGCATTTTTTAAATAATTGCTTGGCTCCAGTTTTCGAGATTTCTCTTGATGAGGAGAAAACCGTTGACGATGAAATACGAGCACAAGCCGCACTCCAAAATTTTGAGCAAAATGAACTTTCTCCCTATTTTCGCTATTTTTCTGAAGAAGGTTGGGGAAATTATTATGCCTTGTGTGCTGATTATGAACAAGCACTCAAGCATTACCAAAAGGCTTTTGAGCATGGGG
>Ga0233403_10000844_pt1 | contig 14683 bp, 17 predicted proteins | sample Na_oxic_1_MG_FD_179866 | JGI IMG/M metagenome (GOLD analysis project Ga0233403, IMG submission 179866) | Seawater microbial communities from Saanich Inlet, British Columbia, Canada - Na_oxic_1_MG | ecosystem: Environmental > Aquatic > Marine > Inlet | place: Canada: British Columbia | collected...
CTTACTATCACTGAACCATTTAACAGTTCCCGTCGTACTCATCTTATAAAAACCTCAAATAAAAAAATACAAACTAACACAGAGAGATGACAATTTTATTGATAACTATTGATATGTCAACCAAATCGATCAACATTTCAAAGTTATGAATAAGGGAGAATCAGCCCTTCATCCCTTGGTGAAAGGTGGCTCACTTTACATTTAGTTTTAAAAACTATGTAATGAGCCTCTATGAGTTCCCATCTATCTTTAAATAGTGGCTAAATTTTGACTTAAATCTAAGCCATTTTCACCCGGATGGATTAGAACCCCCCCTCATTGACACTCACGGTATTCTAGTATGATGGTAGTCTTGAAAAAATTCAAGACTTTTATTGAGTTTAGTTTGATAAGATAATTAACAATTAGCAATAAATGATAACTGTGGTATTCAGTTTGAATTTTAAGACAACATACACTTGGCATGTATTCTGCTTTTCACCTTATCACAAATCTTGTAGCACACTTCTGGATGTTGAACTTTTCGCAATTTTTTAATCATGCCAAATTTTCCAACGAAAATACACAGTTGCACGCTCCAAAGCTTCCCCTCATTATATTATTAGGCATGACAACTCATCATTAGATAACAATTTCATAGACAAATATGGACATGTCTGCGAAATGAGGCAGACATTTCACATGCTGTGTATTAGTTCGTCACAGCCTTTTATCCCTCACCTAATGAAAGTTTGGGGTTACTTAGAAGCTTGAGAATCCATTTTTTTTGTTCCAAGCTAACCACCTCAAACATTGTGATAATATTATAAAAGTAAATAAAATGTCAAGTTTTTTGATATCATGTCCAACCAATCTTGTGCGAGCAAATGTACCACTTGAACTTAAGCGTGTGGTAGATACGGCTTTGCAAAAAGAAACTTCAGGGCGTTATCAAAGTGGTGGCGAATTTGTAAAAGCGTTCTGTGACAAGCGTGGAGAAGTCTAGCATGTGCATAGAAATGGTTTATTGCACCGATATCGGACGAGCCCGTGATCATAACGAGGATTGCATAGCTGGTGATAAATCTTTGGGATTGGCAATACTTGCAGACGGTATGGGAGGATATCAAGCCGGCGAAGTAGCGAGCGAAATAGCAATAAGAACCGTTATGGAAAAGCTACGCCTCAACACGTCTCCGAAGACTAAACGTTATGCTAACCATCGTTATAACGAAGCCACCGTGCAACTTGAACAATCGGTACTGAAAGCCAATCAGGTTATTTATAATATGGCTGAACAGCATTTTCACTACCAAGGAATGGGTACCACCGTGGTAGCCGTGCTATTTCATAATAATTTTATCAGCGTTGCCCATGTAGGCGATTCACGTTTATATAGGCTTCGTGGCAAAAAACTTATACCAATAACAACCGATCATTCAGTAGTGGAAGAACTGAAAAAAGGTGGCTATTACACCGAAGAACAGGCTCGCCAATCGAAAAGTAGGAATCTAGTAACAAAGGCTCTTGGTAAAGAAAAAACGGTTGATGTTGAGATTCAAGAATATGATATGTTAGCCCAAGATATTTATTTATTATGTTCTGATGGTTTAACCGACATGCTTGATGATCGTGACATATATACTATCCTTAGTAATGCCAAAACACTAGAACAAGCCGGACAATCATTAGTCGATGCGGCGAATGCCAAAGGGGGTAAAGACAATATTTCTTTGATTTTAGTTCGTCCACTAAAAGCTGCCCCCCCTAGCTGGTTACAACGGTTAATCAACTTTTTTAATCGAAAGTGGATAATGAGTTATTGCTAATTGTGAACTCTTGTATGCTCAAGATACTATTTTTTTCCCCTTTCCCTTTTCAATTATTCTCAAAAATAGTATCTACCCCCGCCGGTGGCATGAAGATAAATAATTCCGGCTTCAGTTTCTTATTACGCTTAACTTGAGTGAAAGTAATATAGGTGGTTTGCCCTAAATGATCCACAAGTTCAAAACCGAGTAAAATTTTCCCACGTACACTGATACGCATACTATCAAACTGCGCTTGGGCATCTTTAGGAACAAGTTCAAAGCGCGTTGAATGGGCTTGCCCCGATGTTGGTAGTCGATTAACAAAAAAATCTTCTTTGATATCACGATTACTGCTTAATAAAAAAGCCGGGGTTTTACCCACAGCTTTATCAAGGGTTCTAATCGTGACTTGTTCTAAATCTTCGTCATATATCCACACTTTTTTCCCATCTGCAACGATTAATTGAGTGTAGGGTTTTTGATATTCCCAATGAAATTGATTAGGGCGTTGCACATACATTTTGCCTTGCGACTTTTCCAACACATTGCCTTTTTCATTATAAAGAATTTGCTCAAATTGAGCCTGCAAGGTTTGCAGCCCTTGCAAAAAATCATCTAATTCATGAGCATAAAGCCAGCAAGGCAAACCCCATAAAAAAAGAAATAACCAATATCGTTTCATAATTTATTATCACTTGTCAGTCATCATTTAAGAAACCGGTTTAAAAATCACCGAAAAATTACACCACCAAAATTTAGGTATACTCAACACCAGCATAACCCCCGCTTTTTAAATCTCCCAAAACCCCATGAAACGTTTTGTTTGGTATTGCAAACCCCGTCCAGCAAAACACACGGGCACAATTTAAACTTTTGTGGCTCCCTAGGTCTTTTTCTTGCCCACCAACTTCTATTAGAAAAGTTAAGTTTGTGAACGTGCTGAGTATAGGTAGTCTCATACAAACGGATCAATGCCATTAAGTTAAGAAATATTTATTGGAATCCAAACCGTAAGACTTTGGATTATGTAGTTTAGAATCAAACACTTCCAAATCTAAAGGTTTGGATTCCAAAGCTTAACTTAATGGCAGTGATACAAACGGATACTATCCAGACAAGGATAACATCCGTTTTAATTCATTCACAATTCACAATTCACAATTCACAATTATTTCCATTTTATATTACAACCAATACTCGGCGTTTGTTCCGGACTGACCGTTTGTCCTGCCAACACCGTATCTAAAGCCTTGCGGATATCTTTGCCGGTAACCGCAACATTATTTTGAGGCCGCGAATCATCCAACTGACCACGATAGACACATTTTAAGTCTCGGTCAAATATATAAAAATCCGGAGTACAGGCTGCTTGGTAAGATTTTGCAACCGCTTGGGTTTCATCATACAAATAAGGAAAAGGATAGCCCATTTGTTGTGCAACTTCTGTCATCTTGGCCGGGGAATCCTGTGGATAATTGACCACATCATTGGCACTTATCGCAATAAAAGAAATGCCTTGTGGCTGATAATCTGAGCCAAGTTTCACTAACTCTTTTTGCACATGTATAACAAAAGGGCAGTGATTACAAATAAACATGATCACGGTGGCAATGTCAGATTTTAAACTATCAAGCGTCACCTCTTCACCGGTAACAGTATTAAGTAAACTAAAATCTGGGGCGATTGTGCCTAACGGCATCATATTAGATGGGGTTGCAGCCATTATTTAATCCTCGCATTGATTGAAAATGTTAACTTACTCACGGTATCAATAATTGGGATTCTTAAAAAATATTTCAATTACCAGCCAATTATTAATTCGCAAAAAAAATCTGACCAATTTTAAAAATCGGTCAAGTTTATGATTTTCACAACTTCAAACTACGATTTAGAATCTTCCAACTTTCCGGATTAGAATACCATCAAGATAGATATTTTAACCAGTAGACGTTATCCACTCTACCCGGCTGTCTTTAAACGACCGTTTTTGTCGTAGGTATAGCTCGTTACCCGCTCCGCCCAATCAGTCACTTTAACCAATTGGCTCGCAGCATCAGATTCATAATGCACTTTTTTGCCGTCGGGATAAGTCAAAGTAACCAAATTGCCGACTTCATCGTAGGCATATTTTAGGGTATTGCCTCGCGTGTCGGTGTATTTGATGACGCGGTTGAGCTTATCGTATTCGCGGGTAATTTAAGGCTCAATAACTACAAGGATTGTATTTTAAAAAGGATTTATAAGTGAGGAATTTCAAACTTTTACATCTTATACGCAGTTTGAAAAGTTTACACATAAACCAAAATCAATTTTGAGGGAAAATATTATGACAGTAAATCCTTTATTATAAATCCCTTCTAAAATCAATTTTGAGGGAAAATATTATGACAGTAAATCCTTTATTATAAATCCCTTCTAAAATACAATCCTTGTAGTTATTGTAAAAAATACTTTGAATTCGCAAAAACAACGAATTCGCCAGTCCGTTTAATCCGCGAATCCGCTGTATTCAACAGAAAGCCTCAACGAGAACAAGCCGCAACCGGCCAAGCTATCCCTTCAACATCATTCAGTTCCATACCCTCAACTTGAGTTGAGATACTAACCCCCCCAGTGAGCGAACAAGATTCAATATCAAGGGCATGGATACTTAACGTTTTATCATTGTGAATGCCAAATAACAGCCGTCCATCCGGCAACATGCAGTTTAAATGGCTAAATTCATTCGTGTGGCTGTTGTAAGCTAACAGTTTTTGGGGTTTGGCTCCATAGAGAATTACACCCTGATTGTCCCGTTTAAATGGCTAAATTCATTCGTGTGGCTGTTGTAAGCTAACAGTTTTTGGGGTTTGGCTCCATAGAGAATTACACCCTGATTGTCCCAAGTGATGTCTTCAATCGGGCCGTCATAAGCAATTGTTAAGGTGCCATGACCAGTTAGCGTGTTGATGGAAATTAAACCTTTGCCTTCTGCCCATCCCCAAAGCGAGCCGTCCGGTTTAAAGGATAAACCGTTGATTTCGTTAAATGTGGTTGCGTCAACCGGGGACAAATCGCCAGTGTCGGAATTGACTGTAGAGATAGCCGGGTGATGTACCATCGTCGCCAGCGGCGGCAAATATATGATCAGTATCGGGGTTGATATCCAAAGCTTCTATGTCCTTTTGGAAATGCAGTTGGCCCAGCAACTTCACCTCAAAGTCTTGAGCCGGGTTAACGGTGAAGAATTGAGTGTCCCTTCGGCCTTCATCGTGAACCGCATACCGGAGACAAGAACCTAAACCATTGGAAACAATATCAAAAATCAGAACAGATTCATCATAAATGCTAATGTTTTGAGGCGTGAAACTGTGTTTGTCCAATTTAGCGGTTAAAGTATAGTCGCCAGCAAGCTGGTGAGTTGATAATAGCCGTTGGCATCGGTTTCGGTGTCCATCGGCTGTTATCAAAACCCCAGACAGCGGGTTGCCATCGGTATCACGGACATGGCCTTCAATATCAAATCTGGGTACGTCCGTGGTGGTGAGTTAAAACAATTATCAGGTTGCGAATATCAGTGAATCTGCTAAAGTCGAAGTAAAAGCGGTAATACCGGAAGCGAATTAGATAAATCCTAAGCAACTGGCACTATGTGAGCTGTGGCACTGCTGAATCTATAATGGATGACAGAGCCTGATTGATTGCTGATAATGAGATTGATGATGCTAGTGAAGAGATAGCTGGAGACTTTGATGCGCTTTTAGATATTTATCGAGCCTTTAAACATGGAACGGATGTCAAAAGCGTTTTTCAAAGTAAATGAATACTATGATGGTTTTTTTTTAAAGTGAAAATATTTATTAATACCTTCGCCAAAAGTTTAGGTTAGTACAACGAATTGAGAAATAAACGAATTGAATTATAGATAAACTGTTGTTAATTTAAAGGTTTTTTTATTCGTTTATTTCTCAATTCGTTGTACTAAATCAATAGGTTATATAAATAAACGAATTGAATTATAGATAAACTGTTGTTATTTAAAGTGTTTTTAATTCGTTTATTTATCAATTCGTTGTACTAAATCAATAGGTTATATAGATTGGCGAACATATTGATTTATCTAAGAAACTATAGTACCCATTCAACCAAATCATAGTGTAATTTAAAAAAAATGAAAGGAAAAATTCGCATAATTGGCGGACAATGGCGCGGGCGTTATTTACAAGTACCTGATAAACAAGGACTTCGTCCAACCCCGTCTCGGGTGCGTGAAACGTTATTTAACTGGTTGGCAACATACTTACCTTTGAGCCACTGTCTGGATTTATTTGCTGGCTCCGGCGCTTTGGGCTTGGAAGCGGCTTCACGCGGTGCCAAACGGGTAGTACTTGTAGAACAGGAACGCGATATTGTGCAAAGTTTAAGGCAACAAGTGGCAACCTTTGCCCCCGATAACAACCTAGAAATTATTTGTGCTGATGCCCTAAAATTTCTCAAAGGAACACCTGAACCCTTCGATATTGTCTTTTTAGATCCACCATTTGGACGTGAATTGCTGAGCCCATGTTGTAGCCTTTTAGAACAAAATGGCTGGCTTAAATCACACTCCTACATTTATTTAGAAGCAGAACGTCACTTTAAAATCGCAGATTTACCCACAACCTCTTGGCAAATTATTCGTCATAAAATGGCTTCCCAAGTTGCTTTTTTTTTAGCAGAACGCTTGGAATTGTGAAGTATGTGCGATGGAAAACCAAGTTTCTTCGAGAAACTTGGTGTCTAAACTACAAATCCTAAATAGTCACCGGCTTCGCTTCCGGATGATAATTCATAATCTTTGCTATCCTATTATCAAACCGGCAAAGGGGTATATTCAGCATCAATAAAACTTTGCCTTCAGCAATAGCGTATTGAATCTTTTCCAAAGTATGATTGGGTATATCCATAGCGATAATGGCAGAAACAAAGCCACCAAAAAATGTCCCCGTCACTGTGGTAACTAATAATAAAGCCACATACACCGTTAACATAACTCCATCCGGCGGAAACATCATGGCTAATATACCACCCAAAAAACCGGCTATACATCCAATACTCAAACCTAGCCACAATCCATAAGTTAGCTCGGTTTCTCGTAAATCAATGATTTTAGGCAAGCTAGTTAGTTCTGTGTTCTCACGGGTTACCAACCGAATATCTTTATCCCCTAAGCCGGTTTTTTTCAAACTATTTACCAAGACTTTGCAACATTCAGTATTCGGTAAGACATAATAAAATTTTTTACGCATGGATGTTTTTCCTTTTTGTTATGATAATAAAATGGGGTTCATTTGGAATTAATGGGCGTATTATTATCCAGATGAAGGTTACGAATGTAATGCAAGTTGGCACTCTACACTGTTACAACATAAAGTAAAATTAGGATTTGTCTGGATTGGACTAGTGGTTTTCCCTGAGTAAAATAGGCAAAGTTCTAAATTAAATTCACGTAGGGGCTTTACCTAAGTGTTCGTCCTAAATCCTATAAATATTTACTAAATAAATAAACAATATTAAATAAATAATAAACAATATTATTATTGATTGATTGCCTTGCAATAATAACATTATATTATAAAATTATGATGGAACCTAACCAAGAAGCAATCGTTTTTATTGTTGAAGATAATGAAGATGCGCGTGAAGCCCTGTGTTTTTTTATTTGAATCAGTATTGTTAAACACGAAAAGCTATCCTTCGGCTGATGATTTTCAAGCAATTGCACCGCTTTGTTATTGACAAATAACTTACGATAAAACTCCTCGCGCTCACGCAGTTGTACATCTGCTTCTTTAAGTTGATTAACCTCATTCCGCAATTGCTTATTGACTATACTAAGTTCCTCATTCAACATTTGCAATTTTTCAACTTTGTTTTGCAAAGCAGTAACTTGTAGCTCATGTTCTGGTTGTTGAGCCAAAGGTTTGTCGATTTTATTAATTTTCATAATGGGTAATTGCAATTTATTAAATTGTAACTATTAAATGCCGATAGTACCACGAATTTACGCACGAATTTTAAGTTGTATTCATTTTAATGAAATTCCCCCCCTTGAACTATTATCCCCTTAACCCTATCTACTGTTAGCAGCCACCATGAGTGAGTGCTAACAATTCACTCATTAATAATTAAACAATTGTTAATATAATTAACATAACTCTTTAGTTTATAAGGAGATAATCCAATATGAAGATTCGTCCACTACAAGATCGAGTCATCGTTAGACGTGTTGAAGAAGAAAGAAAAACCCCCGGGGGAATCGTGATTCCAGATTCTGCTACCGAAAAACCCATTCGTGGCGAAATACTCGCTGTTGGCAAAGGCAAAATTGCGGATAACGGTGAAGTACGTCCTCTTGATGTCAAAGTCGGCGATGTCGTGTTGTTCGGCAAATATTCTGGCACCGAAGTTAAAATTGACGGTGAAGAATTGCTGGTGATGCGCGAAGAAGACCTCGTGGGTGTTATCGAAAATTAATGAATGAATAAATGCCAAATGCCAAATTGGTTAAATATTAAATCTTAATTTGCATTTGCCTATTCGCATTACTTAACACAAATTGAATTAGAGAAAAAATTATGCCTGCCAAAGAAATACGCTTTTCTGACGATGCACGTCAACTAATGATTAAAGGGGTAACTACGCTGGCGAATGCCGTAAAAATCACCCTTGGGCCAAAAGGCCGCAATGTGGTGCTTGATAAATCATTCGGCTCGCCCACCGTTACCAAAGATGGTGTGTCCGTTGCGAAAGAAATTGAATTAGAAAACAAATTTGAAAACATGGGCGCCCAGATGGTCAAAGAAGTGGCATCCCAAACTTCCGACCAAGCCGGTGACGGTACTACTACCGCTACGGTTTTAGCTCAGTCCATTTTAACCGAAGGCATGAAAGCTGTTGCTGCCGGTATGAATCCGATGGATTTAAAGCGCGGCATTGATAAAGCAGTCACTGTGGCAGTAGATGAATTGAAAAAACTGTCAAAGCCTTGCACGGATGATAAAGCCATTGCCCAAGTCGGCACTATTTCTGCCAACGCTGATGAAACTATTGGCGAAATCATTGCCCAAGCAATGGACAAAGTTGGCAAAGAAGGCGTTATTACTGTTGAAGAAGGCTCCGGTTTAGACAATGAACTGGAAGTCGTTGAAGGGATGCAATTTGATCGTGGCTACTTGTCTCCATATTTTGTCACCAATCAACAAACGATGGTAACGGAATTAGAAAATCCATTAATTCTGTTGCATGACAAGAAAATTTCTAACATTCGTGACATGTTGCCGATTTTGGAAGGTGCTGCCAAAGCTGGTAAGTCATTGATTCTTATCGCAGAAGATGTGGAAGGCGAAGCCCTTGCTACTTTAGTGGTTAATACCATTCGTGGTGTGGTTAAAGTAGCTGCGATTAAAGCCCCCGGATTTGGTGATCGCCGTAAAGCCATGTTGCAAGACGTTGCCATTTTAACCGGTGGTCAAGTTGTTTCTGAAGAGGTAGGTTTAAGCTTAGAAAAAGCTAACTTAGATGACTTAGGCAGTGCCAAGCGGGTAGTTATTACCAAAGAAAACACCACTATTATTGATGGTGCTGGTAAACCGGCGGAAATCGAAGCTCGCGTTAATCAAATTCGGGCTCAAATTGAAGAAGCCACCTCCGATTATGATAAGGAAAAACTGCAAGAGCGCGTTGCTAAACTAGCCGGCGGGGTTGCTGTAATTAAAGTCGGTGCCGCGACAGAAGTTGAAATGAAAGAGAAAAAGGCACGGGTAGAAGATGCGCTTCATGCCACTCGTGCGGCAGTCGAAGAAGGTGTGGTTCCAGGCGGTGGTGTCGCATTGGTACGTGCGCTTAGTGGCTTGAAGGATCTCAAAGCTACTAACCATGATCAAGATGTGGGGATCAAGATTGCCCGTCGTGCAATGGAAGAACCGTTGCGTCAAATCGTCAATAATTCTGGTGAAGAAGCCGCTGTTATTTTAAACGAAGTTGCAAAAAACACTGGCAATTACGGTTACAACGCGGCAACCGGAGAATTTGGCGACTTGGTAAGCATGGGTATTTTAGATCCAACCAAAGTGACTCGCTCGGCCTTGCAAAACGCGGCTTCCATTGCCGGTTTAATGATCACTACTGAGGCGATGGTAGCAGAAGTACCGAAGAAAGAAGAACATGCTCACATGCCGCCGGGTGGTGGTATGGACGGTATGGGTGGAATGGGTGGCATGATGTAAGTATAGATTTTCAGAAAAATATTTGGAGCCAAACCTCCGAGGTTTTGGAAACCTCGGAGGTTTTTTTGTGTGTGAAGTTATTCCTCTGAACGTCTATTAATAAGCGAGACAGTGGGCAAGAAAAAGACTTTGCCCACCCTACAAAATATTGAAAACTCCGGATTTTTGGCATCTAATGGGCTTCATACGAGGGGGAATGAGCCAAATGACATTTTGAATAGGGTTTTGTGAATTTAACTATTTGTTTTTATTAATTTTACCAAAAACAGTTATGATCTATCATAAGGAAACACAAAAACTTTGTCTTGAAAAAATGAGAAACATCTATTGTCATTTAAAAATTCCATCCAGCGTGCAATTGGATTCAAGTCAAATTGAACACGCTCTTAATACTTTCTTGCAACGACATCCAGAGGTATTGACTAATTTTCTTAGGGAGGATTATCCTGAAAATCAAAAACCAAGTATTAAAATTCAACTTCCATACATATCAAAAGAGGAAAGAGATAAGATATTATTATCGCTTATGGAAGAATTAGATGATGAAAGTGAAGACTTGGTTTTAATCGATAAATTGAATACATCGAATTGTGGAGAAATTCTGTAATTCCATTCACCATGAAACATCAGTCGTTATTGAGTTCAAACCCCAATCTTTTTATGTGGTACAAATAAACCACACCCCATTTTCCTACCTTCCCCCAAACCCTGTTGTTGCAAAGTGATTGATTCTGGCGGTGTTAAATCAGCAATCATTAAACTGCGAGTAAATATCTCGTCATCTGGCAGTTGCAAGCGATGGGTTTTCCCACATAATGCCTTACGACATTGAATTCCTATCTGTTGTAATTTGGCAACAGCCTCATCTATAAAAATATCCTCTTCTTGTTCCGGCTTGGCTATAACGTATCGCGCAAACAATACTGGCATTGGATTAAACGCCTTTTCTTTGGCGACACCAATTTTGAGCGAATTTCCCACAATATCTAAAGTCACTCCTTTTAGTGCCCGTGCATCTTCGAGACGATGTTGAGGTAGACGCAACATTAATTTAGTACGGCGCGACAAAAAAAATAAAGCATCTTGCCCTTCTGGGCGACACCACCCATTACCCGACTCAGCCCCATGAATTAAATGGAGCCCGGCTAGAGGCTCGCTCTCAAACCAAAGTAATGCTTTAGAAATTGCTTGGGACAACGCATAAGCATGCTCCACCGGTAGACAACGACAATCAATATCAAACACCAAATCAACAACAGTTTTAGGAATAATAGCCTCTTCTTGAGGCGGCTCGGTTTGCCACAACATTTTTCGTTACCTGTTATTAAAATTAATTTTTCAAGTAAGATTAGCTCTGTACAGTCTTATTAGCAAGAGTTGCTATTAGTTGTTTACGGCTCCGAAAAGCCGTCGCCAATAAATGTTCACCCACAATACCAGTGTAATAACTGAGTTTACCTCGCAATGAGCGATTTTCAGTCTGCAATTTGTCAATAGTCTCACCAAACTAAAAAGGGATCTGCCATGCACAATTCGTTAATTTGAACCGCAGTTTCATTGGTAATTTCTTACCCATAAAACTTGGCATATTCTGGTGAAAAAACACCGCAAAATTTTTTTAATTTAACACATAAGTAAAAATCCCGTCCAGCGATTTAAGTAAATAAAACGTTTCGGACGGGGTTGCAAACACCAAACAGCGATTCCAATGGATATTAATTAATAATTTCAGAAACCACTGGCGGATACGATGGTGAGTCACCATAAAGCTATTTTTCTGAACATCTATAGATATCTAGCTCATCCCAAATTTCCTCAATTTTTTCTTTAACTGCTGCTGTCATACTGAGAGGTTTACCCCATTCACGTTGTGTCTCTCCTCGCCATTTATTGGTAGCGTCAAAACCAATTTTGCCACCAATGCCGGTTGTCGGCGAAGCAAAATCTAAATAATCTATGGGGGTGTTTTCAATAATAGTGGTATCACGAGCCGGATCCATGCGGGTTGTCATAGCCCAAATAACATCTTGCCAGTCGCGTATATTCACATCTGCGTCAGTGATTATCACAAATTTGGTGTACATAAATTGGCGTAAAAATGACCATACCCCAAACATTATGCGTTTAGCATGACCGGGGTATTGTTTATTGATGCTTACTATCGCCATACGGTAAGAACAACCTTCGGGCGGTAAATAAAAATCAACAATTTCCGGGAATTGCTTTTGTAAAATAGGTACAAAGACTTCGTTTAATGCTACCCCTAAAATTGCGGGTTCATCGGGGGGACGACCAGTGTAGGTACTATGATAAATCGGTTGATTACGGTGGGTAAGACGTTCTATCGTAAATACGGGAAAGGTTTCAACTTCGTTATAGTAACCAGTATGATCACCAAAGGGGCCTTCAGGGGCCGTTTCTTCCGGATAAATAAAGCCTTCAAGAACAAATTCAGCACCAGCGGGCACCTGTAAATTATGTGTGAGGCAAGGTGTAACGATGGTACGAGTTCCGCGCAGTAAGCCAGCAAAAGCGTACTCTGATAAGGTATCTGGCACCGGGGTTACGGCCCCTAAAATTGTGGCTGGATCAGCACCAATCGCCACTGCTATTGGAAAAGGTTGTCCGGGGTGGACTTGTTGCCATTCTTGAAAATCCAATGCGCCCCCTCGGTGAGATAACCAACGCATAATAACTTTGTTTTTTGCTATAACTTGTTGACGATAAATGCCTAAATTTTGCCTAGATTTATATGGCCCTTGTGTGATCACAAGACCATAAGTAATCAAGGGGCCAACATCTTCAGGCCAGCAAGTTTGAATCGGGAGGCGAGATAAATCGACTTCATTGCCCTCAAACACATTTTCTTGACAGGGGGCGTTGTTAACCACTTTGGGTGGCATATTCAATATTTGTTTAAAGAGCGGTAATTTGTCCCACACATCTTTAAAACCTTTGGGTGGCTCTGGCTCTTTAAGAAACGCTAGTAGTTTGCCGACAACGCGAAGAGCCGTAACCGATTCTTGTCCCATGCCGAGAGCGACTCGTTGTGGGGTACCAAACAAGTTAGCTAAGACTGGGATATTGTATCCTTTCGGATTTTCAAACAACAAAGCTGGCCCTCCAGCTCGCAAAGTCCGATCACATATCTCGGTAATTTCCAAATAAGGGTCAATTTCCAGATGAATGCGTTTGAGTTCACCTAATTGTTCGAGTTTGGTGATAAAATTTTTCAAGTTATGGGATAAATTTTAGGGTTGGAAAACAAAGTTTATACTCTTAAACGTTTCGGACGGGGTTGCAAACCCCGTCCAGTAAAACAATAACTACAAGGATTGTAATATAATAAAGGATTTACTTCGCGTAAATTTGGATTCAGACAGTTAATTAGTCTGAATCCGGATTCTGGGGATTAAAGGATTGACAGGATTAAAAACCATAAATGTCTGAATCCGGATTCTCAGGATTAAAGGATTGACAGGATTAAAAACCATAAACTTAAAAATCATGAAAAATCCTTAAATCCCGTAAATCCGGATTCAGACAATTGTAGGGTTGGCAAGCGGGCTGCAATAATTGATAATTGATTTATAAATTTAACACTAATTTTAAGGCTCGTTTAATCGGTTTCAGTTCTTCTTCCGAGAGTTGTCCAATTAATTCCGGTTGAATGCGGCTCTCATCTATCACTCGAATCTGTGTGATTTTTGCCCAACATTCTATCTGATTACCTCCCGTACCACTTGGTAAATGTGCCGTTAGGGGAAACCGAGCGGTTGGTTTTTGTGAGGTTAAGGGAATGACAATAGCGGTTCCACAATTTTGTAACATTTGGCTTTGTATAATCAGACAAGGACGAGCCATTCCTCTTTGTTCACGTCCGGTTGTCGGAGACAAGTTTATTCGATGGATTGCTCCACAATTTAAAATCAAAATAATCCCTCCTTTCCAGTTAGGTGGACATAATCTTCCATGCCTTCTTCAGCTAGGGCTTTTTCTTCCGCTTGGTTTAATTTAGCCACTTCTGTTTGTAAGAAAGCTTCAAGTGTCTGAGAGGATTGAGACACATTTTCATCTAATGTATTCCACTCACTTTGTTGTATTGGTGGTGGGGTATTTTTTTCGGGCAATTTAATTATTTGCCAAAGTTCAATCGGAACAATAACTGAGATTGTTTTACCGTATTCATTTGAAATGTATTGAAGAGCCGGTGAGTTCATCATAAATTTTTCCTCAAGTAGACGTTATAAAAAGCGATTAACTCACTTTTAACGATGATTTTCAATGCCGAGTTCGAGGCAATGCTCAATAACTTTCCTCCTAACAAAATTTAAAAACAGTACAACGAATTAAGAAAAAAACGAATTAACACCAATTTAAAACAGTACAACGAATTAAGAAAAAAACGAATTAACCCCCATATTTGGCTCAATCCGGGGATGAAGGAAATCCATTGTACTCAATTAATTAAACTACCACCATCCCCAAAATGTCTGAATCCGGATTCTGGGGATTAAAGAATTGACCGGATTAAAAACCATAAACTTTAAAAATCCGGAAAATCCTTAAATCCCGTAAATCCGGATTCAGACAATTATTTACTCGTTCCCACGCGCCAGCGTGGGAATGCAGTGAACTCCTTAAAAT
>Ga0233403_10000845_pt1 | contig 14680 bp, 15 predicted proteins | sample Na_oxic_1_MG_FD_179866 | JGI IMG/M metagenome (GOLD analysis project Ga0233403, IMG submission 179866) | Seawater microbial communities from Saanich Inlet, British Columbia, Canada - Na_oxic_1_MG | ecosystem: Environmental > Aquatic > Marine > Inlet | place: Canada: British Columbia | collected...
AACATGCATTCCAATAACGGCAAAATAACATGCATTCCAATAACGGCAAAATAACATGCATTCCAATAACGGCAAAAGAAATTTAGAACGAAAAGTCACGGCAAAAGAAATTTGGAACGAAAAGTCACGGCAAAATAAATTTGGAACGAAAAGTCACGGCAAAATAAATTTTGCACTCCAATAACCGCAAAATAAATTTTGCACTCCAATAACGGCAAAATAAATTTAGAACGAAAAGTCACCGCAAAAGAAATTTAGAACGAAAAGTCACCGCAAAAGAAATTTTTAACTCAAATAATTTGTACTTCATTCAATCGGGAAACGCTATAAATAGGTAAAAAAAGATGTTTGCAAGATTTTTTATCAACAAAAACTACTTAGTCACAGGTGCCAGTGGAGGGATTGGTGCCGCCATTGCAAAAGCCTTAGCAACAGAAGGGGCTAATATCGGTATTCATTACAACACTCGTTATGAAGGGGCTGTAAAATGCAAAGAAGCGGTTGAAGCAGTCAGTGGAAAAGGCGTGATTTATCAAGCTGATTTGCGTTCAGTTCAACAAATCAAAAAGCTGGTAGCCACATTTATATCCGATTTTGGTAGCCTTGACGGTTTGATCAACAATGCCGGCATCGTACTGAAGGCCAGTATTGAAAATGCAGATGAAACGTATTGGGATGATGTGATGCAAATTAACTTAAGAGCCCCTTACATTTTAAGCCGTGCCGCATTGCCCTACTTAAAACAGTCAAAAGGCATCATTATTCACAATACCAGTATTCATGCACAACACACAGCAGAATATTTGAGTGCTTATGCCGCCTCCAAAGCCGCATTAGAAAGTTTGACTAAATCGCAAGCCTTAGAATGGGCCGAATATGGTATTCGGGTTAATGCGATTGCCCCCGGTGTCGTACCCGTTGAGCGCACTGAAGCGTATTTCAATCAGCCAGAAAATCAGGCTTTATGGTTAAAACATGTCCCCCTCAATCGTTTAGGCGATGTTGAAGATATAGCCCATTTTGTTGTCTTTTTATGCTCTAATACAACCGCTTGGGCTACAGGACAATCTTATAGAGTAGATGGTGGCATGGTTGCAAGAGCTAATATGCCTTTTAGGCCAGTACCCCCTTTGCCTGAAAAACCGATCAAGATAGAAGATTAACAAGAATCAAGGTGGATTAAGGCATATCCAACTTTTTCAGATTCTAAAATCTTGATAGAATGCTGATGATGCTGATTGTCATGATTTACGCTGATTTTTTTAATTCTTCCCTCATAATCAGTGTTAATCATATTCATCAGTCAAATCAGCGTTCGAGTCGATCACAAAAAATGTTAATGTATTTTTGTTAACCTACTGATATGAAACTACATTCTCTCAAGATTCAAAATTTTCGTGCGCTTAGCGTAGCGCATTTAGATTTTACTGATAATCTCTCTAAACCGAAAAGAGTGAATTTAATTGTTGGCCCTAATGGTAGCGGCAAAACCTCTATTTTGGATGCTATTCTTATTGTGGTGCGTACTTTAGAGAATCCATCTTCGCCTCGTTTAAGAGACGCATTAGAATTTTCGGTTTCTCAATTAGTTCAAAGCGATGCTAAGCAAGCAAAAATTGAATTTGAATATGCTATAGAAGATGACGAAGCTCAGGCGATCAATGAAGTGTTTCATGCCTTAAATCAAAAACCCCCTTTTAGCTTCAAAGGTGATGAATCTCCGCTTAAATTGCCAGCTTGTGTGACTTGGGTTTTTCCCACTTTAAAATGGGATGATAAAAATCAATTTTCAGTTCTCTTTAACGGCTCTGTTAATGTACTTGAGGCAAGAAGGCTTATGGTTCAAGCGAACTCAAAAAACCTCATTCAACCCAGTTTATTTGAACGTGTAGGCGGCGTGTGTTATTTGGAGCAAAGACGTTCACTTCATATGGTCAAAAATTATTCATTAGAACCTCATACTGACAAGCTGAATCAAGATGATGTGCTGTCTCGGTTAAATCTTTATTATCGAAAACATCTCACTTGGAATCAAGATAAGTATGGTGAATCTTATTGGCAGAAAATCCAAAGATTATTTAATCAAATTTGCTCACCTGCGGAATTAATCAGACTGGAATCAGGACCCCATTCCGATACCTTGATTATCAAAAAGAACCATAAGGAATATGACTTATTCCAAATGAGTTCAGGGGAACATCAAATTTTAAGGGTTTTAGTGGGTTTGGTTACCGAAACCGCTGTCAATTCAATTGTTCTGATTGATGAAATTGAACTGCATTTACACCCCGCTTGGCAAAGAAAATTGGTTCAAGCATTGAGAGAAGATCAATCGAATAATCAGTATATCATTACCACCCATTCTCCCTTTGTCAAACAATTATTTTTTGAAGATGAGATTATAGAATTAGGCGATTTAGGGGAACAACTCTAATGCAAGTTTCAAAGCGTGATCTGTATATTTTGGTGGAAGGTAAGCCCAATAGTCCAGAAATCGCCTTTTTTACGCAAGCGATTCCAAAAATTCTGATTGATAATGGGCTGTCTAATATTGAGCCTAATGTTGTAGAAGTGGGTGGCGCTTCATCATTTAACACCTTTGCTCAACTGGGTTATCGCTATTCTAAACTTCATCAAACAATACCCGTGTTAGCTATAGCAGATAGTGATTATAAAACGAGTTTGAGTAAGCAAACAGAAAATCACTCAAAATTAATAGCGGCTCAACGGCCAAAAATACTGTATTGGGCAAGACATGAATGGGAAAACTATTTGCTTGAAGAAACCGATTTCATGGTGGCTTGGATAAATCAAGTACCGATAAAAGTGGGAAACGCAGACACCACTCAGAAATGTTATCGGAAATATGACAAACAAGCCGATAAAAAAATGTTAGAAGACTGTTTAGAAAAGTATTTTCAGAACACAATTAAAGTAGAATATTGGGAATGCCTCAAGTTTAATCTTGCGGTACAAATTAAACAATATCCTGCTATCACAAAACCAGCGAATTTTGAAAACTTAACCCTGACTGAAATAGAGGAATGGTTTTTTAGCTGCGCGTCTAAGTCAGAAGCCGTTATCAAACTGAAAAAGAAACCAGAAAAACTATTTGAGGAGATTATGAAATCGCTGCCATGGGAAAAATGGCTTAATCAACCTCTTCTGATTCAATTTGATGTCGCCAAAAAACGGTTTCGTGGCAAGGAAGCATTTAACCACCTTTGTCAATGGATAGAAAAAGAATTTAGCATTCATAAATTCGACAAAAACGCGCTTATTAGAGAAATATTAAAAAATCTAGCGACTAATGCGTCTTCAGCACTTTTTAGAGATTTGCAGAATTTATTGTTACCAGAGTTAGGTTATTATCACACTGTTAATAGCCGTTAATACAATGAATTTCACCTACTAACTGTCATGGAATTGAGGACAGACTGGGGTGTTAAATATAAACACATTTCTGGGTTTATTTTTCACCCTATTTTTATGAAAGGGGATGGTGGGATCGCTGTCGGTGAAATCTGGGTTTATATTAAGTGTCGATAGCGATTCCACCCGACAAATCTGGGGTGAAAAAAAGTAGCCAAAATACTTAACAGACACACCCCAGGTTGTACCTGATTGAGCGACTCACCACACGAAAATAGGTTCTTGTTAAATCCAGTAAACATCACTCTGTCACGTTTTCTCTTTCAATAGTCTGGTTAATATGGTAAGTTCTCAAGTTTTGCGAGACATCTGAGAGGCGAGTTTTTGACTTTGCAGATCATAAGCCCGTTGCACCCTTTCCTTAAAAGGTAAATCTTGAACAATCTGAAACTTATCTATTAAACGTTGTTCGGCATGATGCTGATCTTCAAGATAACCATCAGCCAAAATATGTTTAATGATTAAATCCTCATCGCGTAAATGACGACAAATTAATATCGTTCGATGACAATCTAGCGGTTCTTTTTCAGCACACATTAATGCGACGCGAGAAGAGGCTAAATCCGTTTTGAGTCGAGTCATCCCAGCTTGAAAGGCTTCTGTTTCAGCAAGACGTGCATATTGTAGCTTTCCATCGTGATAACAACTTAAATCATCAGGTTTCGCGCCTAATTCTTTACCCAAAAAAACGTAAGCAATGTTATGTTTTTGAAGGACTTCTTTCAATTGTTGATAACGAAACTGTGGATGAAATCGACTATAAGGTTTGGAACGGACATCACACAACGCCTCAATGCCGTGTGTCTTGAGTAAATCCAAGAATTTTTCAATGGCATGGTTAGAATGTCCAATCGTATAAAGTGTTTTCATTTGATATAAAATGTGCTTGTAGGGGCAATCCCTTGCTCATGCCCCTAATCGGTTTAATTCACGAACACCCCAGGCTGTTATCAGTATACTGCACGCGGGCACACCAACTTTTAAAAGCTTTTCCGATGCCATAAAGTACAAAGGCAAATCGATCAGAAAAAGATTAAAAAGCACAACCCCGTAGGGGTTGAATGTGAATAGCCCCAGGTGGCAACCTGGGGTTGCCAAACAATAAAAGTAAAATAACATGCATTCCAACGATCCGCAAAATAAATTTGGAACGTCAAAAATCGCAAATTTGTTTTTGTAGGGGCAATCCCTTGTGGTTGCCCAATAGAAATGATATTAAATATTAAACTAAGCTGGGATAATGGCAGCGACAATTTTATAACAATACCCTTCAAACGGTTCACTAAGGCTAATACAGAGATAAACCTCAGAGCCTATCTCATATTCACCTTCTGATTGAAAATGATAAAGATATTCTATATGGGGATCGGTGACAACGAGCTTATATCTTTGACGATTAAAATCAAAGTCACTTCTTATTTTAACCTGAGAAAATGTCTTATCAACTGAAATCGACAAACGATCCGGTTTGATCAATAACAAGGAATGATGAACACTCTTGTTGACGATTTCTACAGGCATTCTATCATTGACACCTTTAAAACTGTGATATCCATTGAACCACAACGATGGTACTGAATCACACAACTCGGGTAATTGGTTTGCTGACAAGCTGCCCTGTTTGATCCAAGGTTCACGCGGATTGATTAAATGGTTTTCGCTTTGATAAACACCTGGTTTAGACTCAAGAAGGGGAATCTTGATCACATCTAACACATTAGGTTGTGGCTTAGAGCGCATAAACCAGACAATGATAACCGATATCCATTTCGGCCATTTTCTGTTGTACAATCGGATATGGTTTTTATACAGCTCACCCGTGTCAATGTCACTTACCGGCCTAATCCAATTCTGGGTTATCTCATTATTGACGATTTCTTTGCCAGCAACACAACGGCCTCCGAATTTACGAGAGTAAGCTAGACAAACAATTGTTTTGTATACCTTTTTTTTTATTCATCTTATATTTCTGTCGGGTGGGTAACGGGTTTTTAAAGCCCACTATTCCCCTAAAGGCGAGATGGTGGGCGAAATGGTGGGCAAGTTCGTTTCGACGCGGGGCGTCGAAACGAACTTACCCACCCTACATTTTGATTTGGGATAATTATCCTGTAGGCTGGGTAACGGGTTTTTGTTGCCCACTATTCCCCTAAAGGCGAGATGGTGGGTGAGATACCCTACATTTTGATTGAATTTTAAAAAACAACATGATCAAAAGTGATAAATCTGTCGGTGTCAGTGGAGACTTTGAAATTTTAATCGGCCGCTGCCGCGCTTGCGGTATTCGCTTAACGACATCTGAAGTGCCTGATATTGCGCGTAAACATGCTATTTTAAAACGGATTGGTGATCGTTTATTTATTCAAGATTTAGGCTCTAAATCGGGCACTTTTCTTGATGGTAGCCGATTACCTAAAAAAATGTGGGAAGAAATTGTTCAAAAAGCGACGGGCCATAATGAAATTAAATTGGGTAAAACACCGATTGGTATTGATGCACAATTGTTTCGAGGTAGGCCGCGTGCTGGAATAGAAACTACCCCTTTGTATTATAAGGTATCAGGCAAAATGATTTGTAATGGGGCCTATTTACGTGCCAAACCGGGAACAATGACGGCCATTATGGGCCCAGCCGGTTGTGGTAAAAGCACTTTATTGGATTTAGTCAATGGTTATCGCGCCCCGACTAGCGGCCAAGTGTTTGTTAAAAAAGATCACGATATCATTAATGTACATCAAGATTACGGCAAAGTGCGAGCATGGCTCGGTTATTTGCCACAAGATGATATGATGATTCCTGAATTGACGGTTTCTCAATCATTAAACTATTGTTTACGTTTACAATTTATCGGCCTAGCCGCCTCAATACGAGAACTCATGATTCGTAAAACGTGCTACAATCTTGGTTTTGAAGCCAATCGGCTGACTAAATTTTTAAATACCGTTATTGGATCTTCTGAATCAGGGATTCGCGGTTTAAGTGGCGGTGAAAGAAAAAGGGCGAATTTAGCCCATGAATTGATAGCTATGCCCTTGATTTTATTACTAGATGAACCCACTTCCGGCCTCTCTTCTGTCGATGCGGACAAAATTGTTAGATTATTACAATCTATAACACAACTTGATGAGTTAACCACAATTGCTACCATACATCAACCCAGTCGTGATACTTATGAACGTTTTGATAACTTATTATTAATGGATCATGGTGGCAGAGTCGCCTACTATGGCTTAACAAAAGAAGCCACGGCTTATTTTGAACAACTCACCTCCAAGGCTTGTGAAAATCGTAATCCAGCAGAATATTTATTGGAAATATTAGATAATCCGCATCACAATAAAAAAATAACCCCATTTTCTGAATCAACACAACTGGCTGGTATGATCACACCTTTATCTGTGCCCTAAATAAAACTGAGCGCCACCGCGAAAAGCGTGAGCCTTGATCAATATGCCATGATGACTATCATGATAAAATAAAAACTGATGTATTAATCACTGCAAATCATGCCGTCAATCAAATCAGCGTTCAATCAAAATGTCTCGTCAACGTCTCCCAAAAACAACTTTTAGCCTATTATTTTCACAATGGATAATTTTAATACAGCGCAATTTCCACGTTTTTTTTGCGGATAAACTCAATTTATCATTAATTATCCTACAAGTGCCCCTAATCGCCATGCTCATTATTGTGGCTTTTTATAATTTTGATCGCGATAAACAGAATTTCGATGAAGCCGCCAGAATATTATATTATTTCGGAGTCATGAAAGAACCCTTAAAACAAGCCGATAAAACGATTAATATTGATAAATTGCATAGATATGCTAAAAAACTCGCTCAAAAAACGGATATTGACACACGTTATGACTATATCCGATCAACAATTGAACCTTTTTTTGATCAAAAAAAAGTCCCTTTACCTGATTTTAAATTACAAGTATCGGGAGAAATAGAGCTGATTAGCGATTTAGCCAGTATGCGACGCGGCAGTGTTTATTTTCTATTAATTGCCGCCAGTATTTGGTTTGGCATCATGGGATCATGTAAAGAAATTGTCACAGAGCAACCGCTTTTAAAAAGAGAAATTCGCTCTTATCTCTTTATTTTGCCCTATTTATCCGCAAAAGTGTTCGTTTTAAGCTGCATTTTAGGCCTACAAACAGGCTTATTATCCATAATTGTTGTACCGCAATTGCTACAACTCTCCTGGATCAATACAATAGAAATTTGGCTCATATTATGGATAGCGGCATTTGTTTCAGCCGCTTTAGGGTTATTGATCTCCTGCATTGTAAGCAGTTACCGCGTCGCCCTGACGTTAGTGCCCTTACTGATGATCCCCCAATTATTATTTGGAGGCTTACTGCGCCCACAAGTTGATTTAGATCAGAGTGTTTTATCTCAATTGGCTAATGGCTTAAGCGCAATCACGATTCAAAGATGGGCTTTTGAATCAATCTTAACAACCGACCCGTATGCCAAAGAAGGCATATTAAAACTACAAGTCAACCCAAAAAGTCGCCGCGAACTTGAACTGGTTGAAGCCAAAAACACATCACTCGTCAGTTCATTTTTTAAACAACGACACTGGGGAGATTTAAAAATGGGGCATCGAAGCCCCCCCTTATTCTATTTACTCAGCGCAAGCCTAGTCTTTTTAATTGGCGGTTATATCGCACTGCGCTGGCGCTTTACTTAATCAATAATCAATGTTCAATTATCAATTCCACGCTCAAGTTTTTGCGCGCAAAAACTTGAGCGTGGAAATCAATTATCAATCCAATCAAATGGCCTGATTTTCGTTCAAAATTTATTTTGCAATGGCCTGATTTTCGTTCAAAATTTATTTTGCAATGGCCTGATTGAGATTGATAATAACCCTTTTTTTTGGGAATGCACCCATAAACCATTGATTTTTAATTCTTCTTTTTGATATCATTCATGACGTTTATTCAAAAACAAGTCGTATTATTAGCTTTGAAAAAACAAGGATTTGAGAGACGCTAAATATAACTGATAACTGACAAGGAGCCTTAATGCGTTATATCATACCCATTTTAACAACACTTGCTTTATACTGTCTTAATTTAGGGGCCACTTATGCCCTCTCTATTGAAACGGTTGATCAGCTTGATATCAAGGCCATCAAAAGCATCAGTCTCATACAACATAAAGATGAATTTAGGGCCGCCGTTGTAGTACAGTTCAGCACAACTGCTGAATCAGCCCTCAAATTCAGAAAAGCGAACTTTGTGATCACCCTAGATGATGGCAAAGGCCAGCCCATTTTGTTGGGGCATACCGAATCAGAAGAAATGCTCTTTCCGGCCAGCAAAGATGGCATAGAAACACTGACAGAAGAAACCTTGAATGTTTTTGTGGGTAAAAATGAGATCGACACCATCAACCGCTTGATTCAACTGTTCAATCTCATTGGTAATCCAGATGCCGAATTTACAATGAGGCTATCAGGCACAACCGAAGTCGGCACAAGAGCGAGACGCGGTTGGATTTATCAAGGCGAAATTGAAATAGAAGAATTTACCTTCCACCCAACGATTCAACGAGAAGTGCTATTTAAATAAAACCTTGTTGTTTGTAATACAATATGACAGGGTGAAAACGATTCTGAAAAGGGCGATAACAAAGGTTCGCCCCTACGTGTTCGCCCTAAAACGATTACCCTTAAAACCAACTTGCATTTTTCTTTACAATTCATTAGGATAAAGAACATCAATCAGATTTATTTTTTCCAAAAGGTAGCCATAAATCTGTTCATTGATAATTGATAATTGATAATTGATAATTAAGGAGAATAAGACTTAGATATGTACGCTGTAATTCAAACAGGCGGCAAACAATATAAAGTCGCACCAGGGCATACCCTCAGAATAGACAAAATTCTTACCGAAGTGGGCGCAAACGTTGACTTTAACAACGTCTTGATGGTAGGAAATGGTGAGGATATAAGGATTGGAACACCGATTGTTGACAACGGTAAAGTCACAGCAACGGTATTAGAACAAGGACGCGGCAAAAAAATCAAAATCATTAAATTCAAACGCCGTAAACACCATCTCAAGCGAATGGGACATCGCCAACATTATACCGATGTGAAAATTACCGGTATTATGGCAGACGGTATTGAAGCCACTTGGACAATGCCCGAGCCTAAGACAGAAAATGTTGAAGCCGCGCCATCTGACACAGAAACGCAAAATGTTGAGCTTGCACCGGTAGCAGAAACGCCAAGCACTGAAGCGTCAGCGACTTCCAATCCAACGAGTGAAGCTCAAAGCGGTGGTGAAACAACGCCGCAAGAAGCGGCACAAACACCAGAAACCGAAACCGCGCCACAAGACGGCAAAGTAGCAGAAGAGAAAACGAGGTAATCGAATAAATGGCACATAAAAAAGCAGGTGGAAGTAGCCGCAACGGGCGCGATTCCAAATCCAAACGCTTAGGCGTTAAACGCTATGGCGATCAACAAGTCATAGCGGGCAATATTTTAGTCCGTCAACGTGGAACAAAATTTCATCCCGGCCAGAATGTAGGCAGAGGCAAAGATGATACACTATACGCGACAGCGGATGGCCTCGTCAAGTTTGAAAGAAAAGGCCCGAAAAACCGTCAATTTATCAGCGTCATCCCCCCACAGGCGGAAGCAGCAGCCGTTCTAGCACCGTAGAGACGCGATGCTTCGCGTCTCTCGATGCTTCGCGTCTCTGTATCAAGCGTTCGCGAATTTATTTTGCGTTTTTGGAGTGCAAAATTTATTTTGCTGCTTTTGGAGTGCAAAATTTATTTTGCGTTTTTGGAGTGCAAAATTTATTTTGCGTTTTTTTGGAGTGCAAAATTTATTTTGCGTTCTTGGAGTGCAAAATTTATTTTGCGTTTTTGGAGTGCAAAATTTATTTTGCGTTCTTGGAGTGCAAAATTTATTTTGCGTTTTTGCATCGCGTTTCTACAAACCAGAGACGCGAAGCATCGCGTCTCTACCATTCCCTTTATCATCCTTTCCCCAAACTCCTTTTTTTTATGAAATTTGTTGATGAAGCCACGATTGAAGTCATCGCCGGCAAAGGCGGTGATGGTTGCCTAAGCTTTCGGCGCGAAAAATTTATTCCTTACGGCGGCCCTAACGGCGGTGATGGCGGCGACGGCGGCAGCGTCTATTTACAAGCCGATAGCGGTTTAAACACCTTAGTCGATTTTCGATTTAAACGCTTATTTCGTGCCAAAGTCGGTCAAAATGGTTTAGGTAGTGAATGCACCGGCAAAAAAGGTGAGAATTTCTTCATAAAAGTGCCCGTAGGCACATTAGTCTACGATGTTGATACGGAAGAATTTCTAGGTGATTTAGTCAAGTCAACCCAAACCTTATTAGTCGCAAAAGGCGGACACCACGGATTAGGTAATGTCCATTTTAAAAGCAGTACGAATCGAGCCCCGCAGCGCATCACCAAAGGCACCACCGGAGAAATTCGTACCTTACGCCTAGAATTACAAGTCTTAGCCGATGTTGGTTTATTAGGTTTACCGAATGCCGGCAAATCCACCTTTATTCGCGCCGTCTCCAAAGCCCGCCCCAAAGTTGCTGACTATCCCTTCACCACCTTATACCCAAACTTAGGTGTCGTCTCAATTGAACTGGATCGCAGTTTTGTGATTGCCGACATACCCGGTTTAATTGAAGGCGCAGCAGAAGGCTTCGGTTTAGGGGTACAATTTCTCAGACATTTATCACGTACCCGTTTATTACTACACTTAGTAGACATAGCCCCACTGGATAGTGATCCCGTACAAGATACCCTCAAAATCATTCAAGAACTTGAAAAATACAGTCCCGATTTAGCCGCAAAAGAACGTTGGCTACTATTAAATAAAACCGATTTATTACTACCAGAAGAGCAAAAACAACATTGTGAAGCCATTATTAAAGCATTAGACTGGCAAGGCCCCGTATTTCAGGTATCGGCCCTATCAAAGCAAGGCTGTCTTGGAGTCTGTTATAAAGTGATGGATTATTTAGAAAATAAAGGTGATGTATAGCGTTTTCCGATTGCCTGAAGGCAGAATCAATCAGAAATCACACTCTTGATCTGGGGGTGTTAAATTTCAGGTACGGGATGACTTTGTTTTCACCCAAGATTTGTAGGGTGGGTAAACGGGCCGCAATGAACTTAATATAAACCCAGATTTCACCGCCCGTTTGCCCACCATCCCCCCAGAAGGAATAAAAGTAGGGTGAAAAATAAACTCAGAAATTGGCTCAAATTTAACACCCCACTCTTGAGCCCTTTAGCGTCTTTAGCGTCAAAGCGCGTTTATTTTTTTAACGCAAAAGGCGCAATAGACGCAAAAGGCGCAAAAGATATCAACAGTTTAGTTCGCAATCAAGTTTGGCAAAGAATTGATGCACATCGTCATGGATTTCAGAAGCTGTCATATTCTCAGCCACAGTGCGACGGGTTAATTTGATCTGAAACTTATCCTGTAATCGCTGAAAAAGACAATCCGATTTTTTGAATAACAACTTTTTACCATCAACTACCTGGAAAACATTCGCTTTAACGGTTTTCCAGGTTTGATTAGGAGGTAATGTCAGATTTTCACTGGCAAAAAACTCTTCAATCTGTTCTTCAATGGCCTTAAAAACCTTTTCATCTCTTTGATTTTTTTGCCTTGCAGCACGTATCCAACTGTCAGGCACTAATAAATAGTTATCAATGTTTTTACGCTGCCATTCATGTAAAACAGGATTATCTGGTGGAGGATGAAATGCGTCATCATCATCATAATCAAAAAGTACGAAACGTTTAACCGGGTGAATGATTTGCTTGATACCGGCAAAATGCCGATCCGCATTATCTTTCATCTGCTTTTTGGGCCCACCACCCATAATATGAAAACAAACTTTGCTCATATTTTCTTCTGTATTCAAAACCTTAGCCCAACAACGCAACAAACGTTCATCATCTTCGCCTTCTACATATAACATCATGGGTGAATCAAGCAATTGAGTGACTTCTAAATTCGACACATCTGCCATAGCGGTTAAAATAGCCGGTGTCGCTTGAACTCGTTGCGGTGTCAAACTGAGCAATGACATGATCTGGCTCACTTCAACCCCCTTAATCAATTCCTCCGCATGAGTTGCAATCAGAAATTGGATATTTTTTTGATGTGATTTGTCATAAAAAAATTGAAAATATTCCAAAACCACCCGTTGTAGATTGACATGCAAATGAGCATCAGGTTCATCCAAAAGAAGGGTTGTGGGTTGATAGCCATACAGAAAAGCTAAAAGCGTCAAAGTTTGGTGAAAACCGCTACCCGCCGCAATAATGTCATAAGATTTTTGACCTTGTTTATATTCACAAATAATTTGGGTATCCACCCCTTTTTCATATTGGGGTGGTTTGAGTTCTACCGCAAACCACTCTTTGACAACACGTTGAATTTCCTGCCAATCTTGCGGATTGGTTTCCCAGAATCGCAAAAGTAAATTTCTTAAAACACTGCCCGGTTGCGCTTTACCCACCTGCTTGCGTAAAGGGGCATCATCGCGCCATTCTTCACTGTCTTCGAGCCCTGAAAACGGCGGCACATAAACAATAATGGGCAATAACTGATTCTTATCTAAGGTTTGAAATGTTTTCCAACCCTCGGCGGGTATGGCATAAACGCTTTGGGGAGAGGCATAACGTAAATTGACTGCGAACGTATACGATTTACCGTTATGTGCTATCCAAGTGACTTTAATTTCAATCAAAATACGGGCTTGCTTTTTAGTACCATCTTGACTGGAATAATGACGCTCGGTACGTTCATTCCAAAGCAAATTGAATTGTGGAACCGGTAAAACCGTAAAATTGGGCAAAACAATTTGTATGCTTTTAGGTTCCCTGTGTTTAGCACGACGAAATTCATCAATACAAAATTGCCAAATAGCTAAAGCTTGTAGAACAGTACTTTTTCCACTATTATTGCGCCCAACCAACAAATCAAACGGCTCAAATTCATAAATTTGTTCAGAAATACGTTTAAAATTGCGTAAAACTAATTGGGTAATCACATTTTTACCTATATGATGATAACGTAGGGTGGGAAAAGATTGTTGCCCACCAATCAGCTTTAATTTGTCATTATATAAGTACTGAACCAGAAATTTTCATGTATTTTAGAAGAAGCAACCAGAAATGGGGCAACCACAAGGGATTGCCCCTACGCAATGTCATGTAGGGGCAATCCCTTGTGGTTGCCCTTTGCGGTAAAATACCTGTTTATTTGTGCTTCAGTACTTATAATAGATGATGGTGGGCAAACGTGTTGTTTGCCCATCCTGCTCCATCTATTGCCCATATCATGAATTTACAACGTTTTTAATTCTATCTGCCACTTCTTGAGCGTACCAGAGAGATTGGGTAGCATCCCGCTCTGTGAAGATATTTTCCAATTCATAGTCTGCTATTTTTCTTAAATTCTTCATGCGAGACAGCAAACCGGCTAAATCGTCTAAGTCTTGTTGTTGCAGTTTCCTGATAACTTCTTGATGAGAGTCTTCTTTTGGAACCTGAAAACCATATTTCCTGATTAATAAATTGACACATTGATGATAAGCACAATAATAGGCACGACTGGCAACATTTCGGAAGTAAATTTCCTTTTTGTTTTGTTGACCGATTTCCATTATTTCATCTGCAAACTCACAAAAATCATCAGCACTAATTGTCATACGCTTTCTCAAATTATCTGAACATCACGATCATGTATTGTCTAACATGTTTAGAAATATCCCCGGCACTATCTACTAGATGCAAATTCATTTTAAAGACTTTATCCAACGGTTCATCGCACGGAACCATTATCTGGTAGTCGATCCAAGAAGAAGACTCATCACTTGATAAAGAGATTTTTTTGTGACAAGACGACAATTCTATGCCGTTTTGTTCGGCAATAGTGAAGGCAAGACTGATATAAGCCTCGGTTTCATTATCGTTGAAGGCATGTCTAACCACAAATGCCAAAATCTCGTTTGCATCGTGGATTAATTCATGGGTTTGCCCTGTGATTTTTTGCCATAACTGAATTAACTGATATAGCTCCCTAAAACGCCCCGCATTTCTGCACTGATAGATATGTTTCTCCACAATTTCTGGAATCGTGCTGCTATTATCTCCCAATAAATCACTAAATTGGCTCAGCGTTTCAATGGCAACAAACCGAACTTGTTCATCTGTACT
>Ga0233403_10000846_pt1 | contig 14673 bp, 10 predicted proteins | sample Na_oxic_1_MG_FD_179866 | JGI IMG/M metagenome (GOLD analysis project Ga0233403, IMG submission 179866) | Seawater microbial communities from Saanich Inlet, British Columbia, Canada - Na_oxic_1_MG | ecosystem: Environmental > Aquatic > Marine > Inlet | place: Canada: British Columbia | collected...
GAGGAGGGAGCCACAGAGGTGGGTTTTTGTTGTTGAAAATAATTGAGTTCACCCATCAGCTTGATGAAGTAAATACTTTGTTGGAATTGGTTGTGCTTCCAAGCTAATGCGCTTCGAGCCAGTTGTCGCCGGTGCCGGAGTCCGCTTTGGTGGGGACGCCGTGGGGGAGAGCGAGAGCGGTTTCCATGGCTTCGGTGATTAGTGGGATGAGTGCGTCTTTTTCGTCGAGGGCGAGGTCAAAGATGAGTTCGTCGTGTACTTGGAGGATCATTTTGCTGCGGTAGCCACCGTCGCGTAGGATTTGGTCGACTTTAACCATGGCAAGCTTGATCATGTCGGCGCCGGTGCCTTGGATTGGAGTATTGATGGCGGCGCGCTCGGCATTTTTACGGATCATGCCATTGCGTGAGCTGATGTCGCGGAGGATACGGCGCCGGCCCCCGAGGGTCTCGACGAAGCCATCTTTCTCAGCTTGTTCCATGGTGTTGTCCATGAAGGTCTTGATGGCGGGATATTGTTCGAAGTAGGAATCGATGATGCTGGCTGCTTCCGCGCGCGGGATGCCGAGTCGCTGGGAGAGTCCGAAGGCGGAGATGCCGTAGATGATGCCGAAGTTGACCATCTTGGCAGCTGAGCGCATGTCGCGGGTGACATCCTCGAGCCCGACTCCGTAGACGCGGGCCGCGGTGGCAGTGTGGATGTCGAGGTCTTGCTGGAAGGCTTCGATCATTGCGTCGTCGCCAGCGATGGCGGCCATGACTCGGAGTTCCACCTGTGAGTAGTCACAAGCGAGAAGAGTGAAGTCGGCGCTGCGTGGGATGAAGGCTTTACGGATTTCGCGGCCGGCTTCGCTTCGTACTGGGATGTTTTGCAGGTTAGGGTCTGAGGAGGCGAGGCGGCCAGTTGCTGTCATCAACTGATGCAGGTGCGTGTGGATGCGGCCGTCGCTGGGGCAGATGTGCTCGGGCAGGGCATCGACATAGGTGGACTTGAGTTTTGCAGCTTCACGGTATTCGAGGATGTTGGCGACGATAGGGTGTTTTGGAGCGAGCGATGAGAGGGTTGACTCGTCGGTTTTGAATTGTCCAGTCTTGGTCTTTTTAGGCTTTTCGACGAGCTGCATTTCACCGAAGAGAATTTCGCCGAGTTGCTTTGGTGAATTGAGGTTAAATTCTTTGCCCGCTTGTTTGTAGATATCAACTGTGAGTGTCTCGAGCTTTTTGCCGAGGGTTTCACCGATCACTTTGAGGCTCTTGAGGTTGACTGAGATACCTTCATGCTCGATACGTACGAGGACGGGAAGGAGAGGGGACTCGATGTCGTAAAAGATCTCGGACTGGCCGGATTCTTCGAGTTGGTTGGCAAGGAGTTCTGCGAGTTGGAAAGTGACGTCGGCATCTTCACAGGCGTAGTCGGTGAGTGCTTCGGAGGGAATGATCGACATGTCGATGTGGTTCTTCTTTTTCTTTTTCGGTTTATCCTTCTTTTCGGCGAAGCTAAAGAGGTCGTCATCGGCACTTTCCGCTACGACTTGCTGTTCTACTTTATCTGCAATTTCGCTGAGCTTGATGGGAGTGTAACCGAGCATGGACTCAGCTAGGTAGTCCATGTTGTGGCGTTGATCTGGTTCGACTAGCGCGTGGGCTAGCATGGTGTCGAAATAGGGTGGCGCAGTATCTAGGCCTTGGGCGAGTAGGACGGAGAGGTCGTACTTGAGGTTGTGGCCGATCTTGGTTGCCTTTGATGTTAGCGCTGGGCGCAGGGCGTCGAAGATCTGGGCAATGCTGAGGTCAGTAGATGGAGCGACGAAGTAGGCTTCGCGTGCTTTCCAGCTGAGGGCGACACCGAGGACTTTGGCGATGCGCGGGTTGAGCGATGTGGTTTCTAAGTCGAAACAGAACAGGTCTTGTCCGTTGAGGAGTTTGCTAACTTTTTCGAGAGTCGCAGGGGTATTGATAATAGTATAGTGAGTCTTGAAATCTGAGAAGGTCTTGAGCGCGGCTTGCAGGAGCTCTGGTTGTTCGGCGACTGCTGCCGAGGTGTGGCCGCGGCCTGACTGGAAATCATTTCCATAGAGCCGTTTTCCCAGTGCGCTGAATTCGAGTTCGGTGAAGAGTGACTTTACGGCGGCGTCATCGCGGTTTTCAAGGACGAGTTCCTCGAAGCTAGTTTCGACGGGGACGTCAAGAATGATGGTTGTGAGGGTTTTCGAGAGCAGAGCTTGCTGCTTGTTGTTCTCCACATTTTCCTTCTGCTTGCCTTTGAGCTGATCGGTGGACTCGAGGAGTTTTTCGACGGAGCCGAATTGTTTGACCAGCTTTTTGGCTGTCTTTTCGCCAATGCCAGGGACGCCGGGGATGTTGTCTGAGGCGTCACCCCAGAGAGCGAGCACGTCGATCACTTGCTTTGGGTCATCAATTTGCCATTGTTCAAGAATTGCGGGGACGTCGAGGAGTTCGGTGTCGGAGCCCTTTCGGCCGGGTTTCCACATAGTGGTGGTGGGGCTGACTAGTTGAGCGTAGTCTTTGTCCGGAGTTACCATGTAGGTGTGGTAGGAGCCGTCTTGGTCGGCTTTGTGAGCGAGCGTGCCAATGATGTCGTCGGCCTCGAAACCTGGTAGTTCTATCACTGGGATGTTGAAGGCGTGGAGTAGGCGCTTCACTTCTGGGATAGCTCTAGCGAGGTCCTCAGGCATGGCATCGCGCTGGGCCTTGTACTCGGGGAAAATCTTGTGGCGCGGGGTGGGTTCTTTTGTGTCGAAGGCCACACCTAGGTGGGTGGGCTGTTGCTTGTCTAGAATATCGAGCAAGGTATTCATAAAGCCAAACACCGCAGAGGTGTTCATACCCTTACTATTATAGATAGGGTTACGAATCAGTGCGAAGTGGGCACGGTAGACGAGTGCCATGCCGTCTAGAAGAAAGAGACGCTTTTCAGGTGAAGCCATGGGCGCAGCATGGGCAGCGAGCGGGGGAGGTCAATATTTATAGAAGCTGGGAAGGGTATTTTAGGGTAGATTTTCTCAAAAAATGAGCTGGAAAATGGCACTGGAAATGATAATGAGTACGGTAATGAACTTTTCATCCTTCCTCATGATTTTGATTTTTGTGGCAATCGGCTATGTGGTCCATCCGATTGTATTGCCTTTCGTGGAGAATGATTTACCGAAGGCTGAAGCTCCGCAAGAGGTTGCTGTCGATGAGGTTCCTGAAGTGGATGAGGCTCCGGTTGAATCAGTTGAGCTAGCCACGCCTACAGCCATTGTGGAGTCTGTGGAGTCTGTGGAGTCTGTGGAGTCTGTGGAGTCTGTGGAGTCTGTGGAGTCTGTGGAGTCTGTGGAGCAAGCAACTCCCGTTGTCGTTGAAGATACTGCCGAACCCGAACCGGTGGTGGGTGAGGAAGAAGTAGTCTCTGAGTTAGAGACCAGTAAGCAGACGGGCAAAGCTGATATTGCTGCTGTGATGCAGAAGAGTGTCAAAGCGGGAGATGTGACTGAGTTTGCTTACGATGATGTGCAGGCTTGGGAGTTCCTTGGTGAAGAGGATTTTGATGGGTCTAGTTATATTGCAGGTGAGTGCACGGTGAAGGTGACGACGATTTTGGGAGTTAGTGAGCGTAAGGTGAAGGCGCTTTGCCGTAATGGTGGTGTGGTAAAGTGGGTTTGGGCTGCTTCTGGAGTGAAAATCGAATAGTAATACGATGTAGAGCAAAATGGTCAGTTTGAGTTAAGCTTTTGACTTAAAGAGTGTTTGCTATTCTTGTTGAAGAGCAGTGGTTCGTGAGGATCGCTGCTTTATTTTTTATATTAATTTGAATTTGTTAGGTCATTGATGGTTGTGATTGTTTTAGAGTAACTAGGGGGTCCTCCAGTGAGTTATGTGGCGGCCGCTTATTGAGTGTCTGGAGGGGGTAAGAAAAAAAGTGAAAAGAATGCTAATTAATTTTTGACAGTTGGCTGAAAATTGCTAGTTTGCGCCCGCCTTCCTAGGTCAACTGACTGCGGAGGGGAAATACATCGGTAATCTTGCTCTTGTAGCTCAGCGGTAGAGCGCGTCCTTGGTAAGGACGAGGCCGGCAGTTCAAATCTGCTCAAGAGCTCCATTGCTGATTATCATTTCTTGCATCCGGCAAGTCCAAATCTAAAGCGCAAAAAACATCTAATATTATGGCTAAAGAAGCATTCGAAAGAAATAAGCCGCACGTGAACGTCGGCACAATCGGCCACGTTGACCACGGCAAAACTACTCTCACAGCGGCAATCACTAACACACTTGCAACAGTGGGTGGTGCACAAGCAAAAGCTTATGACGAAATCGACGGTGCTCCTGAAGAGCGCGAGCGCGGTATCACAATCTCTACTGCACACGTTGAGTATGAGACTGAGACTCGTCACTATGCGCACGTTGACTGCCCAGGTCACGCTGACTACGTTAAGAACATGATCACTGGTGCAGCACAAATGGACGGAGCAATCCTCGTTTGTTCTGCTGCTGATGGTCCAATGCCACAAACACGTGAGCACATCCTTCTTGCTCGTCAGGTTGGTGTTCCAGCAATCGTAGTATTCCTCAACAAGGTTGACCAAGTAGACGACGAGGAACTCCTCGAGCTCGTTGAAATGGAAATTCGTGAGCTTCTTAGCGCATACGAATTCCCTGGTGATGACATCCCTGTAATTATGGGTTCTGCTCTCCTCGCGCTTCAAGGTGACGAGACACAGATGGCTAATATCTTCAAGCTTATGGAAGCTGTTGATACATACATCCCTGAGCCTGAGCGCCCAGTTGATCAGCCATTCCTCATGCCTGTTGAAGACGTGTTCTCGATCTCTGGTCGTGGCACAGTGATCACAGGACGTATTGAGCGTGGTATCGTTAAGAAGATGGAAGCAGTTGAGATCGTTGGTCTCGGTGACACTATCGAAACAACAATCACAGACATCGAGATGTTCCGTAAACTTCTCGACGAAGGTCGTGCAGGTGAGAACGTTGGTCTCCTCGTTCGTGGTCTCAAGAAAGAAGATGTACAGCGCGGTCAAGTAGTTGTTAAGCCTGGTTCAGTAACTCCACACGCTAAATTCACTGGTGAGATCTATGTTCTCTCCAAGGAAGAAGGCGGTCGTCACACACCATTCTTCTCTAACTACCGCCCACAGTTTTACTTCCGTACCACAGATGTTACCGGTGCTATGACCCTTCCTGAAGGTGTTGAGATGGTAATGCCTGGTGATAACGTTCAGATCAAAGTTGAACTTATCACAAAAATTGCGATGGAGTTGCGCATGCGCTTCGCTATCCGTGAAGGTGGACGTACAGTTGGCGCTGGTCGCGTGGCTGAAATCCACGACTAGTTTGACTCACTTGGTTTCGGGTTTATTTTCGAAGCCATGATTTTAAGAGGCGCTTCCAAGGAGGCTTGGAGGCGCCTCTATTGAATCAAAAGTATCATATCGAAGGTTTGTAGGGGCGTAGCTCAATTGGTTAGAGTATCGGTTTCCAAAACCGAGGGTTCAGAGTTCGAGTCTCTGCGCCCCTGCCATCTTCGATTTTTCTTTAAAAGAAAAAAGACAATATGTTTAACAAGAGCAGAAATTTCCTCGAAGAGGTAAAAGCAGAATTACGCAAGGCTACATGGCCGTGGGATTCTGATCCAAAAGCAAAAGGCTTAAAGAAGTATAAGGAACTCGTGGACTCCACTGTGGTGGTAATCATCGCGATCATTCTTCTTGCTGGCTTTGTTGCCGTTTCTGATCTCCTTTTGTCTGAAGCGCTAGTTTTGATCACTAAGGTGGCAAGCTAGTTCATTTCACATTTAGGACTCTAGCGAGCGAGCTAGTTTCCAATAATTTTTTAATACTCATTCTAAACAATTCGATGCCAACAATTCCATCAGCCAAAAACCAATGGTACGTAGTTCATGTACTCTCCAATCAGGAGATGCGCGTGCGCAATCGTATCTTGCGTCAAGTAGAGGCTGAAGAAATGGGGGATAAAATTTTTGAGGTTCTCATGCCTACAGAGGTTATCTCCGAGGTCAAAAAAGGGAAGAAGACTGAGCGTAAGAAGAAGTTCTACCCAGGCTATATCCTGATCAACATGTATCTCCTGACTGAAGACGATCAGTTGGTGGAAGATACATGGTATTTCATTAAGGAAATGGATGGGGTGATCGGCTTCGCTGGCACGAAAATTCGACCAATTCCAATGCGTCAACGTGAAGTTGACGCGATGTTGGCCCAGATTAAGGAGCGCGAAGAAAGCGTGCGTCCTGCAGTTGCCTTCGAGGTTGGCGATTCGGTCTTGGTTAACGATGGTCCGTTCCAGAGTCAGAATGGTATTGTTGAGGAAATTGATGCAGAGCGCGGGAAACTACGCGTTGCAGTCACAATCTTTGGTCGCTCTACTCCGGTTGAGCTTGAATTTTGGCAGGTCGAACAAGGCGAGTAAGTCCTGCATTGCAGAGTGGGGGATGTCCTCGTCTGCCAAACACATCGCAAATAATCATTAACTACTAACCTATAGCAAATTATGGCTAAGGAAATTAAACAAGTTCTCAAGCTCCAGATCAATGCTGGACAAGCAAATCCATCTCCACCAGTAGGACCAGCACTCGGTCAGGCTGGCGTGAATATCATGGCTTTCTGTAAGGATTTCAATGCTGCTACGCAAAAGCAAGCAGGTGATCTTCTTCCAGTAGTTATCACTGTTTACAAGGACGCATCATTCACATTCATCACAAAGCAGCCGCCAGCCGCCGTCCTTATTAAGAAGGCAGCAGGTATAGCTTCTGGTTCTGGTGAGCCGAACAAGATCAAAGTGGCGCACCTTACAAAGGAGCAGCTCATGGCGGTAGTTGACCAAAAAATGGTTGACCTCAACGCTAACGATCCTGAGGCGGCAGCGAATATCATTGCTGGTACTGCACGTCAGATGGGAATCACTGTTGAAGGCTACTAAGTCTCAATAGAGTGATTTTTTACTGAAATCTACAAATTTAGCACGCAAGTGCTTGACAAGGGGGGCTCCATCTGCGAGTCCCCTTTCCCGCCTATGTGTGTTAAACGCATGAGTGGAATAATCGCAGGAGAGGTAATCGCCTCGTTAGTACTGCAAAAATAACTAAAATAATGGCAAAGCGTAGTAAACGTTACAATCAAGCTGCAGAATTGGTAGATGTTACCAAGACATACAGCCTCGTTGAAGCTGTGACACTTCTTAAGAAGTTTCCAGCTCCTAAGTTCGACTCCACAGTCACTCTCTCATTCGCACTTGGGGTTGACCCACGTAAAAGTGACCAGATGGTTCGTGGTTCAGTTTCTCTTCCACACGGTACTGGTAAGAAAGTACGCGTAGTAGTATTCGCTACTGGTGATGCAGCAAAAGAAGCAATCGCTGCTGGTGCTGACAAAGTTGGTATGGATGATCTCATCAAAGAAGTTCAAGACGGCTTCACTGACTTCGATATCGCAATCGCAACTCCAGACGCAATGACTTCAGTTCGTAAGATCGCTCGTGTTCTCGGACCACGCGGTCTTATGCCTAACCCTAAGACAGGCACAGTAACAAACGACACGGCTAAGGCAATCGACGCTGTGAAGGCTGGTCGTATCGATTACAAGATCGATAAGAACGCAAACGTTTCTGCTGCTATCGGTAAAGGTTCATTCGACGAAACTAAGCTAGTTGAAAATGCTCAGGCACTCGTAGACAGCCTAGTTAAGGGTAAGCCAGCATCAGCTAAGGGTAACTTCATCAAAGCTGTTACTGTTGCTTCTTCAATGAATCCTGGTGTGAAGCTTGACTCAAGCGTGTTCACATCTGCTGTATAATTTAACCAAGGAACCATATTATGAATCCTAATAAATCTTTCATCATCGACGAACTCTACGAGCGCGTGAACGCATCACCGTTCGTTATCGTTGTAGACTACACTGGTACTTCTGTGCCTCAGTTCTCCCTTCTTCGCGACAAGCTTCGTGAGTCAGGTGCTGAGTGTCACGTAGCTAAGAACACATACATGCGTGCTGCTTTGACAAAAGCTGGCCTTCCTGATCTTGCATCTGACCTTATCGGCCAGACAGCATTCATCACAGGTGACGAAGACGTATGTGCAGCTGCACGTGCCGTTAAAGAATTCGCTAAGGATGCAGCTAAGAAGGACGTGTTCAAAGCAGGGATCCTCGACGGTGACGTCCTCGATGCAGCTAAGCTCACTACGCTTTCTACCCTTCCATCACGCGATGCGCTTCTCAGCATGCTCCTCGGAGTTATCAACGAGCCTGGTACACAGATCGCTCGTGTGCTTAACGCAAAATTCAATCCTGATGCTGACTCCGCTGACGAGTCTGCTGAATAAACAATCTGAACTGATAGCTGCGTAGGGTAACTTGCGTGGCTTGATAACCAACCTTGGTTCCTCGTCGGACCTCCGGTCTGGAGAACTGAAATGCCCCTGATGCTCAGGGCGCGACGAAACCTAACAAATATACCATTATGGCTGACCTAGAAAAAATCGCTGAAGAACTCGGCAAACTTACTGTAATCGAAGCTGCAGAGCTCGTTAAGAATCTCGAAGAAGCATGGGGCGTTTCCGCCGCTGCTGCTGTTGCTGCTGGACCTGCTGCAGGTGCTGGTGACGACGCTGAAGAGAAGACTGAATTCGACGTTGTACTCGTTGAAGCAGGCGCATCCAAAATCGGAGTGATCAAGGCCGTTCGCGGTGTTGCATCAGGCCTCGGTCTTGCTGACGCGAAGAAGCTTGTTGAAAGCGCTCCAGTTGCTGTTGTTGAAGGTGTTGATAAAGACGCTGCAGACGCTGCAAAAGCTGCTCTTGAAGAAGCTGGTGCAAAAGTTGAAATCAAGTAAATTAGATTTTCACTTAGAGGTGACTCCGTTTTGACGGAGTCACCTTTTTGCGCCTCCTTGATTGGAGCTCAGATTTTAAATTATTTTAATGTTTGAGCTCTGACCAAAGATGAGAGGGAATAAGTTTTCCCACAAATCGTAGCCAGAGAAGCATCCTAAATCCAAGTTCGCCCGAATCGGAAACGGTATCGGGTTTTAACCGCCTAAATAACACTAGTACTCTACCATGGCCGAAAGACGCTACTTCGGAACAATCGATGAGGTTATCGAACCACCCAACCTTATCGAAGTTCAATCCAAGTCCTACGAGGACTTCCTACAAAAAGATGTGCCTGCTACGCAGCGTATTGAGACCGGCTTGCAAGCCGTACTCCAGGAAGTTTTCCCAATCAAAAGCTACGATGAAACAATCGAGCTTGATTTCAATGCATATGATATAGAAGATCCGAAGGCGACAGCCCTCGAGGCGCTTCAAACCGGAGAGAGCTTCAGTGCTGCTCTCTATGTTACCTTCAAATTGAAGGACGAAACTGGAACGAAGAAAGAGCGTGTCTATATGGGTGAACTCCCAATGATGACTCGCCGTGGAACATTTGTGATAAACGGAGCTGAGCGAGTAATCGTTTCCCAGCTTCATCGTTCACCTGGTATCTGCTTCGAAAAATCTCTTCACCTCAACGGTAAAGAGCTTTTCAGTTTCCGCATCATTCCTGATCGCGGTTCATGGCTTGAAACTCAGTTTGACACCAACGATCTTCTCTACGTTTACCTCGACCGCCGTCGTCGTAGAAGAAAGTTCCTTGCTACTACTTTCCTTCGCGCACTTGGATACCCAAGTAACCGCGAGCTCTGTGAGCAGTTTTACGCAATCAAAGAGATCAAACTCGCTGAGGAAATGGACGAAGAGGAACTTTCTTCAATGGTTCCATTCGACGACATCCTCGACGGGGAAGTTGTTGTTGCAAAACGCTACGAGCCGCTTTCAATTGGTGTTGTTCGCCAGCTTATGGCTCTCGATATCAAGAAGCTTGAAGTTCTTGATTCACGTGAAGACGAAATCCTTCTGAAGTCTCTCAAGAAAGACCCATCACACGATGAAGAGTCTGCACTTAAAGACATCTACAAGAAGCTTCGCCCAGGTGATCCACCAACAGCTGCAAATGCTAAGGCTCTCCTTAAGCGTCTTTTCTTTGATGAGAAGAAGTATGACCTCACTCGCGTAGGCCGTTACAAGATCAACCAGAAGCTCGGCATAGATGTCGCTTCTGGTACGCGCACAATGGTAGGTGAGGATTTCCTCAATGCCACGAAGTACCTTCTCAAGCTTCGCAAAGGTGAAGGTGTACTCGATGATATCGACCACCTTGGATCCCGTCGCGTGCGTGCAGTAGGTGAGCTTCTAGCTAACCAGTGTCGCGTTGGTCTTGCTCGTACTGAGCGTCTCGTGAAAGAGCGCATGACTCTCTTTGATGTGAACATCGAAGGCATGACACCACAGAAACTTATCAACCCTAAGGCTCTCTCAGCTGTGGTTCGTGATTTCTTCGGTCGTTCTCAGCTTTCCCAGTTCATGGACCAGACTAACCCACTTGCCGAGCTCACGCACAAGCGTCGTCTCTCAGCTCTTGGACCTGGTGGTTTGAACCGTGACCGTGCAGGTTTCGAAGTTCGTGACGTGCATCCATCTCACTATGGACGTATTTGTCCTATTGAGACTCCGGAGGGTCCGAACATTGGTCTTATTAACTCAATGTGTACTTATGCTCGTATCAACGAGTTCGGTTTCATTGAGACTCCATACCGTAAGGTGACTGAAGGTAAGGTTTCCAACCAGATCGAGTACGTTACTGCTGACCAAGAGGAAAACTACCTCATTGCTCAGGCTAACAACCCAATCGACAAAACTGGCAACTTCCTCAATGAACGCGTTACAGCTCGTGAGAGTGGTGGTGAGTTCATCGAAGTAGACCCACTCACGATTGACTACATGGACGTTTCTCCTAAGCAGCTCGTTTCTGTTGCTGCTGGTCTTATCCCATTCCTTGAGCACGACGATGCTAACCGAGCTCTTATGGGGTCAAACATGCAACGTCAGGGTGTGCCACTTCTGATCTCAGAAGCACCATTCGTTGGAACTGGTCTTGAAGCAAAAGCTGCGCAGGATTCCCGCGCTGTTGTTACTTCCGAGTCCGAAGGTGTTGTTGCAGCTTCTACTGCTGAGCTTATTATCGTTACTAAAGACGGTGAGCTTCCAGTGAGTGATGAGCAATTCCTCTCCGACAACGCGTCTGTTGTTACTGATTTTGACAAAGGTGTCTTTGTCTACCCGCTCCGTAAGTTCATGCGTTCAAACGCTGGAACATGCATGAACCAGAAGCCAGTCGTCAATCGCGGCGACAAGGTGAAGATCGGTTCAGTTCTTGCTGACGGCCCGAACACTGAAAATGGTGAGCTCGCTCTCGGTCGTAACGTTCTCGTGGCATTCATGCCTTGGAACGGATACAACTTTGAGGATGCCATCGTAATCTCTGAGCGTGTGGTTAAAGAAGACGTTTACACATCTATCCACATATCTGAGTACGAGTGCGCAGCACGCGACACCAAGCTCGGACCTGAAGAGATCACTCGTGACATTCCAAACGTTGGTGAAGAGGCTCTTAAGAACCTCGACCATGACGGAATCGTTCGTATTGGTGCTGAAGTGGGTCCTGGCGACATCCTAGTCGGTAAGATCACTCCTAAGTCTGAAACTGAGCTCGCTCCAGAAGAGCGTCTTCTACGCGCAATCTTCGGTGAGAAGGCTGCAGACGTGAAAGACACCTCACTCCGCGTTCCTTCAGGTACTATCGGTATCGTTCAGGATATCCGTATCTCTACACACGGCCTCGCACGTCGTCAGGGTGGTGACATGGACTCAGCTGAGATGAAGAAGCAGCTTAAGAAGATTAACGATGACTATAAGAAGAAGAAGGACGGCCTCACTGACCAGCTCACTGAGAAGCTTTCTGATATTCTCCTAGGCGAGAAAATCCCACTTGATGTGGTCAATGCTCAATCTGGTGAAATCATCATTCCTGCTAACCGTAAGATCACTAAGACGCTTCTACGTAAGCTCGCAGCGATCCACGACCACATCGAAATCGATCCATCACCGATCCGTAACAAGATCCTTGAAATCATTTCATCATTCGAAGGCCGATTCTCCGAGCTCGATACTGACCGTGAGCGTCGTCTCGACCAAATGGAATCTGGTGACGAAGTCGACCCAGGTGTCATCAAAGAAGTAAAAGTCTATGTGGCCAAGAAGCGTAAGCTTTCTGTCGGTGACAAAATGGCTGGACGTCACGGTAACAAAGGTGTTGTAGCTATTGTTGTTCCTGAAGAAGATATGCCATATCTCTCGGACGGTACTCCAGTTGATATCTGCCTTAACCCACTTGGTGTTCCATCACGAATGAACGTTGGACAGGTTCTTGAAACACACCTCGGTGTGGCTGCTAAGGCTCTTGGATTCAATGTAGCAACTCCTATTTTCGATGGTATTCCTGAACAGGAAATCTGGGACTTCATGAGTGAAGCCAAGAAGATCGACGGTGTTAAAATGATCGGTGACGGAACAGGTAAAGCGCGTGAGCGTCGCCCTGAAGAACCATTGCAGCCAGGATCCACATGGATCGGGGACGGCAAAGACGGTTCTACTGGTGGTAAGTCTACTCTCTATGATGGACGTACCGGTGAAGCATTCCATCAGCCAGTCGTGGTTGGTCAAATCTACATGCTGAAGCTCGGTCACCTAGTGGCTGACAAGATTCACGCACGTGCGGTTGGACCATACTCACTTGTTACTCAGCAGCCACTCGGTGGTAAAGCTCAGTACGGTGGTCAGCGATTCGGTGAGATGGAGGTTTGGGCACTTGAAGCATACGGTGCTGCATACACTCTCCAGGAAATGCTCACAGTGAAGTCTGATGACGTTCAAGGACGTACACGCATCTACGAGGCTATCGTCAAAGGCGATAACAACCTCGAAGCTGGCACTCCAGAGTCGTTCAACGTTCTGATGAAAGAAATGATGTCACTCGGTCTCGATGTTCGTCCAGGTAGAGGACATGAGGTAGAAGAAACTGGCAGCGCTTCAGGTGATTTCGGATCAGATGATTTCTCACTCGACGATCTCACACTGTAATCAACACAAAACAAGAGGCGTCACTTCGGTGGCGCCCATCCTATTACTAAAAACTAAAAACTATTTACTTTAAAATATGAGTGTTGAAACAAATCTACGCGAGTTATTCGGAGTTGATCAAAAGCCCGAGTCATTCGACCACGTTGCCATTACAGTTGCTAACCCTGAAATTATCCGTGGTTGGTCAAAAGGCGAGGTGAAGAATCCTGAAACTATTAACTACCGTACTTTCAAACCTGAAAAAGGCGGTCTCTTCTGTGAGCGCATCTTCGGTCCTACTCGTGACTGGGAGTGTGCTTGTGGGAAGTACAAAAGAATCAAGCACAAGGGCGTCGTCTGTGACCGCTGTGGTGTTGAGGTGACTCTTTCTCGCGTTCGTCGTGAGCGCATGGGCCACATCGAACTTGCTGTGCCAGTAACACACATCTGGTTCTACAAGTGTATGCCATCACGTATCGGTCTTATGCTCGATATGTCGGCTCGTCACCTTGAACGTGTGATCTACTACGAAGACTTCATCGTAACCGAGCCTGGTGACACACCTCTCGAGCGCGGTCAGCTTCTCACTGAGCTTGAACTTCGCGATGCTGAAGAAGACTACGGCGAGGAAACGTTCCGTGCAGCTATGGGAGCTGAGGCTCTCCGCGACTTGCTTTCTCAAGTTCAGCTTGCTGAGCTTGTCGAGAAGCTTCAGGAAGACATGCAGAACACACGTTCTAAGCAGACTATGAAGAAGCTCGCTAAGCGCCTTAAGCTTACCCAGGGATTCCTCACATCAAACACTCGCCCTGAGTGGATGATCATGAGCGTACTACCAGTGATTCCACCGGACCTTCGTCCATTGGTTCCACTTGAAGGTGGTCGCTTTGCTACATCTGATCTTAACGACCTCTACCGTCGTGTGATCAACCGTAACAACCGCTTGATGAACCTCCTTCAGCTGAAGACTCCAGAGGTTATCATCCGTAACGAGAAGCGCATGCTACAGGAAGCTGTGGATGCACTCTTCGACAACGGCCGTCACGGTCGTGCTGTAACAGGTGCTGGCAACCGTGCATTGAAGTCACTTTCAGACATGCTCAAGGGTAAAGGCGGACGATTCCGTCAGAACCTTCTTGGTAAGCGTGTGGATTACTCCGGTCGTTCAGTGATCGTTGTTGGTCCTGACCTTAAGCTCGGTCAGTGTGGTCTACCTAAGAAGATGGCACTCACACTCTTCGAACCATTCATCATTCGTCGCCTCAAGGAACTCGGCTACTGCCACACAGTTCGTTCAGCGAAGAAGATGATTGATCGCAAGACGACTGAAGTTTGGGACATCCTCGCTGAAGTGACCAAGGGTCACCCAGTGATGTTGAACCGTGCGCCTACTCTTCACAGACTTTCAATCCAGGCATTTGACCCTGTTCTAATTGAAGGATCTGCGATCCGTGTGCACCCGCTCGTTTGTACAGCCTACAACGCTGACTTCGATGGTGACCAGATGGCTGTTCACGTACCGCTTTCTATTGAAGCACAGTTAGAGTGTCGTCAGTTGCTACTAGCGACCAACAACATCTTCTCTCCTTCATCAGGTAAGCCGATCACTACTCCATCTCAGGATATTATTCTTGGTAACTACTA
>Ga0233403_10000847_pt1 | contig 14672 bp, 7 predicted proteins | sample Na_oxic_1_MG_FD_179866 | JGI IMG/M metagenome (GOLD analysis project Ga0233403, IMG submission 179866) | Seawater microbial communities from Saanich Inlet, British Columbia, Canada - Na_oxic_1_MG | ecosystem: Environmental > Aquatic > Marine > Inlet | place: Canada: British Columbia | collected...
TAAAGGCCCCGTGGGAACAATATAGAGTATTTCCGCCTTCTCCTTCTTTATCAATTGACGTACCGTTTCAGGCAACAAGGTATGATACAAGTGCAAACTGGCTCGCGGGAATTTCCGATTAAAACTTCGCTTAGACAGATAGCCCCGCAATTGAGCGATTTCCTGCTTTAAGGTGTCTTCATCCATTGGCAGGGTGAACATTTGAAAGGCTTGTTTGCCGATAACCCAGAGTAGGGTTTGACTTTTTCTCTCTTCCTCTTCACTTAAAACCCCATAAACCAACATCATCTCGCCCGCTTGTAAAACTTGGTTTTGTAGCGTCGCTAAATCAACAGGTTGCGGGTATTTCAGAGCGTAGTATTTGGGGGAGTCTGCTTTGATACGCGCTTTTAACTGGACTTCCGCTTGTTCAAGGGCGGCGTATGCTTGTGGCGATAAAGATTGAAGCTGTTGCCATTTCAGCATAAGTGATTGTTCTTCCTTAACAATTTCATTATCCAAGCCCGCAAAACGCCGCGCCCCACTTTGAGCCATTTCTTCCAAAAACACGCGCCCTTGTTTACGCTCAAAGATTTCAAAGGCTTTGCGATCATAGCCTTTTTTCGGATGGAGTGAATGTAGGGATTGCAACAAAGCAATCAGTTCATCATACACATACAATTTGTCATGCATGAAAGAGGTTTTATGTGCTTTGGACAGCACATTTCTGATTTTCTCAATCTGATCAAGCGCTTGTTCATAGTGTTGAATAGCCAGTTCGGTTTGATTGAGTTTGGCTTCAGTGGAGCCTAAACCGCGTAGTGCTTGCCAAAGTTCTTCTGTAGCTAATTTTTCAAGGATAGCAACACTGTCTTGAAAAACTTTTTTGGCTTTTTGATATTCGCCAAACTTTTTATACACCAAACCGAGGTTACTCAAATTCTGCCCTTCTCCGCGTTTGTCACCGATTTCTTTTTTGATCCTCAAAGCCTGCTGATAATATTTCAAGGCTTTTGGGTAGTCACCCAATTTATAGTACACCACGCCTAGGTTAGTCAAATCCGAACCCATATCGTTTTTTTCAGCGATTTCTTCGTGTATTACCAAAGCCTGCTTTAAATACTCCAAGGCTTTTGGATATTCTTTTAAATTATAGTACACCACGCCCAGGTTAGCCAAATCTGAACCCATACCGCGTTTGTCACCGATTTCTCTATCAATTGTCAAAGCCTGCTCATAATACTTCAAGGCTTTTGTGTAGTCGCCCAAGTTTTTATACACCACGCCCAGGTTAGCCAAATCTGAAACCATACCGCGTTTTTCACCGATTTCTTCGTGTATTGCCAAAGCCTGCTTTAAATACTCCAAGGCTTTTGGGTAGTTGCCCAAGTTTTGAGACACCACGCCCAGGTTAGCCAAATTATTTCCAATACCGCGTTTGTCACCGATTTCTCTATAGATTGTCAAAGCCTGCTCATAATACTCCAAGGCTTTTGGGTAGTCGCCCAACTTTTGAGACACCACGCCCAGGTGAGTCAAATTAATTCCAATACCGCGTTTGTCACCGATTTCTTTTTTGATCTTCAAAGCCTGCTGATAATACTCCAAGGCTTTTGGGTAGTCGCCCAAATTTCGATACGCCACGCCCAGGTTAACAAGAAATTGGCTAATGTAGCCCTTATCACCCAGTTCTTGTGCTTTTTTCAAACCCAAGTGCCATTTTTCTTGTGCGGTGGGATAGTCTGAGCGGTAAAAGGCTTTTTCACCTTCTTCTTGTAAACGATCAAGTTCACGCTGGGGGCGATGCATTTCAAGCAATTTTGCTATTAACACAGCTAAAGCACGATATTGTTCTGCCCTCTCTCCCGAGCCTTCACCAAGTGTTGCCAACCTTTGTTGAAATGCCTTGGCAGTGTCTGGATTGTCTATGAGTAATTGCCATGCTTTTTCAGCATCTTGAGCTTGTCGGGCGGTGAGAAATTCTTGACTAAACTGCTCAAGCGAAATTTCCTCCGCTCGCAGCCCTGTTACCGAAAAAATAATGAGCATTAACGCTAATGTGATGGTTTTGAGTGTGTGCATATTGTTCTCCTTTTATATAATGTGGTTGAACAGGATTTAACAGCGGCCTGGAGGCAGGTTGGATGGGCACATTCCCAAAAAAAGGATCATCGCAAAAAAATAAAAGTCACTAAAATCAAACCGCAAAATAACAATGCACTCCAATCTGCAAAATAACAATGCACTCCAAACCGCAATTTTGATAAACACAAGGATTGTATATTCGATGCGGATTTAAACCGGGTACAACCACGATCTAATCCTTTATTATATACAATCCTTGTCGGATGCATGGGGGGCAAGGCAAGCGGGCGTTAACGTAATGGGTTATATTGAGTTCATTGCCGCCCACTTATCCAGCCTACAAATCTGGGTTGAAAAAAATAGAACCAAAATCCATTCTGGTTAAATTCCATCAGCCCCTCAAATTTTCTCTTTCAATATTCTGGAAAATATGATAAGGTCCCCATTTTTTCTGACTCAACCTCAATGGAGAAAAATGAGATGAATCTGAATGGTATTCTCGCCGCTTTTAGCAATCACAATAATGATGTTGTACCGAATTTATTGGATGCCTTACAAGGTATGCCCGAATCGGCAGAGCATCGGATTACCCTTGCGACTTTAATGGGAGGGCGTATACAGCAAACACAGCTCCTCAAACCCCTTGATCCTGAACAAGATTTTTCAAGCTTGAAGCAAAGCCTGAAAAGTGGTTTGAGTCTGGCTTGTATTCGTCAGAAACAAACTGATTCTAATGTTCATTTGGCGACTACCTTTGACATGGCTGTCGCAATTCACGGCCTTATCGACAATCTCCCGGATATTCAAACACAGTTGTTTCAGTTGGGATATGATGTCGATAACCTCAGCCCTTGTGACTTGATTAGGTGTCTTATCCGCCGGTATTTGGATATACCAATGCCAGTGCGGGATGCCTGTTTAACCGCGATAAACCGTTTAAGCGGCGAGTTTGCGCTAATCGCCCTGTTTGCCGAACAAAAGTCGCTGGTGATCGCACAAAAAGGTATACCCATGACACTGAGTTCGAGAGAAAATGAAGTTTATATCGCTTCAAACACCGCCGGGTGCTTTGTCCAACCCCTCATGCTGCTTGAAGAAAATAGCTTCTTGATATTACGTTCATTCCAGAAATAACTTGAAAGGGCATGTCGTTCTTTTCATGCCAGCGTGAAACTTTTTTTTCACCCCAGATTTGTAGGGTGGGATCGCTTAGCGGCAATGAACTTAATAATAAACCCTTATCTCACCGCCCGCTTGCCCACCATCCCCCAGAAGGAATAAAAATAGGGCAAGACTGAAGCTTGGCCTGTATTTAAGGAATTTTGGGTTCTTTGACACAGGAACCCCAGGTTCCACCTGGGGCTATTCTTCGGGGTTGTTTAACCCCATTTTCAAGGCCTTTGACAAACACAAAATAAGCATGATAAATACCCTTTGGCCTATTTTTTTCATGCTGATTTCGTGTTTGTTAAAGGCCTATAAAATACCCCTAAAAAAATGTTATTTAACAACCCCGAAGGGGTTGAATGTGAAACGCAGTAACGAGCGTAGCGAGATCATAGCCCCAGGTGGCAACCTGGGGTTGCCAAAAGTTAAGTTTATGCCCGCGCCGAGTATAGATTAAAAAATAGATTGATGATATAGAGTTTGTCAGAGACATAAGTTGGCCTTTTCAATGAATATCAAGGCCTTGATAACTGATAACTGATGACTGATAACTGAAAAACTCAAGAAATTTTTTAGCCATAGATTTCACCTGTTGTGGGTTGTTGTGACTTATTTATCCTGACGGGCGCATTCTCAGAAAAAGTCATTATCAATTCTTTGCAAAATAAATTTTGCACTCCAAGTCGGCCGACTGCAAAATGAATTTTGCACTCCAAGTCGGCCGACTGCAAAATGAATTTTGCACTCCAAGTTGGCCGACTGCAAAATGAATTTGGAACGAAAATCGCGTAATTAATCAACATCAATCATGTTTGAATGAGTGAGTGTGGTGAACAAGGCGGCTAAACAGGTGTGTGATGCGGCATGGTGGGGAAGCGGGCAACACGATTTAATGCCGCCCGCTTGGCTATACTGCACATGGGCATAGCTTAAACTTTTTGATATAGATTTGGTGGGCAACAAAAACACGTTACCCACCCTACTTATGAGTTTTATTTATGCCCGTGTGCAGTATATGCTTAAACTTTTTAATATAGATTTGGTGGGCAACAAAAACACGTTACCCACCCTACTTATGAGTTTTATTTATGCCCGTGTGCAGTATATCCTACGATTGAGTCAAGAAACTATGAGGGTTGATTTTCTTCAAACTATTCCCAAGAAATAGCCCAATGTAAACCAATATTATCATATTTTAAAGACTCAATCCGGTATCCCAATTCAAACAGTTCTCTTTTTAATATGCTTTCCAGCATCTCTTTTTCTTTATCAGTCAGCTTGTTATACGGCATATTTTTTGTATTCGTCTCATTAATCAGCACAAAAAGGACATTGTAAAATCCTTGTTGTGCGATTGTGTTGAGCCGATTAGCAATATGTCTTCTCACTTCCTCATAGGCCGCGCGTGTCTTGTTCTGGGTTTTAAAGGCCTTGATAAGCCTTGCTGTCGAACGTTGACTAATGGCTTTTAAGTCCTTTGCGGGCAATAAATCTGAGCCGCTAAAAGAGAGGCCAAGCTTTTGGCGAGTTTCTTGATCAAGTTGACCCGTTGCGGGTAATCCTTGATTCGTTTGGAATTTCATAATCGCCGTAGCTGTCTTTTTACCAGAAACCCCATCAATTGAGCCGGGATCGTATCCCAATTCTGATAACTTTTGTTGGACTTGATAGACTTGCTCTGAAAAAGCATAGACTTTTTCTAAGACAAAAAAACTAAGAAACAAAGATAAAGTGATGCTAATTAAGGCAAAACGAGATTGGCTCATTTTAAAAATCACCTCTTATTAGTCAAAGAATTAACATGCTATACTCAGCGCGGGAACAAACTTAACTTTTCAAATGAGACAGGTGGGCAAAAAAAAAGACTTTGCCACCCGACATAAAAGTTTAAATTGTGCCCGCGTGCAGTATACATCCAATTTGAATCATATCAAAAAACAAGATTTAATGATAGACAAAACGGGGGATCGGCTTACCACCTATCAGTTTGCTCCAAGACTTTTTTTCTTTACGGCGTTCACAGAGGGCCAGAGAGGATCGCAGAGAGTAAAGTTATGATTTTTATATTATTTTTTAATAAAACTTTTTAAATGTGTGTGTTTCTGCCCAAGAAATTCTTGTTCAAAAGTACACATTTTTTGTGATGTCAAATATCAATGAAAATCAACTCTGTGGCCCTCTGTGCTATTCTGTGTACGCCGTAAAAAAAAAGGTTGGGCCAAACTGATAGGTGGTAAAAAAGAATCGGGTGTTAATAATCATGAACATTTGAACGCTTTTTTGAACAAAACTCTATTTACTTTTTGCATTATTTCTTAATAGAATTTATTTAAAATAGCTAGTACCACGCGCCGGAAATGAATCCGATTATTCGGTTCTAATTGTTAATTGTTAATTATTAATTAATTTTACCACGGAAAAACACGGAAAAACACGGAAAAATTCATTCCGTGCTGTGTTTTTCCGTGGCATTATAAATTAATTATTAATAATTATTATCCGATATAATTAACGACGTGTGGTACTAGGTTGATGTTTGAACGTGATAGACATACAGATGAGGTAACCTATTGGATGTCAACTGTTAATAAGGCAAAACCTTTTTTGAAATGGGCAGGCGGAAAAAATCAGTTGCTCAAGCAGTTTGAAAATTACTATCCGACTGAACTGCGGAAAGGAAAAATTGAAAAATATGTAGAACCCTTCATCGGCGGGGGCGCTGTTTTTTTTGAAATCATGCAAAAATACAATATCCGTTCCTCTTATATTTCCGATGTCAATAAAAATCTGATTCTGACATACCGGGTTATTCAGCAGCATCCGGATATTCTGCTAGAATTGCTTGAACAGTATCAGAAAGAATATGATAGCACTACTGAAGAAAAACGCGCTAATCTGTTTTTGTCAATGAGAAAGCATTTCAATGCCCAGCAGTTTGAAATCAATTACAGCAAATTTTCAGACAACTGGATACTGAGAGCGGCGCAGCTTATTTTTCTGAACAAAACTTGCTTTAACGGCCTGTTCCGCTTAAATTCAAAAGGTGAGTTCAATGTGCCTTTTGGAAAATACAAAAAGCCCAAGATTCTGGACAGTGACAACATCATGTCTGTTTCCAGAGTATTACAGAATACTGAAATTCTGATTTCCGATTATCAGAACTGTTTTGATAGCGCGGATGAAAAAACATTTGTCTATTTTGATCCGCCATACCGTCCTATCACTAAAACAGCAAGTTTCACAAATTATGCCGGCTTTGAGTTTACAGACAGAGATCAGGTTGAAGTCGCTAATTTTTTTAAAAAATTGGATAATGAAAAGCACTCCAGGCTGATGTTAAGCAACTCGGATCCTAAAAATGAAAATCCAGACGACTGTTTTTTTGAAACAATTTATAACGGCTACAGACTGCACCGTGTTCACGCAAGCAGAATGATAAACTGCAATGCGGCAAAACGGGGACGAATTAACGAACTGGTTATTACTAATTACGAATTATGAACCACAGGCGTTCAATTCTTGACAAGTATGGCATTCATAAACATGACTTTGATGAAAGTCCATTTATAATTATTGCGGAACAGATAAAGCGTGCGACTTCTCATTTCAAGTCAACAACCGAAAGAGAAGTTACAGCCATTTTAAGACTTGACGGCCGAAATAATACCAATACTATGACCATATTCTAATAGTATATCTGTGGAAATTTCACTCGCCATTTCCCTCAAATTAATCTCTCGATCCTCATTATTTGGCATAATAAGACGCACCCAGATAGTATTTTGATAAACTGGACTTTCTACAATGTCCACTAATTCTATTTCGGGAAAGTGTTGTTTGAGATTTTCAAACAGTTTATGACTTAACTCTCTGACTTTAAAATTGATCATTTTTTTCTACCTCCTGTGTGACGAGTTCAACAAATTCTGTCGCTTTTTTTAACTGTCGCAAGGCTACTTTTTTGGACACTGATTTTTGTTCATAATCAGCATCATTTCTGACATCTTGTAAATCTCTCAAATAGGATTTCAAATGGTTTGGATAGACTTTACGTCTACGAATTAATTCAGTCACAAATTGAGCCTGTGTGGCTTCATGGCTATGAACGGTATCTATGCCAATATTCGCTAAGGCCGCTATTGCGGCATGAAAGGCCGCATAATAGACACGATTAGCACAAGCATTATATAAGTCATTGTCAAATAATAAGGAGGCAGCTGTGATATTTTCTTTGGCTTTGGTTAAAAATTCATGTTTCATTTTGAGTTTTTGAATAGGATTTAACGGATTCAGGGCGGCAGACAGCATTAAATTTTCGGTTGCTTGACACTGTCTATTACACCATTTTCAAGAAGCAATTCTGGCACCATGACACGGAGCTTGCTTTCATTTTATGATCCCATTTTATGAAAATCTATAGAACGCTGATGACGCTGATCAATCATGATTTTCGCTGATCAAACAGATGATCATGATTAATATTGATTAATTATTAAAAAAAATTAAAAAAAATCAGCGAGAATCATGATGATCTGCGTTATCAGCGTTCTATCAATACGTTTCACTTTTTAGACATTTCCGCGCCTAAATACGCTTCTATGGATTGCGCGTCTATGGGGCGTGAGAAAAAATACCCTTGTACATGATGACAGTGTGCGGATTTTAACATCGTTAGTTGTGGCTCGGTTTCAACCCCTTCTGCTACGACTCTTAAGTCAAATGCGTTGCCTAAGGCTATGATGGCGTTGGCTATTTGGGCCGATTTTGCGGAGGCATCAATTTCTTGGATAAAGCTTTTGTCAATTTTTAAGGCATCTATCGGAAATTGGCGTAAGTAGCTTAAGGAGGAATAGCCGGTTCCAAAGTCATCAACATAGAGTAACAGTTGAAGATTTTTTAAGTCATTGAGTACGTTTAGTGCGGCTTTTGGATTTTGCATCATGGCCGTTTCAGTGATTTCTACACGGCATGTGGGGCCTTTGATTCCCGTTTTGTCAATAATGTCTTGGATTTGATGGACTATCTTCGGTTGTTTCAGTTGAATAGGCGAGACGTTGATATTCATGCCTAAGTCTGCGTAGGCTGAAGAAAATTGGGTTTGCAAGTGCTGCAATTGTATACACGCGGTTTCAAATACCCATAAGCCTAATTCTTTGATTAAACCAATTTCTTCGGCTACGGGAATGAATATGTCTGGGCGTATCATCCCTTGTTCAGGGTGTTTCCAGCGCAATAGGGCTTCTAATCCAATCGTTTTGCCCGATTCTAGTGAGACAATCGGTTGATAATTGAGAGAAAATTGTTCCTTATCTAAGGCTTGACGTAAATCTCTTTCCATCCTGAGTATGTTGACAACATGGATGTGCATCTTAGGTTGGAAAATGACATATTGATTGCCGCCTTGTTTTTTGGCTTCGTACATGGCGGTATCGGCATCACGTAAGATTTCATCAGCGTTTTTATACTTCTGATCGCTGAGGGCAATGCCAATACTGGCCGTGGTATTGAAGATTTCGTCTGTTAAGTAATAAGGTTGACTGAGTTGTTGTTGTATATTGTCGATATGCTGTTTAAGGCTATCGATATCAGCCTGCTTGTCCAACATTAAGGCAAATTCATCGCCCCCTAAGCGTGCAACGACATCGTTTTTATTCAGTTCTTTATCTAAACGACGCGCAACACTGGTGAGCAGTTGATCGCCTACCCAGTGCCCCATGCTGTCGTTGACGATTTTGAAGCGATCTAAATCAACAAATAACACGGCGTAAGGGATGGCTTCCTTTTCTGCTTCGCTTTTTGATTCTGGTGTTTCTGAAGTTGAAAACTGAGTGAGTGTATTTGTCAACTGAGTGGTGAAGGCTGCTCGGTTGAATAACCCGGTGAGATGATCATGGGTGGCATCGTAACGCAGTTTTTCTTCTGCTTGTTTGCGTGCCGTTATATCTTCAACAATGCCTTCGTAGTGGTGCATCTGGTTATGCTTGTCGCGTATTACCCGTACTGTTTCCTTGAGCCAAATCACTGAACCATCACGACGATGGGCTTGGTATTCAAAGTCTTCTACTTTGTCTTGATGTTCTAGCAAGTGGGTAAATTCAAAATACTGTTGTGGATCAACATACAGTTGTTGTCCAATATTCGTCATTTCGGCATAAATTTGTTGTGCAGAGTTATAACCCAACATGCGAACAAAGGCGGGATTGACGCTGATATACTGGCCCGTCGGGCTACATTGAAATATACCTTCAATGGCATTCTCAAAAATATCGCGGTATTGTTTCTCTGCTTCCAGTCTGGCTTGTTTGAGTAGCTGGATATGCAGATGCGTTTTAATACGCGCTAGGAGTTCATCTTTAGAAATGGGTTTCGTTAAATAATCATTCGCTCCGCATTCCAATCCAAGCACGAGATCGGCGGTTTGAGTTTTAGCGGTGAGTAGGATAATCGGTAATTCATCTGCTGCCTGAGTTTCACGGATTTTTTGCGTGACTTCATAGCCGCTGAGTAGGGGCATCATGATATCGAGCAAGATCAGAGCAGGTTGATATCCTTTTTCAAGCAGGGCTAATGCTTCCACGCCTGTTTCCGCTTGAGTAATCGTGTAGTGTTGTAATGATAAATGGTTAACCAGTACTTGCCGATTCACTGGATCATCATCAACAACCAAGATATTGATTTCACCCTCTTGTGCAGGAAGCTGTGCTTCCTTTTGAACCGTTGTTACAGGTTTTGTTTGGGTTGTCAAGGGTTTTTCGCTGGTCAATGTTGGCAACGCTTCTGTCTCTGATGACTGAGGCGTGTTCATCTTTTCCTCCCCTTGGCTGACGGTAGCCTGTTCATTGTTCACTGTTAGCTGTTCACTGTTCACTGATAACTGATAACTGTTCACTGATAAGGGTAGAATGAAGGTAAAATGCGATCCAACCCCCATTTGTGATTCAACGGCCAGATGGCCGCCATGCAATTGAACTAATTGCTGTGTCACGGCGAGCCCTAAACCGGTACCGCCGTAGCTTCGCGCCGTTGAACCATCAGCTTGTTCAAAGGCTTCAAAGATGCGATCCAGTTTTTCGGCCTGAATACCAATACCGGTATCGGATACGGTTATCGCTAAACCGGGCGTATTTTCAAAACCGTCGATGTTTTGAACGATTTTGGCTGATATGGTTATTGTGCCGCTGTCGGTAAATTTGATCGCGTTGCCAACCAGATTGTAGAGAATTTGTTCTACACGATTCTCGTCAGCATTGATGGGCGGTAAATCGGGCGAAATCGTATTGTTCAATTGCACCTGTTTGTGGCCGATCAGGGGCTGGCTGTGGGCTAACACGATTTTTGCGATGCTATGCATATCAACGGATTTCAGTTGTAAATCAAATTCCTTCTTTTTGAGTTTGGAAAAATCCAAAATATCGTTGACAAGACTGAGCAATCGTCGCCCACTTCCGACGATCATGCCCAAATTGGTTTGGGTTTGTTCGCTCAATTCTCCAGTGGCTCCGTCAACCAGAGATTCTGCTATGCCAATAATGCCATTGAGGGGAGTGCGTAATTCGTGAGAGGTGTTGGCTAAAAATTCATCTTTTAGCCTATCGGCTTCTCTTAATTGCGCGGCAATCTCTTTTTCACGTTCTAATTCTTGCTGTTTTTCCCGCAGTTTGCGTTTTTGGATGCGAATATAGTTCAGAATAATCGCGAGAATCGTGATGACGTATAACGTATAAGCCCACCACGTTTTCCACGGTGGCGGTGGGATAATGATTTTGAGCGTGGTACCTTTTTCATTCCACACTTTGTCATTGTTGCTGCCCTTCACATGAAACTGATAAGTACCATGGGGCACATTGGTGTAGTTAGCACGGCGCTGAGTACCGATTTCATTCCAATCTTGATCAAGCCCTTCTAATTTGTAGGCATATTCATTTTTACTGGGTTGTAAAAAGTTTAAGGCGGCAAATTCAAAGGAGAAAAACGATTGTTTATAAGACAACGCGATTTTCTGGGTTTCGCTGATGTGTTGTTGCAAGGGAGAATCTGAGCCTAAGGCGATAGATTTATTAAAGATTTTAAAATCGGTTATCACGATAGGCGGAATAGCGGGATTATCCTTGACATGCTCTGGATAAAATGCGTTAAAACCATTGATACCGCCAAAAAAGAGTTCTCCGTCACGGCTTTTATGTGCAACGGCATTAAATTCATTGCTTTGTAATCCATCTAACACATCATAATGCCTAAAGGCTTGCGTTTTCGGATTGAATTTGGATAAGCCTTTGTTTGACGATAGCCAGAGATTGCCTTGATTGTCTCCTAAGATGCCGTAAATCACATCATTGGCTAAGCCTTGTTTTTCTCGATAAACCTTAAAATGGCCGGTTGCTCGATCAAATTGGTTCAATCCGCCTCCATAAGTGCCTATCCACAAAGTACCCGTTTCATCGGCGTACAGGGCAGAAATTTTGTCGTGACTCAAACTCTTGGGATTTTGAGCCTCATGTTGGTAACGCACAAATTGCTTTTGCTTGCGATTAAAGCGGTTTAAACCGCCGCCTTGTGTACCCACCCACAGCGTACCTTGAGCGTCTTCGTAAATGACGGAAATATTATTGTTACTCAAGCTGTTGTTATTTTCAGGATCGTGCGTGTAATGCACAAAGGTTTGTGTTTTGCGATCAAATTGATCTAAGCCTTCTCGTGTGCCAATCCACAAGCTTTGGGTACTGTCTTCATAAATTGACAACACGTAGTCATTGATCAAACTCTCTGGTTTGTCAGGATCATGAAGATAGGAGGCAAATTGATGATTTTGAGGGTTAAACTGATTTAAACCTCCGCCATACGTGCCAACCCAGAGTTGGCCGCTGCTATCTTCAGCAATAGCTAAGACATCGTTATGACTCAAGCTGTTAGGATTTTCGGGATCATGCAGATAATGCGTGACTTTTTGCCGCGCCTGATCAAATTGGTTTAAACCGCTGCCTTTAGTGCCTACCCAGAGTTGGCCTTTTTGATCGGTGTCTATTGAGAAAATGATGTTATTATTCAAGCTATTGGGATTTTTCGGGTTATGAAAATAATGCACAAACTTTTGCAGTTCACGGTTGAATTGGCTCACACCGCCACCGCTGGTGCCAACCCACATTGTGCCGACAGTGTCTTTATAGATTGACAGAACGGCATCATTACTCAAACTGGTTGGATTTTGCGGATCGTGCTGAAAATGCACAAATTGGTTTTGTTGACGATCAAATTGATTTAAGCCACCGCCATCGGTTGCAATCCACAATGTGCCCATACCATCTTCGCCAATAGCCCAAATCGAATCATCACTCAAACTGTGAGGATTTTGGGGATCGTGAGCATAATGCACAAAGGTTTTTTGTTGACGATCAAACTGATAAAGGCCGCCCAGTGTGCCAACCCATAATAGGCCGGTTTTGTCTTCATAAAGAGAGGCGATCACATTGCTCAAACTGTCAGGATTTTGCGCGTCGGGCAGGTAATGGGTAAATCTCTTGCGCTGACGATCAAATTGATTGAGCCCAAAACCATCGGTACCAATCCACAAGGTGCCTTGCTTGTCTTGGTAAATCGGCCAAACTGCGTCATTACTTAAGCTGTTGGGATTATTGGGATTGTGTCTAAATGGCACAAAGTGATTGCGTTTTCGATCAAACTGATTCAAACCACCGCCATTGGTGCCCACCCACAGCACCGCCTGATCATCTTCAAAAATTGCCCAGACGGTGTTATGACTCAAACTGTTGGGGTTATTGGGATCATGGAGGTAATGAACAAATCTCTCTTGCTGACGATCAAAACGGTTTAGTCCATTGCTGGTACCAATCCACAGCGCACCAGTATTGTCCTCATAAAGGGCAAAGACTTTGTTATGACTTAAGCTGTCAGCATCGTTGGGATCATGTCGATAGACTGTAAATTGATATCCATCATATTTATTCAGCCCATCTTGTGTGCCAAACCACATCAATCCACGACTATCCTGTAAAATACTGTTAACAGTACTTTGAGACAGGCCATCTTTCAAAGAGAGATGTTGAAATTTGATATCGGATTTTTGGGCCGACACGGGTAAACTCAATATTATTGAGATGAGGCAGGTAAGCGTGATAAAGTGTCTATTCATAGTTAGATAGAGTACAACGACGGTCGAAATAATAAACGAATAAGCCAAGGCAACGTTGAGGATCAATAATCAAATTCATCAATGTTTTCAAGGCATGAATCGCTTTTTAGGCAAAAGTTGAGGCAAACCAAAACTTAAAGGCGAACAGTATAATAGAGTTGTCTCGGAAGCTAAGTCCTTGATTTTTATGTTCAAAGTATCCCGTGCGCCAATGGGTTGCGTTTATTTAGGGACAAGTCTAATAAAAGTACAACTTCTTTTAGGATTAAACCGATTGGTTATTGCCCTTAACAATGCGCTAAAAGTCATAACCAAAGTTCACAAAGATAAACATTATACTTCACCTTTGCATACCGAAGCGGCTCGAAGCGTATTTACCGTTCAAAAATATCGCTTTTCTGATAATGATTTAAAAAACTGTTTTTCTGAACATTTATCATTATGAACTGATACATTATGAACTGATAAATTGATGAATCAGCTTTTGAACAATCTCAAGGGTTTTGATTTTTTTTGACACAACATACACGGCAGTTTTTGATTAATAATTAATAATTAACAATTAACAATTAATAATTAATATATCATCTGGATATTTTTATTTTTCTAAATTAGATCAAAGATAGATCAAAGATTGATATAATGATTTTTTTTGTATTTGAACTTTTTCAGCAGTGCTTACATTCTGATAAGATAGGGTTTGAGAAAAATCATTTGTTTTACTCAAGTCTTTTGAATGGAACAAAATCATTATTTGAATATCTATAGTAAGCACGTAAGGAGAATTGATATGTCATTTTCACGTATTTCCATCTCGTTAGCACTTGGCTTGAGTCTCAATACAGGCCTCGCCTCTGAATCACTTGAACGCTCGGTTTATTCTCAAGAACAACCGTTGCTAATAGCCTATGAACTGGGTGAACGTCGCCGGGGTGTTGAAGGTGAGTGTGATACCCCATACGATATCTGGACACTGAATCTGGCTCAAGCTTGTAAAATTGAGTCGTTTTGTTATCGTGCCCAAGAAGAGGTGAAATTTTGGTTGCCTAAAATCGAACGTTCTGGACGGGTGACGTTAATACTCAAAACACGTCGGCCCAGACAAACCGAGAGATTACGTTGGTCTTCACAGAAAAAAACACTGCCTTGGCCTGTAGAACATATGCCAATCCAATCGGGTACTCGATATCAGCTGGTACTCAAAACGAAACAAGGTATTGAGTTTGATAGGTTTATCACTTTGCACGAGATGCCGGCTGAATTAGAAACCACGACGGAACAGTGGATGAGGGAA